>Ga0265299_10003237_pt1 | contig 16042 bp, 10 predicted proteins | sample AusTroGonzalo_MG_4_FD_193485 | JGI IMG/M metagenome (GOLD analysis project Ga0265299, IMG submission 193485) | Bovine rumen microbial communities from tropical cattle in Woodstock, Queensland, Australia - Gonzalo_02 | ecosystem: Host-associated > Mammals > Digestive system > Stomach > Rumen ... | reverse complement strand
CGCGCCGTCTGACATGAAGCCTCTCCTGAAGCGAACAGTCAGCATAAAGTCACGGAACTGTTTATCGGCCTTGGTATAGCGCGAACCCTTGACATACACGTAACGGTCCAACTTGAAGAAATACATCTTGCCGTTACCTTCGAACACAAGCGGATAATCAATTTCGACAGATTCCACGGTGATGGAATTGCGATCTTGTTGAAAATTCTTTCGACTCGTCATCTTGTCGATAAACATCTTTAAGTTAGCCATAAGCTCCTTCTTCGCACAATGTTATTGTTACACACAGGGTAAAAGATACTAAAAAACAAAGGGTAATTACCACCTTATTATAGCAATAATCTGATTACAAGATAAAATGACAATACACCTGATATACGCAATTTACTTTACATTGTTCACGTTTATTTTCCAATTATTCCACTTATGTATTCTTTAAAATCTACTTTTTCCCCATCATCTTTAGGTAAAGACATTACAAATTCAATGATTTTTTTACTTATTGCAGTATCATCCGCAGCATCATCGGCTTTAAATTTAAGCCATTCAATTGCAGCCCTATAAAAAACCTCTACAAAAGAATGGTAACCATACGTCGACATAAAACTTGCATTAAGTAAATGGAATTTATAATAATCTTTTTCTTTTGTAAAATGATTCTTATTCAACAAGAATTTTGAAATATCACGAGTTGTGCCAGACGCTCCTCCAATAAAAGGTTTTGACACTACAGCCCCCTTTCCTTCAGGAACATAGCGATGAAAACTTGCAAACTTATCATAAGGGATTCTCTTTTCACCAACAACATCAACCTTGGGATTTAATTGATCAAAAAAACATCCTTTAGTTCGATTTGCAAACACAGATTCTTCTACAGCATTCAGCAAGAACCTATTAGCTTTTATTTTTTTTTCTCCCCAAAAAAGCTTTAAAGCGGATCTAATGGCCGCAATATCACTATTGACTGCACCTAATTTTTTTCTTATCTTCTCTTTTTCACTTTCTGTGCTAGATTTACTCAAACTTATTTGTAAATCCACCTTATATTTTATTTTTTCAAGCAATTGTTTATCAAGTAAATATTTCGCATCAGACGCTTTCACTTGATTGCCAACAAAAGACAAATCGACACAAAAATCTTCACCACCTCCACTTATCTGTTTTTTAGTATGTTCAAGGATTCTAAGTATTTTAAAACATAATGCCACAGCCCGTATTTTTTCATTTTTTGTTTCATCAAAGTATTTTAAAATTTCTTTCAAACAATCTACTGTCGGCGGATTTTTTACAATAGTTTTTATAGAGTCTATTTTTCTTAGCTCATACAATTCATTCATTATGCCAAAATTGTGTTCTAAAGCAGCTATCTGTTTGTCAGAAATACCATTGAGTTCCTTAAGAGTAATTTGAATTAAGCATCCATTATCGGCATCAGTGTTCAATAAAGATTCAACTCCAAATTTTCGTTCAGATTCTACAAGTCCATCTTTATCTATATAATCAGAAGGAATACAATTGTTAAATATTATCAAATCCTTAATTCTTTTATCAGAATCAGCATCATCTGCATTTTTTTCAATTCCTAATTTTTTCATTTTTTTTAAATACATTGCAGAACCAAATTTAAGCTCCATATACAGCATCAACTTACTATAATCATCGTATAAAGTTTTTAGCATCTTAGCTGTATATAGATCCGCCTTTTTACCAGCAATATTAAAAAAAGCGGTATGAGATTTATCCAAAAGATGAACATCTGAAGGTACAAACTTTCCATTCTTCCAACGTCCAAAACCAATTTTTTCTTTAAAATCATCAAGAGACAGAACAGATCCACCTTTATTCAGTAAAGGATGATCAGTGGAAACTACATTTTTATCCACAACTGTTGTTAAAGAACTACCAACAAACCAAGGTTCTTTTAACAGAGGTGATAGCAAGGGTAGTCCAAATTGATTCCAAACTTTGAAATCTTCGTTCATTGGATTTAAGTCATCTTTCTGACGCGTTTTTTCACTTATTGCATTTTTTTGCCATAACTCAAATGATTTCCGAGGCATTTTAAACATACGAATAAGTGGCGAGTTATTTGCTGTTGCAGCATCATCTATCAAATATTTTAAATACCAAGAAAATTGCCTTACCGGAGATGCAATGCCTATTTGCAATTGTTTACCAGAAGCAACAAGCCCACTTTCATCCTGTACTATATCTTTATACGATCCATACCCTGGTCCAACAATAGACATATAACAATCTACATCTACTCCTGACGTCAACAAAACGTTTTGATTAAATAAAGTTCCAGTAGGCTCCATTTCGGTTGAATTTAAAGCTTTTTTCAACAAATCAACCTGAAAACACAACTCACTATAATAGCGATCATTATTATCAAGTTTTTTCTTTACAGCAAAACGTTCTCGATTTCCTAAGGCTAAGTCAAATTCACAAAACAATCGAGTTTGATTTTCTTTAACCTTTCCTTTCATCTGTTCAAGATAGACAATCTTCGCTTCAACCATTTTTTTAAAATTTTGATTTTCAAGTTCGGATTCTTCTTTTTCATCCACACTTTCAACACTACCAGTTGACTGATCGGCTTTCTGAGTTGTTTCATAGGATGGATCATCCTCTGCATAAGCCAATGCTGTTGTGGCCAAAAACTGCAAATCAACTTGTCTAATATCTTCAAACAAAGTTTGAACACGTTCAGCATCTTCTCTTTTGCATTTATCCCCAAATTTTTCAGTCAAAAAAGCAAGTATTTTACCAACATCAAAAACACTGCCATCTTCATCTCGCTGCACAACAAATTGCTTTACATTAGATGTTTTCGGATGAAATGAATTATTTGCGAAAACAGCACATAAGTCATTTTTACACTGCACAGCCTTCTCCCCCATCACATCGGCTTCATGCTCTAGCGCAGCATTGTCATTGACTGGCATGCCGTTGATATTCGTTGTGGGAGAAACGCGGCCGGCCATTTGCTGAGCAACATGCCAAGCTTCATGCGGGAGGCATTTTTCTTGGCCGGGGGCAACATGGATGTCCGTCCCCTGCGTGTATGCAAGCGCCTGGACTGTGGCTGGTTTAGAACTATTGTAATGCACACGCACATCATCCATCGAGAATCCAGAAAGACTTTCGATACCAGCTTTCAAATTATCCGGCATACCCGTGTTGTTCGGTCGCGGAGTTTCCACACGCTGCACAGCGTTATTCGCCATATCAGCTTTGCGCTGAAGGGATTCGCCTTGAGAAGACGAATCAAGAACAGAGGCGGCATTGGAATCAGCAGCATTTTGGACGGTTGAGGACTTTTGTGCGTATGTAGAGTTCATGGGGATGTCCTTTTAATGCGAATACGAGAGTTGACTGAATCCTTCCGCCTTCGGCGTCAGGATGACGAGACGCTACAGGATGACGAGGTAAAAAACGAGTTGCAGGATAAACCGTGTAAGGTGCCCCCGGAATAAATCCGGGGTGACATTCACGGCAGCACGCCATCTTTACGCGAGTTCTTCCTCTTCGGGGATGGCGGCACGCTGGATGAACTTGCCTTGGGCTGGCAATTCCTCGTCTTCAAGGCCTTCGCATTGGATGGCGCTACCCATCATGCTTGCTTTGCGCTGGAGGCTTGCACCCTGTGCAGAGGAGTCCATAATGCTTGCGGCATTGTGGCTAGCCATTCGTTGGATGGATTCGGATTTTTGAGCGTATGTAGAGTTCATGTGTATTTTTCCTTCTGTAAAACTGTGTTAGGTGTCTCCGGCACGGTGGCCGGGGTGACACGTTTTTTTTACCATTACTGGATCCTTCACTCCTACGGGGTTCAGGATGACATCAACGGCGGCGTTTGGGGATATCGTTCTTGCGGTAAACCTGAAGCAAGATGATGGCAACGACTGTCAGGAGCAAAACAAGAATGGGGATCAGCCCAAAGGTGCCGCGGTAGGCTGCCACGGAGGGGTCAAAGCGAGAGATTATCGTCATCATCACTGCAGATGGGGCAACCACAATTCCGAGCAAGAGCGCCAAGTTGCTGTTGAAAAAGTCCGAAACCCGGAACGAGGTAAAGTAGGCCACGAGAACGCCTATTGCAATAAGGAACGTGATGATATTCAAGAAGCGGAACACCCAGCGATGCGTGCAGAAGAACGAGACGACCGCCCCCTGGCGCAAGCCATCACCTTCTTCGTTTTCGAAATGCTTGAGCATGCAGGCACCAAGATTGCCCGAAGCGGCGCATGCTTCCTCAGCATCAATGGCTGTTGCATACGGGCCAATTCCCAGGTTGTAGTAAGTGTCGTTATAATACAAGGCATCCTTGCTAAACTGGCTCCATCCAACATTATCAAACCATACGAGAGGAACCAAGGAATGCAACATGTTACGGCGATCAAGGCTGTCTAGCTGCAAGTTCAAATCATTCAACAAGATTTGCTTGTTACGTGAAGCGGGTTCATCCAAGACAACGAACAAGTAATTCTTTACTTCTTCTCGAATTTGCTTTCTGCTAATTTTTCTGTCATTTTTCTTGGACTGGAGCAGTTTCAAAAAATTGCTATAGCTGTAGATTCCGCTATAAGGTTCATACGACGCTGCATCATCCAACAACAGTTGTTTATTGACGGCCAAGTCAGAGCGTTCCATCATCAAATTCACATGTACAGATTCATTTTTATAAGCAAGGTTTCCCTTCAAATGTTCAAAAAAATGATTGAACATTTTCGTGCTTTTTTTATCCGTCGGATAATTTTTAAAATACAGAGTCACTCCATCGCCGCGATTTTCATATTCATCGGTATAGAACGTAAAGGCATTCACAAAGCGCTGGAAATAGGAATTAATCTTCGTATTCAAAAGAGAATCGATTTCAATGGATAACTTATCAAAGAACGTTTCTAATTTGACATTGTTCCAATCATCCTTGAAAACGACCCAGTCTAGCTTTACATTATGACGATGGACCTCGTTTACAAATTCATAATTTTCTTCTTTGTCAAAAAATGCCAAAGCCGGTTTTCCAGATGCCGTATGAAGGATTCCACTTTCATCCATCTGTAGCCCATAATACGCAAGCCTTGTAACGCCTTCAAAGTCCACCCACTTGGTGGTATCCCCTGCGTACCAGTACGGATAAAATCCTATAACTTCGCCATTCAGCTCTTCTTTATGGCTGCACCCGCATGATTTAGCATTTAAAACGATCGGAGCATCCTCTTCGCTATTTATTTTAACAAGCGAGGAGTCTACAACATCCTTCAGGTAAACAAAATACAAAGAATCGAGTCGATCGAAAGCATTTTTCCAAAGGTCATCCGAACAGATTCGACCCCTATATCGTTCAATAAATTTCTTTTCACGCTCGATATCAGATACTAAGCTATCCTTCACATTACGGTATATTTTGCGAATATTGCAGTTTTTTTCCATGCATTCGCCATAATTTTTCGATTTTTTGCACTTTACGCTCTGGGTATTTTTAAAATAATCAATAAGGTTCTTTTTCTTTTTGGTGTAAAAAGATTCCAGAGCCGCATAATAATCTTCTTCTTGACTATTTATTTTTCCGTCACAGATTTTAAAGCTCGAAGCCAAGAGATTTTTTGCATAAAGATGAAGCTGCTTAGAATCCAAGAATTCCGTGCCCTGCATCTTTTCAATAAATTCGTAAGCCGGTTCGGAGAAAACCATTTTATACGTCAAGTCATCAAGGATATACCATTTTAACGAATCAATCGCATAATCATCTAAATAGACTTGCGAATTAATCATCCCTATCTTGTCAGAAACGGTATCCTCCCGGACGGTCCACGACGCCTGAATGAAATTATTCACAATTTTTTGATAGTGAGGAAAATCCTTGATTTTATCTAGAACTTTATCGGCCATTTGCAAACGGCTTTCATACTTAAAGGCCTTTTCATCTTCAAGAATACTGAATACTTTTGCCGTATCTTTTAACAAGTCCTGAGCCGCATACTCTTCCACCTTTTCTGGCGAAATCGTGCAATAGCTCATCGTTTCGCTTTTCGCGAACGAAAATACAGTGAAGAAGCAAGCCATTAAGCCTATGATGGAATATTTGATTTTCATAATATTTTTCCTTCCTTATGCAATTCCTTTGCCAAGGCTTTGATAATATCGTCGTTACAAATTTTTTTGCGTTTTTCGTGGGCCGCCGAGAGGGCCGCATAACGCGCCACGTTCGTAAGCGCACCGCCAGCGAGTTCATACTTTTGGGCAAAACAGTCCAAATCCACATCGTCGTCAAGCGCAGACTTTTTGGCGAAAATATTCGACCAAAGTTTCATACGTTCTTCAGCTTCTGGGAGCGGGAAATAGATGGCATTCTGGAACCTTCGCGAAAAAGCCTCGTCAATATTCGACTTGAGGTTACTGGCCAAGATCACGATTCCCGGGAAGTCTTCGACTCGTTGCAACAGGTAAGAAATTTCCTGGTTGGCGGCTCGGTCGTTGGAGCTGTTGGTTTGCGTGCGGGCGCCAAACAGCGAGTCCGCTTCGTCAAAGAACAGAATCCAGTTGCGGTGTTCTGCCTGGTCAAAAATATTCGAAAGGTTCTTTTCGGTTTCGCCGATGTACTTGGAAATGACCTGCGACAAGTCCACTCGATACACGTCCATACCGACTTTTGCGCCGATAAGCGTCGCGGTGAGCGTCTTGCCTGTGCCCGGAGGGCCATAAAAGAGAGCCCTGTAACCCCGCTTGAGGTTCTTACGGAGTCCGAAATCGTCCAAAACAACGTTGGAATATTCAATCCACGTCAAAAGTTGACCGATGTCGTCCATAGTTTCTTCGCTCAGCACAAGATCTTCCCATTGCAGGTTCGTCGTAATGAGCTTTGCCGGGAAATGCATGCTAAAGTCTGGTTTGTTGCGCACGCCGGTCGTAAAATATTCCAGGTATTCCGATGAAATTCGGAGCGCCGCCGAATTCGCCGGTTCGCCGGGTTCGCCGTATTCGAGCACTAGAATGCGTTGTGCAAGGAGCACCGAAGAATGGTCGAACAGCGACATCATCTGCAAACGCTTTTCGATATCGTTACCAGCCAAAAGGAACAATGCCGTTTCGCATGTGGGCAAGAATCCAGAATGGCTTTTTCCATGCCAGCCGCCAAATTCCGTATAGGGGCGTCCAAGCGTTCGGTTGTTCAGCAAAAACGAATCAAGCGCTTGTGGGCAAAGGTGCGGGATCAGCGAAAGTGCAATCACGAGACGTTCATAGAAACCGAGTCCATATTCTTGAACGACACATCCGTACGGGGATTCGTCATCAAGTTCGGGCGGTTCAAGCATCTCGATCTGCAATTTTTTCTCTTCGCTGTCGTCAGCAGAAAAATACTGCGAGAAACGCAAGTCTATGACCGCCTTGCACCACTCCATTTCATTTGTCAAACTCAGGTTCATTACAATTCTAATCCCACCTTACATTTAAAACTTTCGGCATCCAAAGATGCTTTATTGTCGTATATCCCCACGGCAGTTTTTCAAGCAAAATATCATACGTCTTATGCTCAACAGTAAGCACATCAGAAGCCCCCTCCATGTCCAACTTTCCTAATCTAACAAAATACGAAGAACGTAATCCGTCAGGGGACATTTTTCCAACCGCTTTCCAATTTGCCACAACAGCGCCAAGGAGCCCATCCACCAATTCTTTTTCGCTATCCGATACTTCGGGGAGTTCATCGACGTAGAACACAGGGGTCGCCGGCAAGCCGCAAAGCAGGTTCATCACGGCAGAATTCTTTATGGGTTCCTTGTACTGGCCAAAAGCCGCAAATTTCAGGATGGAAAGCGCTTTACGCTTGGATTCGTCAGTCGCAAGCGTACCCTTTTCGAGGCATCCGACTCTTTCAAATAGCGCCGGAATATAAGGAGACAGCAGCACCAGTCCAGAATCCGCGACTTCGAAATTTTTTTCGGTCACATCCGGTTCCGCAACAACGCGCAAATTCTGTTGCTTTTGTGCATTTTTCATCTGCATGATTTTCTGATAAACGACATAAGCAATCTGCTGGATGTCTATTTTCGGAAATTCCTGCTGCATGTTCTTGATGACCGATTCTGCAAACGCCAAAGGATTGAATTTTTCGTCATGATGCGAAAGGTTCCATTCTTCGGCCAAGCTATCAAACCGCTGTTGAATATTGCAGCTTTTATCCAATGGCAAATACGGGCAGTAAACATCGATCAGCATGTTTGTCAGCGGCGAGGATTGTGCCCTGAAAATCGCAGGCGCAAGTTTCGATTTTAAGGATGTCCGCAATGCACTCGCCATCTGTTCAAAGACGTCGCCATCGTTATTTACGTCAAGGTCCAATTCCAAAGAATCTATGACGATATGGCCATCGACATCCACCTCTCCAAGCACAGAATCGAGGGTTTCGCCGAGCAAACCATGCGCAAAAGCGTAAAGATCGCGTTCCGAAGACAATACCGAAGAAGAACCGTCAAGTTCGAGGTTCAAATCAAGATTGTCAACGATATTCCGCAAATCACTCATAGCCAAATCTTCTTCGAAATAAAAGGTTTATGAGCGATTAGCCAGTTCATCATACGCGAAGACATCGTAATCTTCATCGGGCCATCGTTTTCCCATTCGCTGTAGAGGGAAGCAAAAGCACGGCGTTCGCCTTTGGGCGCCCAATAAATGACGGGGAGCAAATGCGCCGGAGTCTGGTTACAGACAAAGCGTTCAATATCATCGGCGGTAGCTTCGTCCATTTGCATTTCGCTAAAGAGGACCACGTGAATACGGCCCGCCTTTTCATTCGCAAAAATCCCGTCGACATTAAAAATTTCAAGACGGTCAATCGAATCATGCATGATTCCAAGCATCAGTTCCATGCGACGACGCCACGATAAGCCCGTGCGGTGCAGCAAGAGTTCCGGCAGTTCACGCAAATACTGCACCTTACAACGCACGAGCCTCGGCAAGTCCACAAAATCAAAATGCGGAAAACGCACGCCATACATGGCAAGCATCTGGTCCAGCGCATGATTGAGAAGCCCCATGTTCTCCGAGACTTTTTCAAAACCAACGGAACGAACTGAAAACAACTGCGGGAAAGAATCTATCAAGTTCAAGAACTTTTTAAAGACAAACTCAATCGGTGCCAAGAACTTCTTTAAAGGTTTCGCACTCCCTCCCTCCCTATAAATCGTCGGGAAAAGTTCAATCATCGGCAAAAAGCCGGTCACATCGTGATGCACCCCTTGCGGAAGCTCATCGACCGTCGAAGAATCTTCAACTTCTACAAATTTCGCCTGGCCGCCAAGCCACTTGATACGGACATCGCAAACATGGTCGCCCATGCAATGCCATTTACGCCACAGCCGCCAGAACATGACAAAAACGGATTCGCTGACCCATTCGTCAGCCGTTCCGGTCATGAAAATCTCGACACGGTAAAATCCATTGTCGTCCACAAGGAAGTTGACCTTTTCGGGGTAGCAACGTAAACGGGTTTGCGGTTTTTCGCAGTAAATACGGGACTTGAAGAACGATGAATATTCTTCCAGTGTCACCGGGAATGTTTGCGTCATTAGCGATGGCGCATACATGGCCTGCGATTCATAATCGATATTCCCACTCGCATCGGAGAGGTAGTCTTCGACATCGAAACCCGTCTTGTAGCCGAGTTCCGTAAGCGTAAAGACGATCTGCTCCAAGATCGTAACGCCCGGATCATGGACGTTAAAGTCCGTCCAGATTTTACCGCTCAGTTTTTGAACAAGCCCAACGGCTTCTTCGCGAATGGCGGCGTAATCGAACGGCCTATTCTCTTGGCGAGAAATCGTTATGGATTTCAATTCACTCATCTGGCAATGGATCCAATCATTTGCGTATCAAACCAAAGTTTGGTCAAGCGGTAGCGAACCTTGATTTTTCCATCGTTGTCGTACTTGTGACGAACACGCATTTGGAGCGTGTATTCGTACTTATTTTCGCACTTGCGCCAACGGATATCGATTTTGGCCCCTCGCCCACCGCTGTATGACTGCGTGAGCTTCACGGACGGATGGCTGTTAAACACATTCACGGCAATCGCATGGGCCAAAGCAAATTTTCCATCGCCTTCTTTGCCGCCCACGCCCGCCACGATTTCAAAGCAATGGCAACCGGTCAAGACATCCGTGACATCATGCCAGTTTCCGTCTGCGACAACGACGAATTGATCGTTTTCGTAACCAATGCGCCCTTTCGAAGCCACAACGCCATTGACATCCAGTTCACATTGAGGCTTGACCTTGCCAACGCCCACGCGGACGCCAGAATCCTTGGACGCATTTTCGGAATACGGAGCAACGATGGTCAACGCCGATTCGTCACTTGCCATGCAGGGCGTCTTGAGGTTCAGCGCACTTTCGGCACTTTCGACGTTTTTGCGGAGGTTCAAATGCCATTGAGGCATGTGTTCCGTGAGGTTTGCAAAAAAACTCGCCAAGCGGCCACTGTCTTTTTTCTGCTTGACTTCCAAGCCATTTTCTTCGTTGACTTCAAAGCCTTCGTCAATGGAATTCACCACCGAATCGATCAGGCTCATAAAGTCTTCTTCGGTCGGCATGCGACCCGCCTTAAAACGAGCTTTAAGCTCTCTACGGCTCAACTTGAGATATTCCATATTTTGTCCAGCCATCATGCTCTCCTTATGATAAATGTTTGTCCAATTTCGAGTCCACCGTAACCGTTATTGACGTTATCTTCACCCGCCGCGGCAATGGAATCCACGTCGTTGATAAAGTGCTTACGCATCGGAACAGAAATGCTCCAGGGGAACGAACCGCGCAAAAGCTTGTCATCCGTATTTTCGAACAGGTTCACCATGAATTTCTTTTCATCGGTCGATGCAATTTTCATGATGGTAAAGTCGTCGCCCACGTTTTCCACGTAATCGAGACTTTCGATGTACGACTTGAGATAGAGCTTATCAAGCGACCATCCAAAATGCTTGCGGATTCCGCCCTCTTGCGGGAACCACGGCGACAGATAACGGTTTATTTTTTCGTTCAAGTCCAAGAGGATTTCGCCCTCGTTTTCGCTACGGCGCAACTTGACGTTGCAACGGACCTGCAACTTGTCAAAGAACGGGTTGATCACTTGAACTTTTGCCAGTCCAGTAATTTTCTTTTGCAAAAACTCGCGAATGTCACGCAAGACAGATCCGTTCAAGCACGGATCCCACTGGAAACTGCCATCGCAATAGATCGAAGATACCGGCACCACCAAAAGGTTCCCCGGACTCGTAAAATCGAAATGCCTTGAAGATTCGTCTATTTTCACATGCGGGAAACACTTGACCTTGTACACTTCCGGAAATTCTTCAAGAATCATGCGTTCATAATCTTCGATGCAGACACTACGATTCCTGTGGTACAAAGTTTCGGCCACTCGCACACGCATTTTGTGGTCGGATTCACGGGCTTTGCCGCCAAACGATTCTTCAAACTGATAAACGCTCGAAAGGCCGCCAATACTGGAGGCAAGTTCCTTAATGGTTTTAGGTTTGCAATGTTCCAGGACGCTGCCGTTTTCAAAACCGCAAACGCGCTTGACTTCGAGAGACTGCGAAAATACGGTCAAAAGTCTAGAGCATTCCCTCCAGCTTTCTTTGCTAGGCGTGATGCGGATCCAATACTCACCCTTTGGCATCAAATGCGTTTCTGCCGCCAAGTCATTCGGCAAATCCAAAGTCACGATTCCCGAAGTCGTAAAGTTCGCCGTCGAATCCGTCAAGCGATTTTCTTCGGGCAAATTTTTCCATCCATACGGGCCCAGATACGACCAAAAATACTTTCCGTCAGAACGCAAGGCCGAATCACGGTTCATCATAAAGTAAAGGTTCACCTTTTTCGGCTTACCCTTGAAAGTAAGGCCCAAGTAAAGCGCTCCATTACGCACCAAAAGCGATTCTTTATCGCCGAAACCGAACGGGTGCAGATAGAAAAATCCTTCTTCGACATCGGTCTCTTCCGAAGACTTCACGACGTCCGAATTCGCGGTATAATTCACAAACAAGTCTTCGACACACGGCGTATACGGCTGATTCGGCAAGTTATCGACATTTTTCTTCTTGAGAATCTGCGTCAAGAACGAATTGCAAACCGCACGAGAAATTTCACCATGCATAAACGCCATGGAAGGAGACGTAAGCTTCATTCTGAAGAATCCGTCCTTCATCATCGGCGAATACATAAAGCCTTCGTCGCTCGGAATACTTTCACAGACTCGCGAGCGCACAATGTTATTGAACGATATGTTGAATTCGTCTGGAATCATCGAAACAATGCGGTCGTAGTCGTACAAGCTTTCTTTTGCAGTAGTAAACAACTTGCATGTCACGGAGTTCTTTTCGGACGGAAGCCAGGAGCCACCATAAAGCCCGCTCAGCGAAACCTCGTAATCCGATGTATGCGGAGGATTATCGTATTGCGCATACCACTCCGAAAAATCCCTACATCCTGGAAGTCCGTTCCATTTTCCGTGGATATCGAACGAGTCTAGTTTTTTACCGCAAACTTCTTTACAGCCCACGATAAAGGAGCTCCCCACCTTAGGCATCGGGCCAAAGATTTGAACCGGCAACAGAGTCGAAGCAGGGCCAAATTCGTTAGCAACAGTAATTTCACGGCATTTCGAGACGCTTACCGCCACATGCACCCGCAAAACATCCAGTTTTTCAAGTGCATACCAAAGCGCTTCGGACTTACGAGGGTTCACCACAAGCCTGAGCAACGGATTCTTGGAAAGATAATCGCCACCATGGATTTCGGGATCGTAATTGACAATCGCCGGATCGGAATCCTTAAGCGTAAACTCTAGCGAAATCTGATTTTCGGGGCATTCCGAATTCAGGTTGCAACAACCGACCTTGTAATCGTCAATATCAAGCCAGCCTTCTTCTGTCGTCATCGAAAGCGTAAACGCATTCGTAAACGCGGCCGAAAATTCACTGGCATTGCCATCCTTCTTTTCGACAACCGTCGTACGCACAGAACTTGGAGTAAACACAAAGTTCAACTTGACGTTGCGAACGCCGCTAGTCATGTAAAACACACGGTCCGAAACGCAAATTCCGACTTTTGAAAATTCAGTCCCTTCGGCAACGTCATTTGAACGCGTAAGGCCAAACAACGGGAACGGCGTCATTTTTTGCCCGCCCGCCTCCTTCGGGGGGTAAGCCGGGATTTCGGATTGCGTTATCGGATAGCCCTTGGCGCAAGAGACCGTCAGAATCTTCGAGACCTTGACATCATTGATATGGACATCCGAAAGCGATTCATATTCTACATTCTCGCCCTCGCTGTTTTCACCAGCGCTAAAGCGGGTTCCTTTCGGAAGCACGCAGGAGACGTCTTCGTTATCGACATCAAAGGTGACAATCGCATGATCGCCATCCGCATCGCGATTACGTTCCCCCAAGACTTTGCGGTAATAAAAATCAATGCGCTTGTCCGGGAACTGGTTGAGCGAATCTTGCACACGCCCCATCAGTTTAGCGCATACGGCATAAATCGCCACAGCCGGGTCCGTTCGGCCATCGGCTTCGCCATTGAGCATCGTAAGGACTTTAGAAAAGTCCACATCATCAAAGAAGTGCGGCAAGCCGTTTTCCCTGGCGTATTTTTTCATCATTTCCAGAATGGACTTTTGCGTCATCGAGTCAACCGCAAAAAAGCCCTTCGAGAGTTCCGGGAACTCGCGATAGCGCTGACTCAGTCCATCCTGTATTTGAAAAATTCTACCAGCCATATTCCTATTCAATCATCACCTATACGCTTGCATCCGTCGCTTCGTTCAAGTAGAACGGGAACACCAAATTCCTTCGGCTATTCGTAGAACGAATAACATAAGCGACATTCACACTCAACACTCCGTTTTCTTCGGTCGGTTCAATCACAATTTTTTCGACATCGACGCGTGGCTCAAACAAGAGAATCGCACGACGGATTTCGTCTTGCATAAGCGTCTCGGTACGCAACGAAAAAGCCTCGAAGCAAAAATCCCTCAAACGCGAACCGAATTCCGGTTGCATCGTACGTTCTCCGGGGTATGTCATCAGCAGAATACGGAGGCTTTCTGCAATATCCTCTTCATGTTCCGACATTTTCGCCATTCCCGTCTCGGAAAACGATAACGGGAACGACCAGCCGCGACCTAAAAACGACGTATCGAGCACACTAGCCTCCAATCATCACCGTTGGGCAGCCGAGAACAATCGTGCCGCCGTGAGCCGTAGAATCGCCCATACGTGCCGCAGGTTTTCCGCAAATCATGACGGTTGCAGAGCCCTTGATAATCGAATCCGGAGGACCAACGCAAACACACGAATCGCCCATCACGGCAGCCGGGAGCCCGCCTATCATAACGGTCGCAGCGCCAGGCCCGACAACAGGTCCACCCACATGAGGCACCGGCGGAGTTCCGGGCGTCTGCATGGGGCATGTATGCATATCTGTAATTCTTGCTGCTGGTGGCATCGTTCCTCCTAGTTGATCATGACCATGGCGCCCTTGATGGTCGTCTGCCCTGAAGCCGAGACTTCGGCCTTGGCAGCACCCTTGCCGGTAAAACCAACCTTTCCGTTAAATTCCACGTTCATACCTTCGCCCTTGAGGTCCCCCTTAGACGAAAGCGCGATGCCGCCCACCGCAGAAACGTTGAACTTGCCCTTGGTATCGATGACGATATCTTTTTTCGATTCCATCTTAATCCCGCTATCGGACATTTCAAGCTTGTTGCCCGAGCCGTCTTCAACAGAAATTTTCTTGGCATCGTCATCCAGCACAAACTTGCGCTTGCCCGGAGTCGTAATCGTAATCGATTTCTTTTCTTCGTTGAATTCGACGCTCAGCTTTTCGCGCGTGAGGATTTGCTTGATGTTGTTCTTTTGTTCCAAAGCCTGCGGAGGCGTACGCTTGCCGCTATAGAGGCTCCCGAGAATCACAGGACTCGACGGGTCTCCACCAAAGAATCCGAGAATTACTTCGTCCCCCACTTCGGGGAAGAACATGCAACCAAACTTTTCCGAGGCGTATGCGCCGCCAAGACGCGCCCACACGTCTTCTTTTTCGTTTTCCATCAACGGGATTTTCACCTTGACGCGATTCAACTTTTCAGGATCGTCATGAATCTGCATCACGACACCCGTCAAAAGCCCATGCACACCGCAGTTGAATCCTGACGAAATCGGTGCAGACGTTTCGAACTTTTCGGCAAACCATTCCTTAGGCATGCCAAACGAGAATTCCGTTGTCCAGATCCCGTTATCCACATGATGGTGGATTCCAGAAACAAGCGCACCGCCCTTGAATCGAGCGCCCACATTCTTAAGTTCCACCAATCCGCCAAGTTTTGCCTTTGCCGTACCCAAGCAAACGACAGAACCGCAAATACGCGAAAGCTCATTTTTCAACTGGTCGGCTTCGGCCCAAGAAGTCAAGGCTTCCTTTGGCACCTGCGAATTGATTTGGAGCGTATCCGCGGAAACGCCAAGAACCTTTTGGAGTTTACCGTTATCCAAGTTGTTCTGCCCGCCAAGCGACACCATCCCGGACTTTCCAGAAATCACCTGTTGCTTGGTAACGTCCCACGATTTGGCGACCACGTTCTTGACCTGGAACTGCGCATTCGCTTCGGCCTTGAATTCAATAATGTCCGTGCCCCAAGTGAGTTCGACTTCGGCACTCCCCTTTGCGGCAATCTTTTCGATAGTGAGCTTTTCGCCATCGGCCAAAAGCCAACAACCGTTCGCTTCGGCGCGGGTCATGATAAAGTCCCAGTCCGTGCAGTAATATTGCAGAATTTCCTTGTGAGGCGCCCCGCCCATACTAGACTTTATGGAGACGCCATAACTCCCGCTCAACTTTTTAACGATATCGTCATCCGATTTTTCCAAAAAGTTCGCATTCTTGCGGGCACACGTCATAGCAATCGCCTTATGACGGCACTCGATTTTAACGCAACTGCGGCCATTTCTAGAAATCGAAACGCCATGACGCACGACAACGCC
>Ga0265299_10003236_pt1 | contig 16043 bp, 10 predicted proteins | sample AusTroGonzalo_MG_4_FD_193485 | JGI IMG/M metagenome (GOLD analysis project Ga0265299, IMG submission 193485) | Bovine rumen microbial communities from tropical cattle in Woodstock, Queensland, Australia - Gonzalo_02 | ecosystem: Host-associated > Mammals > Digestive system > Stomach > Rumen ... | reverse complement strand
CATAAACATTTTGATTTGTTTCATAAGTTTTATTTATATTAACAATCAGACAATTATGTTTAATTTCTGCTTTAGTTATATCTTCTACACAATAATACGCTTCTATTTCTGAAATAGACTTCATTCCATTGTCTAAACAATGATGACCACCCATAATATTCAAAAGTTTTCGGCTACTCCACACATTAGAAGAAAAAATATCTATCAAAGCCGCTTCTAAATGAAAAGCTTCACATTCAGTTAATCCATGTCTAATGATATATTTTTCAACAGTTGCATTATCTTCTTGTATATCATGAATGCGCTTATTTTTTTCTTTTTCCGCTATTTCCTGCTCATGAGCAAAAACTCTGTTTCCACAACCTTTTCCTATATAAAAAATTGTCTTATCTCTCGAATCTATCAGACAATAAACATAATAACCGATACTTTCTATTGTTGATTGTGAAAATTCAAACATTTTACTTCTCCTTTGCCTTGTTTTAGCCAATAAAACTTAAAATTTATATAACTTATCGGATTGTGATTGATTTATCAAAATGATTAATTTTATTGGTTTTTATGCAAAAAGTCCGATAATGTTTGAAAAACTGCTGTTTTGATGCGTGAAACAATCGGACTTTATGTGAGCTAGCCTTGATAAAGCAAAAGGGCACTCAAACGAGTGCCTTTTCAAAAATGGTGCCGCTAGACGAAGGTGCGCACGTTAGTCGGACTTACGACCCCGCTTGTTTGCAAAACCTCGCCTCGGTTGCTATCGCTTTCCTTGCTCGGTTGCAAACGTCGCGCGTTACGCGTTAAAACAACACATCGGTGTTTTTTTAACTGCGCCGCTACCAATGACGTGCAAGAGCACTTATTGGTTAATGACGTACTAAAATCATATGCTAACTCACAATATAAATGCAAAAAAAAGCCCGCATAAAAACGGACTTTTTCTTGCATTGGTGCCGCTAGTAAGAATCGGACTTACGACCCCGTCATTACCAATGACGTGCTCTACCCCTGAGCTATAGCGGCATAAATATATTGCCTTAACATAATCCTTAATTTTTGACGGGGTCTACTCCCCCGCCTTGCCGTCTGCGGTTCGCTTCGGTCGTTATCTCTTCCCTTGCTTACCGGACGCCTTCGGGCGTTTCAGACGAAAACAACATTCAAAGGTTGTTTTCGCTTAGCCGCTACCAATGACGTGCTCTACCCCTGAGCTATAGCGGCATACGTCATAAACGTAAGCCACACCTTACACAACAATTCAAAAAAATCAAGTTATTTTTTTAATTTATTGTTTTTTATTTTATATGTTTTACAAAAAAATCATTGACAACAGTTTCAAAATATGAAAAAAGAACTCTTGCAACATCCTATGCGCTCTTAGCTCAGCTGGATAGAGCAACAGCCTTCTAAGCTGTGGGTCGGGCGTTCGAATCGCCCAGAGCGCGCCAATAGAAAAGCCACCTTAACGGTGGTTTTTTTGTTGGCCGAACGCCGTGCGAGAAGAACGCCATCGGAACCGAAATCTTTGTCGGCGCAGTCGGCAAAGGCTGAGGTCATGAGGAAACTCCATGTTTCCGAATAATCGCCCAGAGCGCGCCAATAGAAAAAGGAACACCCTTGCGGTGTTTCTTTTTTTATTGATGTGTTTTGGTATGGTTCGAACGCCGTTCGGAATCGAAGTGCATATTGAGTATCATTCAATATGCGCTGAGATTATGGCGAACATTTATGCGAGCCATGCATCGCTTAAGAGCGCGCCAATAAATACCCTTCCTTTCATTTTTTTCCTAAAACCATAAAATATTTTTTGTTATTAACTTTTTCTTTGAATTTTTTTTGTAACATTTCTGTCATATAAGGTTCTGAACTCAATCAATAATGTAGGAAAAAAATGAAAAAAATTTTGTGTTCTTTATTTTTGATGCTCGTTTTTTTTAGCACAAATGCAAAAGCTGATACATCAACAATCATGATAGATGCCCAAAGCGGCGATGTTTTATATGCCCACAATGCCGATAAAGAAAGATTTCCGGCATCTTTAACCAAATTGATGACGTTATACATCACATTTAATGCGCTTGAAAACGGCAATCTTAAAATGACGGACAAGCTCAAAACTTCCTATGTTGCTGCCGGTCGTTCGCCTTCCAGATTAGGCTTAAACCCCGGTGATGTTGTAGATGTTAAAACATGCATTTTGGCATCCATTGTCAAATCGGCAAACGATTGTGCAACCGTTTTGGGCGAAGCTCTTTCAAACGGCAACGAGCGCGAATTTGCTTTAATGATGACTAAAACCGCCAAAAAACTCGGCATGAACAACACCGTGTTTAAAAACGCATCAGGTCTCAACCATTCCGAGCAAAAAACCACCGCGCGTGATATGGCAATTTTAGCCCTTGCGCTATATTATCATTTTCCGCAATATTACCATTTATTTTCTCTGTCCGAGTTTGAATATCAGGGACAAACCATTCAAGGTCACAACAATTTGCTTAAAACTTTTAAAGGTGCTGATGGTTTAAAAACGGGATATACGGCAAATGCCGGCTTCAATATCGTCACATCGGCCAAAAGAGGCAATCATCGTATCATTGTCGTCACCATGGGACACAATAAGTTTGAAGATCGTGATGAAAAAGTCGCCATGATGATGGATAAAGTTTTCACCCGTTTGGCAAAATCCCAAAGAATCAATGTTCAACACCTCAAAGCCGAAATAGAAACTCCGCAAGGCGGTCAAAAGAAAACAAAATACGCTTATACGGATATCTTACCGAAAACAGAGCCCAAACCTCAGCAAAATTTTGCTATCAGAATCGGCGCATTTTCAAGCTATGACAAAGCCATGGGACATGCTAAAAACGTTCAAAACCTGTTTTCTTCCAAATTATCGGCACAAAATATACAGATTGATAAATTGGAACGCCCCGGAAAAGCAATTTATCGCGCCCAAATTACAGGTCTTAAAAAAGATGATGCAAATAAATTGTGCGTGGCATTAAAAAATAAAAAGCAAGAATGTATTGCCGCTTTAACGGAAACCAAAACGCAATTTGCCGAGAGGTAAAATGGCAAAAATTATTGTCGTTTCAAAACTCGGAAATCAAAAAGGGCAAACTCTTTTATCTGCACATTTGGCCACTTTCTTAGCGGCTCAACACAAAACCGCCATCGTAGATTTTGAACCTCAAAATCATATTTTGGAAATGTTTGTGGCAAAGCGCTGTCATTTTAATCTCAAACATCAACAAAATCTGCCCGTTCCCTCGTATTTTACCTATAAAAAAAATTTATTGACCGAGATTGGTGAATCGTTTGATTTTATTGTTTTAGATACGAAAGAGACGGTTTTTTTTCAAACGGCGGATATTCTCTTAACACTTGTTTCGGATCATATTGCGGCAGAATCTTTATCTCAAAAAGAATCTCCGTTTGCCCAAATGCTGTGGCAGGCAAAAAAAGAGAGGGCAAAAACAGGCAAACAAGCCTTCAAACATATTCTTATTCCGAACATATCGCTTTCTTCCGAAGATATGGGCATGCTCAAAAGCGCCATGTCCCTTATGGGCTATAAAATCGCACCTTGTCTTCATCATAATCCGTCTTACGCCGAGGCACTTCACAACGGACTAACAATACTTGATAAGGACACCCCTTATTTGCTCAAAACTTTAACACAGGAAGATTTTTTTGCCAGACGCAATTTCATGCACATTCTTCAAACCATCTGGTAAAAAACATGGCAAAACACCTTGATTCAGGCACAAAAAAAACGGCAAAGCCGTCTGACCGTTCATCAATATTCAAACATTCATATCGAACCGCTTGCGTCAAGGTGGGTGCCATATATACAAACCACGATTTGTACAGAGACAGCTCCCTAAAATAAATAATGTTGGCTCGGATAGACCTGCGGACAATACGTATCAGACAGCCTTGCTCTCATACTGGTATATTACCACGTTTTAATATCGTTTGCAAGCGAATTTATTTGATTTTTTATTTCATTAATGGATGTGGCCAGTTGCTCATCCGCATCGGATAAATCAACTGACGAGGTACCCTCTTTCTCCACTTCCACAATTTTCTCTACCGGCACCTCAACAACTTTTTCAACTTCCACAATCTTTTCTACCGGTACCTCAACAACTTTTTCAACTTCCACAATCTTTTCTACCGGTACCTCAACAACTTTTTCAACTTCCACAATCTTTTCTACCGGTACCTCAACAACTTTTTCAACTTCCACAACCTTTTCTACCGGCACTTCAACGATTTTTTCAACGACTTCCGTTTTAATTTCCTGAGGCACAATACCCGATTTTGCTTCTTGCAATTCATCAGCCATCAAAAGACCGACCATCGCCAATAATTGATTTTCATTAATTTGTGCGCCGCTTTGCGTTAACATTTTAGCTTTTTTATCCAGCATTTGAGCAAGCTCAATAATATGCCCTTCTTCGCCGTCTCCGCACGCAATGGCATATTCCCTGCCGTTAATATGAATTGATACTTGTGCCATTGTCTTCTATTACCTCGTTGATGGTTTGCACACTTTTATCTATTGTATCAAGCGCTGTATTCAACGCTTGTTTTAACGTGTCAATTTTTTGCATATTGCTTTCATATGTCTCTTTTTGAGAGTTATCATCTTTTTTTGCTTCTAAAACAAGCCTCAAATCATTCACACAGTCTTTTAATTGTGTCAAAGCTTCCTGTGTGCGCTTAAAATTTTGCTCTATCATAAAATCTTCTTTCTTTTCGCATAAAAATGATATATGTTTTATCATAATCACTTTTTTAAGGCTTGACAAGAAGAATAAAACATTATGCAAAAAATTATCTTACAAATCACTCAAGAAAACGACTCTGTCATACATGACAAGCGGTTTGAATGTTTCATCCTGTCCGAAACACTGCCCTCTCATTTCAAGAGTTCTTTTGCACAAACGGCCAAAGCATGCGGTAAAATCGTTCTCGGGCTGTCTGTCAGTGATTGTCTCGCCTATCAGCTTGACGGCGTCATTTTTGATTTTTCAAAATCCGAACATATCTCAGCCGATTACAAACGTGCCGTAAAAGATTTGAAAAACAAATTCATCGGACTTATCACGCGCAATCGTCGCCATGAAGCCATGCTCACAAGCGAATGCGAGCCGCATTTTATTATATTCAGAGCATGGAAAGACGGTGCCGAAAAAATTATGGAACTGACCGCATGGTACAATGAAATGTTCCTAATTCAGTCTGCGCTTTGGCCTGCCGAAGATGTAGATTTCGCCAATTTCCAAACAGATTTTGTTATCTTACCTGATACATTTATCAAATAAATGCGCTTTTATTTCACCGGAAAGATATGCCAAATATTTTTTGCATATTCCGTCACGGCTCTGTCGGATGAAAAATAACCGATACGTGCAACATTCATCAATGCTTTTTCAAACCATTTTTCTTTGTTCAAATAATCATTTTGTGCTTTATGCATCGTATTATCAAAATCTTCCAAATCCGCCAACACAAAATAAAAATCTTTATTGACCAAATTCTCAAAAATAGGCTTAAACAGCAACACATGGTCTTTCTGGCAAAACATGTTGGAATTTAAGGCATTCAAAATCCGCTTAACATATTCCGAATTCTCATAAATTTCGCGCGGATTATAGGTCGGACGCATTTTTCTGATTTGCTCATCTTTTAAGCCGAACAAATAGAAATTATCCTCTCCGACTTTTTCCCTGATTTCTATGTTGGCGCCGTCATACGTTCCAACCGTTAACGCACCGTTTAAGGCAAATTTCATATTACCCGTTCCCGAAGCCTCAAAACCGGCTGTTGAAACCTGCAAGCTGATATCCGCCGCGGGCATCAATTTTTCAGCCAAAGAGACCTTATAATCGGGCATAAAGATAACTTTGAGCGCACCATATACCCTCGGATCATGATTAACAACATCCGCCACATTATTAATGAGCTTAATAATCAATTTGGCGTAGGCGTATGAAGGTGCAGCCTTACCTGCGAACACATACGTTTTACCGATTTCGGGATGCACATTATCATTAACGATGGACAGATAATCACCGATAACCTGCAAAATCGTCAACAGTTGGCGCTTATATTCGTGAATACGCTTTGCATGCACCACATAAATGCTGTTTGCATCAACAATTTCACCCGTTGTCTTAAAAATTTCAAAAGCCAATGCTTCTTTATTTTTCTTTTTAATCGCGGCAAAATCATGCAAAAACACGCTGTCTTTAGCATATTTTTCCAATTTTTTCAAATCATCTAAATGCGTAATCCAATCCGTACCGATTTTAGATGTAATCAAATCCGACAATGCCGTATTGGCATGCAACAACCAACGCCGCGGGGTAATACCGTTTGTAATATTGATAAACTTTGACGGATACAATTCATAAAATTCGGGCACTAACGATGTTTTAATCAATTCCGTATGCAATTTTGCAACCCCGTTAACCGAAAACGATGCCACAATGGAAAGGTTAGCCATACGAATAACCTGTGCGTCGCCTTCGCCGAACACAATACTCACTTTATCCAGTTTTTCTTTGTTATCACCGAATTTCTCACGTGCGAATTCCATAAAACGACGATTAATCTCATAAATAATTTGCAAATGACGCGGCAACATACTGCCCAATATACGAGACGGCCATTTTTCCAATGCTTCCGGTAAAAGTGTATGGTTCGTATAAGCAAAAATCTTGGTTGTCACATTCCAGGCATCATCCCATTCCAAACCGTATTGATCCATTAAAAGACGCATCATTTCGGCAATGGCAAGCGCAGGGTGCGTATCGTTCAGCTGAATACAAACGAAATCGGGCATTTTATGAAAATCATTACTTTTTTCCAAAAAGCGCCGAATAATATCTTGAATCGCACATGACACAAAGAAATATTGTTGCATCAAGCGTAAATGCTTTCCTTTTTCAATATTATCCGACGGATATAAAACTTTTGAAACCGTTTCCGTCTGAATTTTATCTTTCACGGCCTCCATATAACCGCCTTCGTTAAATATTTTAATATCCAGCTCATCATCCGTTTTGGCGGAGAACAATCTTAAATAGTTCACGGATTTTCCCTGATATCCCACAATCGGAAAATCATACGGAACGCCGTATATTGTGTTTGTATCCACCCATGAAAAATACGTGCGACCGTTTTGTGCCTGATAACTTTCAACACGTCCGTTAATCGGTATGCTGATTTTTCTGTCGTGCCTCGGAAATTGCCATGGAGATTCTTCACAAAGCCATGTATCGGCCTGTTCCACCTGCCATCCGTTTTCAAATTTTTGCTTAAACAAACCGAATTGATAGTTAATACCATAGGCAAAACCGGGCAATCCGAGAGAGGCCATAGAATCCAAATAGCATGCCGCCAGTCTTCCCAAACCGCCGTTACCGAGCGCCGGATCATATTCGGCATCATAAATATCCTGCATTGAGAGGTTCGGCATACCCTCAATTTTTATTTCTTTAATCAGTTTGAATAAGTCTAAATTGTGTAAATTATTTTCAAGCGAGCGTCCGAGCAGGTATTCTATGGATAAATAATAAACACGTTTTGCACCGACCTCGTTATATCTTGAAATCGTACGATACATATTATCCATGGCAAATTCACGCACGGCAAGCGAGATGGCCTGCAAAGTTTCTTCTTTTGTCAGTTCCATCGGGCGTTTACCGATAAAATAACGAATATAATGCTCAATAGAAAGCTTTAAGCGGGCTTTATCTATTTCATTGATTTTTTCTTTTTGCTTTTCCGTCACTTGATTTACCTTTCATAAAAAATCTAACTCATAATATAATGCGTTTAAATTTAAAACCAGTAAAAAATGAAGAAAAGCACATTAAAAACAAGCTTATAAAACTTCTCTGCGCCCCACATGGTCGGCAGGGCCGACAATCCCTTCGCTTTCCATGCGTTCAACAAGTGATGCCGCCCGGTTATAACCTATACGCAATCTGCGTTGAATATAACTTGCGGAAGCTTTCTTATCATTGCGCACAATTTCAACGGCCTGTGCATACAAATCCGCATCACTGCCCGATCCCATTGCCGTATTGTCAAACACGGCACCGCCGTCTTTCGTTTGCAATTCGCCTTCGGTTACGGCATCCACATATTCCGGCTCACCCTGAGTTTTCAAAAATTCAACCACAGCCTCCACTTCGCTGTCTTTCACAAAGCTTCCGTGGATACGCAACGGTCTCTGTCCCGCAGGCATATAAAGCATATCGCCCATACCGAGCAGCTGTTCTGCACCCTTTTCGCCCAAAATGGTCATGCTGTCAAACTTTGATGTCACCTGAAAACTGATACGTGTCGGGAAGTTTGCCTTAATCACACCCGTAATCACGTCAACCGACGGACGTTGCGTTGCCATAATCAAATGAATACCGGCCGCTCTGGCTTTTTGTGCCAGACGCTGAATGGCGGTTTCCACTTCTTTTTTCGCCATAACCATCAAATCGGCCACTTCATCTACCACAATCACGATATAAGGCATCGGAGTTGTATCAAGCTCCTGCGTTTCATAAATCGGTTGCCCCGTTTCGCTGTCAAATCCGACCTGAATCGTTTTTGTAACACGTTCCCCGCTTTCTTTTAATTCTTTTAATTTTTGATTATAGCTGAAAATGTTGCGCACGTGTAAATCAAATATTTTCCGATACCGTTCTTCCATTTCGTTCACGGCCCATTTTAAGCCGAGCACCGCTTTTGCCGGATCGGTAATCACAGGCGTCAGCAAATGCGGAATACCGTTATACATTGAAAACTCAAGCATTTTCGGATCAATCATAATCATCTTACATTCGTCGGGTGTCATTTTGTATAAAAGAGAAATAATCATTGAATTCACGCCGACAGACTTACCGGAGCCCGTTGTACCGGCAACCAACAGGTGCGGCATTTTAGCCAAATCGGCATATACGTTTTTGCCGCCGATGTCCTTACCGAGCACAACATTTAAGATATTTTTGCTGTCTCTGAAAACCTCATCTTCTATTAAATCCTTAAACCAAACCGTTTCGCGTTTTTGGTTCGGAATTTCAATACCGATGGCATCTGTTCCCGGCACAACCGCAATACGCACCGAAATCGCGCACATAGACCTTGCAATATCGTCCGAAAGTCCGATAACACGCGCTGTTTTTGTACCGGCAACAGGCTTAAATTCAAAAAGCGTTACCACAGGTCCCGGACGCACGGCCACAATTTCGCCGTACACCCCGAATTCCTGCAACACATTTTCCAAATTATGAGCTGTTGCATCCAACTCTTTTTGGCTGATTTCCTGACCGCCTTTTTCTTTCGGACGGCTCAACAAATTAATACTCGGAAATTGATATGCTTTAACATGACCGTTTGTTTTTGTTTGTACCACACTCGGTTTTGCCGGTGTTTTCGCTTCAGCCGGTGTTTTATCCAGTCTCGGTTCTATCTTAACGCGTTGTACTTTCTTTGTTTTCGGTGCTGATTTCTGTTTCTTAAAAATTCCGATAAACTTTCCCGTCGCATACCATACACCCGTCAAACTCTTCTTAAAAGCAATATAAATATTTTTAAAAACGCCATACCAGCTTTTAAACGTCAATCCGACAACCAAATTAAAAGCAAGCCAAGCAATAATAAACAACAGCGTAAGCAAAATTATTTCCCTGTAATTCTCCAAACGCGTTTGACTGAACATCGTATTTAACGGATCAAGCAAATTTTTCCCGATATTGCTTGTCATCGGATAATCTTTAATTTTGAATCTGTCCGGTTGTTTAAAAATCAAACTGAGCAACGGCATTGTTGCTAAAACGCCGCACACAAAAGCAACCAAGCGCCATTTTAAAAAAAGCAATGTACCGTATTTTAAGAGCTTATATCCCCATACAAACAAAGCAACCATAAACAAAGGCAGTGCCAATCCCGTGCCCGCACTCACATCGGCAATGCTCGCACCCCAAAATCCGAGCCAGTTCTGAACTGCCCCGTCTTTCGCATTGTTAATACTGAAATCATTTGCATGATACGACATGATTGCCGCATAAAACACCAACCCGAGCATAATAAGCGCAATGCCTAAAAATCTGTTTTCAAATGTCCGCCAAGCTGATTTTTGATTTTTTGTTTTTTTTGCCATTGTTGAAACCTATATCTTAAAATTTCTTAATTTTGTTAAACTCACAATCACGTCATAGCCGATACAAATACTCGGATCAAGTTTTAATCCTTCAATATTTAAGGCTGATTTGGCATGATATTCCATAACCCTTGAAGTAATTGCCGACGCATTCGGATTTTCACTGATAATTTTACCGATCAGTTCATCTAATTCTTTTTGCGTTTTCCTGTCAAAAAGCGGTCTGCACAGCGTCAACACGTCGCTCATTCCCGAAGACATAATGCCTGATTTCAAAAAAATCATCATTTCGTCCGAGTCTTCATCATTATTAAACTTTGAAAAGTCAATCAACACGTTTCTTTGAATCATCAATGTTGAAAGTGAAACCGGATTTTTGAACGTATAATTTTGCATATTCAAATCTTTTTCAACATGGTAGCATCCGACCGGCAACAAATGACACCCGTCATCTGCAAAAGCATAACTTGTATGGCACAAAGGCGCACGATAACGCATCATAAAACCGAGTTGCCGACTGAGTTTATCTCTTACCCAAAAATCACGCGGATTTAAAAACGCAATATAATCGCCCGTACTCAGTTCAAATGCCTGTTTCAACACATTTGCCATGCTAAGCGGGTTTTCGTTTGTCACAATGCGGATTCTTCCGTCCTGCCTGACATACTTTGCCAATTTATTTTGCAGAATGCCCGCACCCGTATTATCAATAATGAGCCATTCTGTATTTTGATACACCTGATAAGCAAAAGATTTCAGCGCCGTCACATAAAAGCGCATTCCTTTGCCGACAATACTGACAACCGAAATTTTCCTTATTTCAACCATTCGCGTTCGTTAATACTTTTTGATATTGACTTGACTTTAAATTAAAATATCTCTAAATTCCGAATAAATCATTAATAAAAAGGGTTTTTTTGTTGTTATGAAATACGCTTTTGTATTTCCCGGACAAGGCTCACAGCATATCGGCATGGGTGCTTGTTTATATCAAAACTTTCAATCGGCGCGTGATGTGTTTGATGAGGTTGATGATTCATTAAATCAACACTTATTTGAGCTTATGCAAAACGGTTCCGAAGCGGATTTAACTTTAACTGCCAATGCACAACCGGCCATTATGGCTGTTTCCATGGCTACCATACGCGTTTTACAAAACGATTTCGGCATCAATTTGAAAGAAAAACTTTCTTTTGTTGCGGGACATTCCCTGGGTGAATATTCGGCAGCATGCGCAGCAGGTGTTTTTTCGCTGAAAGACACGGCTGTTCTGCTCCGAACACGCGGTCTTGCCATGCAACAAGCCGTTCCGGAGGGTGTCGGTTCCATGGCCGCAATCATCGGCTTATCCGCTGATGATCTTCAGGGCTTAATAGAAGCTTCTTCCACCCCTGAGCATTATTGCGTTGCCGCAAACGATAATATGGACGGACAGATTGTTCTTTCAGGGCATGTGGAAGCTATTGACAAAGCAATTGATTTGGCATCTGAATTCGGGGCCAAAAAAGCCGTCAAACTTTCTGTCAGTGCACCTTTTCACAGTCCGTTGATGAAAGAAGCCGAACCTGTTATGGAAAAAGCATTAAACAATGTTTCAAGCCATAATCCCGAAATACCTCTTATTTCAAACGTCACGGCACAACCTGCAACAACCGAAAGCGAAATTATTTCAAATTTAACGCGGCAAATCACGGGTGTTGTGCGTTGGCGCGAAACGATGGCATTTTTAAATGAACAAAACATCACGGATGTTATTGAAATCGGTTCGGGCAATGTTTTAACAAACATGTTCAAACGCGCATATAAAAACATGTATGCAACGGCTGTTCATACAAAAGAAGAAATAGAAGAACTTGCAAACAATATATAAACGAAAGGAAAAAACAATGTTTCAACTCACGGATAAAGTAGCTTTAATAACGGGTGCCTCAGGCGGCTTAGGCGATAAAATCGCACGCACATTACACGCACAAGGGGCAACGCTTGCCCTGACCGACATGCGTCCCGAAGGCATGGAAAAATTACAAGCCGAGCTTGGCGAGCGTGTCAAATGTTTCACCGCCAATCTTTCAAACGCGGACGAAATTAAAAATCTTGTTGCCGATGTTGAAGCTGCATTCGGCCATATAGATATTTTAGTCAACAATGCCGGTTTAACGCGTGATAATTTATTTATCAGAATGTCTGATGAAGAGTGGCAACTCGTTTTAGACGTTAATTTGTCTGCCGGTTTCAAACTTGCAAAATCCGTGGTGCGCGGTATGATGAAACGCCGTTTCGGTCGCATCATCGGCATTGCTTCCGTCGTCGGTGTCATGGGCAACGCCGGTCAAGCCAACTATTCCGCTTCCAAAGCCGGTATGATTGCGATGAACAAATGTTTGGCTCAGGAAGTCGGCTCGCGCGGTATTACGGTCAATTCCATCGCCCCCGGTTTCATCCGCACCCCGATGACAGATGTTCTGCCTGATGATGTCAAAGCAAATTTACTTTCCAAAATCCCTGAAGCGCGCTTGGGTGAAGCACAAGATATTGCAAACACGGTCGCCTTTTTGGCATCTGATGAGGCTTCATACATCACGGGGCAAACCATCCACGTCAACGGCGGCATGGCAATGATTTAATATCATATATCATCTGTCTTAAACCGTCATTGCGAGGAGACATAGCCGACGAAACAATCCCATGGCCGTGCATACCCCCCATTTCCGTTATCCTCGGATAAAAGTAAAATGTCATCCTCGGGTAAAAATAAAAATGTCATCCTCGGGCTTGTCCCGGGGATCTCTTTATTCCGTCATTGCGAGGCGTGCATAGCACAACAAAGCAATCTCATAAGGCGCCCTGCATCCCACCTTATCTGTTATCCTCTTTTAAATCTTCATCCTTGGGTAAAAATAAAAATGCCATCCTCAGGTAAAAATAAAAATGTCATCCTCGGGCTTGTCCCGGGGATCTCTCCTAAAAAAAATGTCATCCTAACAGCGTAGGATGACATTTTTCATCTATACTTCGCATATACACTAACCGCATTTACACGTATATGTGCAAGTCGTCATACATATAAAACCACCCGGTAGCGTTTGCGTTGACCTCTTGTATGAACATGTACCCTCTTCACAGTTATAGCAACCGTCGGCAGGACAGGATGGGCAATCACCAAACATTCCACTCTCTATCTGTTTATAACCGGACATATCGCTCTCTTCACACTGGTCATGAGTACATTTGCCATATGTCGCATTCCAATGATGGTCGGCAGTGCAACAGTGTCCGCTATCGGCATGTTGACCGTTCGGACAGCACATTCCCTGGTCGGCATGTGAACCGTTTTCGCAACAAATGCCCTGATCCTCATGGTAACCGCTTTTACATGTCCGAGACTTATAATTGTCACGGCATTCGCCTTTGTCATTATTATATGCCCAACAACGCTCACTGGAGGTATCTGCAATCCAAAGACCTTCTTGATAATCTTGATCATAAGGATAAGCCGAACAATCTTTGCGGGCGGGACAACTAACAGTTGTAAACGTACGACAGGCACGACATGCACGCCAACCGTTGTAATAGTAAGCAACGGTATAATCGGCATAAAGTTCATTAGACTCCGGATCTCTTGCCTCTTCCAATCCGCTGATCGGATTTTGCCAACTAAACAAAGAGCCTGCCTCTAACAAAGCACACCAATTTTGCTCTGTTCCTTTTTGCCAGTAACATCTCGTAAATTCCTCACATGTTTTAGCCACATCTTCATAACATGTCTTTTTCTGGTTATTCGGCATCGTAATTTCATGTGCCACACAGTTATCGCATTTCAAATCAACGGTTTCGCACGAATCAAGCCAATCCGTTATTTCGTAATTATCATTGAACTCTGATGTTGAGTGCTGTGTGCATGTGTTTTCATAGCATACACCGCCCGAATTATAGTATCCTGACACGCATCTGTATTCGTATGAATTGTTTTGCGCTTTCTTGTAGCATGTTTTGCCGTATCTCCACTTTTGTCCGCTCATCATACTAGATGAACCGGTATACGTTCCACACTGGAAATGCTCACTTGCAATTTCACATTCTGTTTTGTCCTCATAATAGCCGTTAGCATGGTTACAACCGTTTGCTTCATAGCAACCCGAGGCAAGCTGTGTACAATCATACTTTTCGGTGTCACATTCATCATAATAACCTGTTTTACATGCGCCGTTGCTATTCGGTCTATAACATGTGGATCCGCTGGGTCTTGAGCATGTACGTCCGAGATTATACAGTTCGCAATCATTTTGCAACAACCAATAGTTCGTCTCATCGCTTTCAGTCGCCTCAGACTTATTTTCCATTCGGTCAGCAATACAATTTTCATAAGGCGTATAGCATCCGCTTACAGTCTGTTGGCATCCGTGTCCGGCAAAGTCATTCTTGCAGTCAGCCTCATCATTATACATATCTCTGTTTCCATCGCAATTTTCCGTCACAACATAACAGCCGATTTTCTTGTCGCCATACGTTGCTTCCGTACATTTATGATCCGGATTAAACTCTCTGCATATTACATCGGACGAATAGAACTTGATGTTGTCGTAGAGCGTACCTGTCGCATCACATTCATGTCTGACTTCGCAACCCGTTTGCGAATCCAGTGCACAGGAATAACCATAGTTTTTAGCAACATCATTTTCGCAATCGCTTCTGGTCTCGCCTTCTCGCGGTGTATAATATCCTTTTGTGGAATCACACTCATTTTTCTTCCAACATCCCGTGTCAGAATCTTCGGCACAATTATACCCAAGATTTTCAGTTGCAAGATTCCAATTTTCACAAGTTTCTTTGTTTGTATAGTATCCCAAGTCTGTGTCGCACCCTAAGTCTATATAGCACTGAGTCTTGTTATCTAAAGTACAATCATGTCCGGGATAAGCTGCCTCACAAGTAGCGATATCGTCGTAATATCCCCTGACTGTATTCTCCTCACTGCCTTCACTGGTCTCTTCACGTTTTTTATTCCAACAACCGCCTTTAATCCAGCAATCCGTATTACCTTCATCAAACACGCACACGTGTCCAATGTTTCTAGGCGCACTGTTTTCATCTTCACAAGCCTCTTTCGTGTCATAATACCCTTGTCTCCACTCACAAATACATCCGTCTTTATTATCGTTTAATATATGAGATTCATCACATTGAAATTTCTCATATAAGTAATAATCACCCCATTGACATATCGTATTTCTTTCCCGACATGAAGACCCCGCTCCGGATGAATGACTCGGGAAAGTCTTATTCCCGTTACCGTCATTATAATAAGGATAACTCTCGGTTGAACAAGGTATCTCGGTGCATTGTGTTCCCGTGCAAAAACCGCTGTCCGTTAAATCACACGCCACATTTAATGTATAGCAATGTTGGCTGTTTACCTTCGTACCGAGATTATAAATCGTCGTCACAATACTCTTCGTATCATATTCATCTGCACCCGCATCAATCACACAACAGTTCACACCTTCAGCATACGATCTGCCGTTGCTCATTTGTGGCATACTGTAATCTCTGACAAGTGTATCTGCGATAACCACCTTACGACACGAAGCATGCCACGAAAGTTTTCTTTGCTTGCCCTGTCCTGTATTAGACAGACATTGGTGACATTCTGCCGCAGGTGCGTATGCCGCCCCGCCGTTTGTCGGGTTGACCAATGCATCATCATTTTTAATCGGATTATAGTCTTTCATACCCGAAATCTTGGTAAAGCAAGCCGTTGATGTCTCATAGGTTGTATTCGGCTGATTGTCGCATTCTCTCAGATTGTCCGATTTTATCTTAAGACAATAGTTACCATATTCCGTCGGCACACTTTCCGTTCCGACCAAATCAT
>Ga0265299_10003234_pt1 | contig 16052 bp, 10 predicted proteins | sample AusTroGonzalo_MG_4_FD_193485 | JGI IMG/M metagenome (GOLD analysis project Ga0265299, IMG submission 193485) | Bovine rumen microbial communities from tropical cattle in Woodstock, Queensland, Australia - Gonzalo_02 | ecosystem: Host-associated > Mammals > Digestive system > Stomach > Rumen ... | reverse complement strand
TAAGGAGAAATAAGGATATTTTCAAATTTTATGATTATCTTATTCCTGTTCGGGTTTCTTGGGGGTCATCTTCATGAAGATGGGGTAGTGGTCGGAGTAGCTCAGCTCTTTTTTATAATAGGTGATACCTTCAAGTGCAGGATCGTGGAAGATGTAGTCTATACGAACTTGTTTGTTGCCTCGGAAGGTGCTCATCCAGCCGTTACCACACTCTTTGAAACCGTCGATCTTGTCGCCCAGCATCGTGTTATAGACGTAGGAGTAGGGCACATCGTTGAAGTCACCACAAACGATGATGGGAACTTCCGACTCGCGCATGTCCATCGCCAGCATGTTGGCCTGACCCGAACGGGCGATCATACCTACGGCGTAGTTGCCGTAGAGGGCTTCCAAGAGGGCGTTGCTCTGGATGTCGCTGCCACGCACCTGAGCTTTCGCAGCTCTGTGGAGTGTGCCGTTGATACCCGTGGTCTCCAGGTGGGCGTTATACACACGGTAGGTCTGCTTGTCGATGGTGATCTCTGCCCACATGGCGCTGTTGTTGGTCATCTCGAAGGGGATGTTCTTCGAGGCCTTGATGGGATAGCGGCTGTAGATGATCATGTCGCTGTTGCCACGTACGGAATGCGGGAAGTATTCTTTGTAGGAGTCGGAGTTTTTCTTGTCACCAGCATCGTCGTTGTACTCTTGGAAGCAGACGATATCCACTTTCTGACGCTTCATTTCTGCAAGAATATCCTGTGCCATGAAGCCTGTAGTCTCACGGCTGAACATAGCCACATTGTAGGAGGCGACTTTGAAGCCCGGTGTTTTCTCAGCTTCCTCATCGTAAGAGCCAAACTTATACATTGTGCTCACGTAGGGGATGCAGCAGAGCAGCGTGATGAGCGGCATGAGCATCCAGTGGAAGCGGCGCAGTACGAGCCAGTAGAGAAGGAAGAAGGCGTTGCCTGCGATCAACAAGGGTAGGGCATAAACCAACATGGCGCGGGCTGTGTTACCTGCTGGCTGAACATCTCCGCCAAAGAGTCCTACGAGTGTGAATACCATCAACAGAAACGTGATGATGAGCATCATGAACGAGAAATATTTCTGAACTGCTAGTTTTCCCATGATGTAAGTAAGTTTTTAGGTATGATAAAAGGGGATTATTGCTTATTCATCAAGATACTTCCTGACAATCTCAATCAGGTTTTCCACCTTGAAGGGCTTGGCCATGAAGTCGTCGCAGCCTGCAGCCTTTGCCTCACGGATGTTCTCCTCAAAAGCGTAGGCGCTAACGGCGATGACAGGTGTATCGGAAGCCACCTCTTTGATGATGCGGGTGGCATCGAGACCATTCATCTCAGGCATACGGATATCCATCAGGATCATATCGGGATGCTCGTCTTCATTCATCATCACCGCCTCGATACCGTTGTGGGCACGAATGAGCTTATAGCGCTTCTGAAGCACGATCTTTACCAGCTCGTAGTTGCTGTCCTCATCTTCGGCAACGAGAATCTTCTTCATATTCCGCTCGTCGGAACGGCCGCTGATGCGGATGGTGCGCATGTTGTTCTGGGTGGTGGTGGACTTCTGGGTGTCTTTTCCGCCGATGGTTCCTTCGAACGGCATGTAGAAGCGGAAGGTGGAACCCTTGCCCTGTTCTGACTCTACGGAGATCTTACCGCCCAGCTTCTCAACGATGATCTTACAGAGGGGCAGACCGAGACCGTAGCCGTTCTTGGTGGTCTCTGCATCGCGCGACACATAGGTCTCGAAGATATGATCAATGTCTTCCTTGGCGATACCGGTACCGGTGTCTTTGACAAAGAATTCGATCTTGGCAGCGTCGTCGAGAACCTGATAGCCGTATGTGATGCTACCCATAGGGGTGTGCTTCAAGGCGTTGCTGATTAGATTGGAGAAAACCTGGGTCAGACGGTTGGCATCCGTATTGAATGTGACACTCATCAAGGGCTTCTTCCATTCAAGCTTTACCGAGTCGGGACAGCGGAACTTGAAAAGGTTCTTGATACTTGCAAAGAGTTCGTTAAGGTCGGTCTGGGCTTTCTTCATCACGATTTCACCTGACTCTACACGTGAGAGGTCGAGAATCTCGTTAACAAGACTTTGCAGACGGTTGTTGTTGCTTTCGATGATCTCATAGAATTTCATACGGTCTTCCTGAGAGTCAGTCTCAACAAGCACGCGGGAAAAACCTTCGATAGCATTCAGTGGTGTACGGATCTCATGGCTCATGTTGGCAAGGAAGAGCGACTTCATCTTACTGGCCTTTTCGGCCTTCTGAGTCTTCTCTTCGTATTCCTTCAACTTATTGTTGGCAATAGCCAACTGCTCGTTCGCAAGGATCAGCTTGCGATTTAAGTCAGCGTACTTCTGCAACAATATGTCTTTTTCGCTCTTTTCCATGAGTGTCTTCTATACAACTACAAAAAATCGGTGGCAAAAGTACCACTTTTTTTCTAATAAACAAAAGAAATTAGGATTTTTTTTAACTTCTTCGTGCTTTTTCCCAGGCGCCGCTTTTGCTGTGGCTCTTCAGATACACCATTCCGCGGAACACATTAAGGTTCATAAATACGAAGTAATAGGCCGTGTAGAGCAGCTTGTTACGACGTCCGGAACGACTCATGAGCCAACCTCCGAAAGCCATCAGGTAGAAGATGGCCTGCAAGATGAGCATCACCGTGAAGAAGGAGCCTGCACCAAGGATTACCAGAGCAATGTTGATGAGCAGAAGGAGGACCATCGCCACAGGGGTGATACTCCAACGGAGTACACGATGACTGATGTACTGGAAGGCTACCAGAGGCTGACGAAGGGGGTTGAGCATGTTGCGCAACCACCAGATGCTCTGAAGTCCGCCTGCTGCGATACGACGTTTGCGCTTGGACTCTTCGGCGAGGTCGGCAGAGCCGTATTCCTGGGCATAGGCATTGGGAGTATAGGCGATTCGCTTGCCCTCGTTGACAATGAGCATCGACATCATAAAGTCATCGAGTAGGGCCTCGTTGGGTACTTCGCGCACCAAGGTGGGATCGATGGCGTAGAGTTCGCCGGCAGCACCCATCGCAGAATAGAGTTCGCTGTCCCAGCGTTTCAGCGTACTCTCATAGCGCCAGTAGATACCTTCGCCCTCAGCAGCCACTTCGCCTGCTTTTTTGGCGACGACACGTTTCTCACCGGAGACACAGCCAACGGTGGGATCCATAAACAAACGGGCAATCTCACGCATTGCACCGGGATTAATCATCGTGTTGGCATCAGTGAAGGCAACATAACGGGTCTTCAGCTCTTGGAGTCCGTGTTTCAGGGCTGCGGTCTTACCGCGACGCTCAGGACTGAACACCACGTCTGCCTCGGGGTAGGCGGCGAGCAACTCGTTGGTACGATCGTTACTACCGTCAGTGACCCACATGATTCGGAACTTGTCTTTGGGATAGTCGAGTGCCAGCGTGTTTTCCATTTTCTCGGCCACCACGTCTTCCTCATTATAGGCACAGATCAGGAGGGTCATCGTGGGGAGTTCATTGTCAGCGGGGAGAACAGTCTCCTGCGGTTTGCCGCAGAAGAGCCGTTTCACCCGGATGATGATGTAGAGTAATATCCCATAACCGATATAGGTGTAGAATACGATGAATAAACAGACCCAAAACAGGATTTTCAATGTTAGCATAGTGTTATTTTTTTTAATGAGTCTTACTTCGTTTCTATCTCTTCCTGCATGTCGATGAACTGCCTGTCGGCATCATAGAACTCATATTGCAGGAAAGCCAGTTTCTGAGAGGGGATCACATGGACACCAAGTCCATATTTCATTTGCCATTGGCGCTTCAAGCTGAAAACGCCCTTGTTGATGTAGGCCGCCACGTAGGGGTGTACGTGGAGGAAGAACTTGCGGACTCCAATCTTATTGACCAAGGTGTCAATTTTATTCTCCAACGTGTCTGTAAAGAGAATACTCGATTTGATGGTGCCTTTGCCGAAGCAGGTAGGACACACCTCTTCTACGTTCACGCTCATAGCGGGTCGCACGCGCTGACGGGTGATCTGCATCAGACCGAACTTCGAAAGGGGCAGGATGTTGTGCTTGGCTCTATCTTTCTGCATGTTCTTACACATGCGTTCGTAGAGCAGTTGACGATCCTCAGGCAGTTTCATGTCGATGAAGTCAACGATGATGATACCGCCCATATCCCTGAGACGCAACTGACGGGCCAGCTCGTCAGCGGCCCCTAAGTTGGTTTCGAGGGCGTTGGTCTCCTGACTGTTCTCCTTCTTAATGCGTGTTCCACTGTTCACATCCACTACATGCATTGCCTCAGTATGTTCGATGATGAGGTAGGCGCCGTGTTTGTAATTAACCGTCTTTCCAAAGCCAGACTTCAGCTGTTTGGTAACGCTGAAATTGTCGAAGATAGGTACTGTACCATTATACAGTTTGACTATCTCCCTTTTCTCTGGAGCAATGAGCCCCAGGTAGTTCCTGATTTCGTCGTAGATACCGCTGTCGTTGACGTAGATACCGTCGTAAGAGGGATTGAACAGATCACGAAGCAGTGCGACGGCCCGTGTTTCCTCCTCAAAACATAACTGCGGGCGTTCGGTGGTTTTCTGTACTTTCGTGATGGTGTCTTCCCATCGCTTCAGCAGAATCTTCAACTCTGCATCGAGTTCAGCAGCCTTTTTGCCTTCTGCCACCGTACGTACAATGACACCGAAGTTCTTAGGCTTGATGCTTTGGATAAGTTGTTTCAAACGGCTACGCTCTTCGCCACGTTTGATCTTCGTTGAGACAGAGACACTGTTCTCAAAGGGTATCAGTACCAGATAGCGTCCGGCGAAACTAAGTTCGCATGTCAATCGCGGACCCTTGGTGTTGATGGGCTCCTTTGTGATCTGCACCAGTATTTCCTGTCCCACTTTCAGGGTGTTGGCAATACTGCCGTCCTTTTTCAGTTCGGGTTGGATGTGAGCTTTCTGAATGGGGTAGAGCTTCTTGCGGTCGCTCACCACCTGTTTCAGATACTTCTCGTAGGAGTTGAATTGATTTCCCAGGTCAAGATAATGCAGGAATGCCACGCGCTCGGCACCGACATCGACGAAGCAGGCATTGAGGCCAGGCATCAGCTTTTTCACCTTTGCCACATAGATGTTTCCCACCGAGAAGGATACCGTGCGCTGCTCCTGCTGGTATTCGACCAGCTGCTTGTCTTCGAGCAGGGCTATTGAGATGTCTTTCGGCTGAACATCAATGATTACTTCACTTGTCATTAGCTTCTTGCTTTTCTTGATGGTTTGCTTTCTAATTCAAAAGGGTGTGCTGCTATCCTTTGACGGATTAGCCGGCACACTCCTTTCATTTTTTTCTCTTGTCAAGCTAAGAGCTTATTTGCTCTTATGACGATTCTTGCGCAGTCTCTTCTTACGCTTGTGTGTAGCCATCTTGTGGCCCTTCTTTTTCTTTCCGTTTGGCATAATTCTAGAATTTATTTAAGTTGTTAATTACTTCATCTTCTCTATAAAGCTCTTTGAGGGCTTGAATGTGGGATAATCATGGGCGTCGATAACGATCGTCGTATTTTTCGAGATGTTACGTGCTGTCTTCTGAGCGCGACGCTTCACAACGAAGGTGCCAAAACCACGGAGATAGACATTCTCCTTGTTGTCGGCGAGGCTCACGCGGATCTCTTCCATAAAAGCTTCGACAGTGGCGGCCACGTCTTTCTTGGCAACGCCTGTCTCCTCAGCAATTTTGTTGATGATTTCTGCCTTGGTCATTTCTTATTTCTTCTATATATTAATAATGTGAAAATCTGATTTTTCTCGATTTCGGACTGCAAAGTTACTAATTTTCAGTAGATTACCGAAATATTTCCCGATTTTTTTTCAAAAAAAAGCAAAATAAGCCGTTCTTTGGGCGCTTTTTTGTACCTTTGCACCACAAAATCAAGGAAATATTGTATGAAACAGACAAAAATCGTAGCCAGTATCAGTGACCGTCGTTGTGAGGTGGATTTTATCCGTCATCTCTTCGAGGCGGGCATGAATGTGGTGAGAATGAATACTGCCCATGCCGACGAGGAAGGCATCAAGAAAATCATCCGGAACGTGCGTTCGGTGAGTCATCATATCGGTATCCTGATCGATACGAAAGGACCAGAGGTACGTACTACGGGTTGTTCAGAGCCCATCGCCTATAAGGAGGGTGATGTGGTGAAGATTTTCGGACGTCCTGAGATGGATACCACCCACGATATGATCAACCTTTCCTATACCAACTTTGCAGCCGATGTGCGTGAGGGGTGTCATATCCTCTTCGACGACGGCGCCCTAGATATGGAGGTGATCGGCATCAACGGGCCTGCGGTGATTGCCCAAGTGAAGAACGATGGGGTCCTGGGGGCCCATAAGAGTGTGAATGTGCCTGGTGTGCATATTGCGCTGCCCACACTCACGGATAAGGACCGTAAGAACATCATGCTGGCCATCGACCAGGATATCGACTTCATAGCCCACAGTTTCGTACGCTCTGCTGCCGATGTGAGAGCGGTACAGGCGATTCTCGATGCTTTCAACTCCGACATCAAGATCATTTCGAAGATCGAAAATCAGGAGGGTGTGGATAATATCGACGAGATCATCGAGGCTTCCTATGGTATCATGATTGCACGCGGAGACTTGGGTATCGAGGTGCCCATCGAACGGATTCCTGGCATCCAGCGCCAGATCATCCGTAAGTGTATCATGGCGAAGAAGCCTGTGATTGTGGCAACGCAGATGTTGCATACGATGATCAATAACCCACGTCCGACGCGTGCGGAGGTGACGGATATCGCCAATGCCATCTATTCGCATACCGACGCCCTGATGCTCTCTGGCGAGACCGCCAGCGGAAAGTATCCTGTGGAAGCGGTGCAGACGATGGCGTCAATCGCCGAACAGGCGGAGAAGGATCTGAGTCTGCGTGGTGTCATCGATGTGCCTTTGTCGCCCAACTGTGACATCCGTGAGTTTATGGCCTTCGGTGCGATCCAGGCTACGGAGAAACTTGGTGTGAAAGGTATTATCACGGATAATGTGACAGGTAACACTGCCCGTATGCTGGCAGCTTTCCGAGGTCCTCATCCCGTATTGGCGATCTGCTATAATGACAAGCTCCAGCGCCTGCTGAATCTCAGCTACGGTGTGATTCCCGTGTATCAGAAGGAGCATATCGATAACGAGAAACTGTTCCTGGCTGCAGTCCGTATGCTGCGCCAGAAGGGCTATGTGAGACTCGAAGACCGTATTGCCTACCTGAGTGGAAATATCGGAGGCGGCGGAGGCACGAAGTTCCTCGAGATCAATACGGTGAAGGAAGTGTTTGATAACAAATACCAGTTCCATCTGCCAAAGGTGTAGATGGAACCGGTATGAGTGCTATTTAGAGATTCTTAATAATCAAAGTGGAGTTCGTACCTCCGAACCCGAAAGAGTTACTAAGGAACAGATCGAAATGCTGTTCCTTTTTTTCTGGAAGCACGTTAATGACGGCTGTCTCCTCATCGGGTGTCTCAAAGTTCAGATTGCCAGCCATGAAGTCGTGTTTCATCATCAGGATGGAGTAGATCACCTCACTGGCACCCGCCATCCACATCTCATGACCCGTGAGACTCTTGGTGGAACTCACAGGTACCTTATAGTCGCCGAAGACACGGGCTATCACCTGCGCCTCACGCTGATCGCCGATCAGTGAACTGGTGGCGTGGGCATTCACATATTCGATCTCCTGAGGGGTGACACTGGCGTTCTTCAGGGCGTTGAGCATACTCTTCACAGGACCCTCGATATTGGGCGTGGAGATATGATCGCCGTTACCAGAGAATCCCCATCCTAAGACTTCTGCCAGGATCGGAGCCCCACGCTTGACGGCGTGCTCGTAACTCTCTAAGATAAGGGTCGCGCCACCACCGCTGGGTACGAGTCCGTCTCTGTCTTTATCAAACGGACGACTGGCTTTCTCCGGGGCATCTTCGCGGACGGAGAACGACTGCAGCCCGTCGAACGATACCACACCTAAATGGTTCACCTCCTCAGCACCACCACAAATGATACAGTCTTGCAGACCGTTGGCGATCAGGGTGGCTGCCATTCCGATACTCTGGGAACCTGAGGAACAGGCAGCGGAAATCGTCTGGTTGATACCTTTCAGTTTGAAGATGCAGGCCAGATTCATGGAGATGGTGGAGTTCAGACACTGGAAGAGAGAACCGCTGCCACAAGCCAGGCTGGTGTGCATCTGGTGGAACTTATCTACCGCCTTACTGCTGGCTTCTACGGCAGAGTCGTTGCCATAGACGATACCCACCTCATGCTGTTCCAGATAGTCCATATCGATACCAGCCTGTTGCAACGCCTGGAGGGTAGCCAAATATGCATACTGGCTCTCTTCGTGCATATAACTTCTTGTATTGCGGGGGAGCAGAGCTTTCAGGTCAGCCTTCGGCACATTTCCCACCAGCCCCGAACGGAAGCCTGCTTCCTTACGTACAGGATCGAGGATGATACCACTCTTTCCTGCGTAAAGGGCGTCTCTTACTTCATCGAGACTGGTACCGATGCACGACCAGATACCCATGCCTGTAATTACAACTCTATTCATTCGATTTATCGCTGTTTTCTCAATTTGGCTGCGAAATTACAAATAAAATATGAGATATGTATTATATTTCCGCTTTTTTTTGTATTTTTGCACAAAATCTGATAATTACTCAAAAGTATGGCAACAGTTGACGACAAGAAAGTGATTTTCTCGATGGTCGGAGTGAGCAAGACCATTCAGCAGAATCAGAAGCAAGTGCTCAAGAACATCTACCTCAGTTTCTTCTATGGGGCAAAAATCGGTATTATCGGTCTGAACGGTGCCGGTAAATCCACGTTGATGAAGATTATTGCGGGTTTGGATCAGCAGTATCAGGGCAATGTGGTGTGGAGTCCAGGCTATTCGGTGGGGTATCTGCCTCAGGATCCACCTCTTGATGAGACGAAGACGGTGAAGGAGAACGTGATGGAGGGGGTGCAGCACGTGTATGATGCGCTGGCTGAATATGACGATATCAACGTGAAGTTCGGACTTCCCAAATATTACGAAGATCCCGATAAGATGGATAAACTGATGACCCGTCAGGCAGAGTTACAGGATATCATTGACGCAACGGATGCCTGGAATATGGATTCGAAACTGGATCGTGCGATGGCTGCATTGAACTGTCCTCCTGGTGATTGGAATGTGACGACACTTTCGGGTGGAGAACGCCGTCGAGTGGCCCTGTGCCGCCTGTTACTCCAGAAACCTGATGTGCTGTTGCTCGATGAGCCTACCAACCATCTCGATGCCGAGAGTATCGACTGGTTGGAACAACATCTGCAGCAGTATGAGGGAACGGTGATTGCCGTAACCCACGACCGTTATTTCCTCGACGATGTGGCAGAGTGGATCCTTGAATTGGACCGTGGTGAGGGTATCCCCTGGAAGGGCAACTATTCTTCTTGGCTCGAACAGAAGAGTCAGCGTTTGGCACAGGAGGAGAAATCTGCTTCGAAGCGTCGAAAGACCCTCGAACGCGAGTTGGAGTGGGTGCGTATGGCGCCGAAGGCACGTCATGCGAAAGGAAAAGCCCGTCTGAACTCCTATGATAAGATGTTGAACGAAGAACAAAAGGAGCGTGAGGAGAAACTGGAGATTTTCATCCCTAATGGTCCGCGCCTCGGTAACAAGGTGATTGTGGCAGAGCATGTGACGAAGTCGTTCCCGGAGAAACAACTCTTCAACGACCTGAACTTCATCCTTCCGCCGAATGGTATCGTGGGTGTGATTGGGCCTAACGGTGCGGGTAAGACAACCCTTTTCCGACTCATTATGGGACTTGACACCCCAGATGCCGGCACCTTCGATGTGGGTGAGACGGTGAAACTCTCGTATGTGGATCAGCAGCATAAGGACATCAATCCTGAGAAGAGTGTCTATCAGGTGGTGAGTGGCGGCAATGAGACGATCCGCATGGGTGGTAAGGATGTGAATGTACGTGCCTATCTCTCACGATTCAATTTCAGCGGAGCGGATCAGGAGAAGAAGTGCGGTGTACTCTCAGGTGGTGAGCGCAACCGTCTACACCTGGCGATAGCACTCAAACAAGAGGGTAATGTATTACTTTTGGATGAGCCTACTAACGATATAGATGTCAATACGTTACGTGCGCTCGAAGAAGGTCTTGAAGCTTTTGCAGGATGTGCAGTGATTATCAGTCATGATCGCTGGTTCCTGGATCGTATCTGTACCCACATCCTCGCCTTTGAAGGTGAAGGAAACGTGTTCTATTTCGAGGGCAATTACTCCGAATATGAGGCGAACAAAGCTCAGCGCTTGGGTCTGGAAGAACCCAAACGAGCCCGTTATCGTAAACTCATGGAAGAGTAATCGGTTAGCGACACAATATCTGATAGGGACAGGTACGACAGCGATCCTGATCCTCTGTTGGAGAGAAAGCGAGGTCTTGACAGAAGATCTCGCTCATCTTTTCTGTCAATAGCTTCATAAATTCATCCGAAACGGTGGCGATGTCTCTCACAGGATACTTACCCAGTTTTAGAACGGGGTCGAAATTGTCGCTGCCGGCATACTGGATAAACAACAGGGCGGGGGAGACAGGTAGATCAGTGTTCTGACGCACGATATGACTATAAAGGAAGGCTTGCAGGTAGTAGTCGCTATGATCCTTCACATTGACAGGATCGAATATGGCTGCTACATCAGGCAGATCCTTCTGTTTCTTGGCACCAGTCTTATAATCGATCACACGAATCCTTTCCTTACCAGTTTCCGAATCGGTAATCTTGTCTAATCGGTCTATGTATCCTCTGACCATCGTCCACTCCAAAGGCATCTTTACGGGTGTCTCCAAGCCTAAGATGCTGAAAGGCGTGAGTTCCCTGTCCACTTCCAGCAGCTGACGGATATACTTGATAATCACCTCTCTGTTGATGATTTGAAGACCATCGTAAGCTGGTACCTTACGGAGGGGATTGCTGACTTGGAACAGTTCGCTTTTGAAGGCATCATCCACCGCCTGTTCTATCTCTACCGCACTTTTCAGGAGATCATCGATCGCTAAGGTCGTGATATAGTTTCCCGACAATACCTTCAGCCGTTCATAGAGCGTCTGGGCTGCTTTGTGGAAAATGTTTCCGAAGATGCGGTTGTCGATCAGGTCCTCGTCGTTATCATCAGGTTCGATCAGGTTGCCTACATAGTGGTAGAAGAAACGCAGCTGACAACGTAGATAGGTGCTGATGGCTGTGGGACTGATGCCACCTTTCTCTGAAGAGAAACGTGTCTTCAGAATCTCCATGACCTCATCGGTCTTGATGAGAGGCTGAGGACGTCTGGGGACAGTCTGCTGTCCAGCCTGAAGCGTGCGATAGCGGATGGGCTGCTCGCGTTCCACCATCTGTTGTAGCATGAATCGCGACATCTCGCCAGTCTGTCCGTCGTTGGTAGCATTGTTATAGACCAACGTCACATCCTTCGCCCGTTGCAGTAACCGATGGAAGTAATGTTCGTAGATAGCCACCTTATGATCCACTGTCGTCAGACCATAGGCCTTTCTGATGCTATAGGGGATAAAAGAAGTGTCGCTCACACCACGTGGCATGTTACCTTCGTTACAGGAGAGCATCAGCACGTGATCGAAATCGAGGTTTCTAGTTTCGAGCACACCCATGATTTGAATTCCTTCTGCGGGTTCGCCGTGAAAGGGAATTGTGGTGGATTGTATCACCTGGGTTACGAGTCGCTGCAGCGTAATGATATCCACCCTCAGCATACCACTGTCTACTAGATCCAACAAACGGTTCAAAACGGTATAGACTCTGAACAGACTCTCAGTAGCCAACTGATCTTTCGGACTAGGATCCTTCGCCACATGACGGATGATACATAACAGGGCATGTAGTAGTTCGCTGGTGTCGGTATAGTGGGTATTGGCATAATCCGCTGGCATCATCTTCGCATAGGGATGACGGTTCATCAGGCCGAGCCAATGTCGTCTGAATGCATTTGTCTTCAACGAGAAACCATTGATCTGAAGATTAAAGAATTGACTCACAAGGGTGGCGGCTGCGGTCTGACTCAAGGGGTATCCTGTGGTAACATTTACTTTTTCCACTTCTTTCGGCAGACAGTGGATCACCGTCTGCAACAGTTTCTCGTCGCAGAGTACTATGGCCGTTTTCCGTCCTGCGGCAATGCGTTCCAGGGTGAGCCACTGACTCACGAAGCGGGCCTGGATATTATCCGTAGGTGCAGAGATATATGTGAGTTCCTCTGGCGGCAATTCTTCAGTATCTTGATAGAATATTGCCTTACCCTCTTGCTCTAATCGTTTGAAGAGGGTCTTCTCCACCTCCTGTAGATGGTTGAAGCCCACAAAGGCATATGTGTCGTAACGGAAGTCGATATCAGGGTTCTCCGCCACTTGACGGTAGAGGGCTCCCTCGTAACAAAGCTGCTGACTGGCCAGTCGTTCGTTGAAGAGATGATAGATCGTGCCGATACGACTCCATAGTCTTAGGAAGCGCTGTTTCAGTTCGCTGTTGTGATCCTCGGAAAAGTTTCTGAAAAACCGTCTGATCATCTCGCGTTGTTCTTCTGTAAGGTAGGAGATATCGTCGAGTTCGTGGAAGTCCCGCAGGTTCTTGAACACCTGATCTGCAGGTCCCATGTTCTTGTCCAGATCATCGAAATCTGCCAGGAGCAGTTGTCCCCAGCCGTAGAAGTGATCCAAGGTCTCATCCATTCCTGTCGCCTCGATAAAAACCTTGTGAAGTTCACAAACGAGTAAGATAGGATCTGCCAACTTCCATTCTGAGTGACTGCGGAAGAGGTCGCTGATGGTGATATAGGCAGGACTCCAGAGCGGCTTGCTTGCCAGACGTGCCAGATGCTCATTGAGGAAAAGCGAGGCACGTTTGTTGGGGAACACCACAGCTACGCGAGCCAGATTGGTTCCATATCTGTTCAGCAGGTCTGCTGCTACGTTTTCAAGAAAGCTGTTCATACCACTTCTTCGATTTTGTTACTATACACGAACCATAAACAGCCGTCTACCTCAGCTTTTGGCTGCATGGTTTTGATAAGCAGCATATATTCCCGCACCTGATCGTTGTATTCAGGTTTGGGGGTACCGAACTTGAAATCAACTACCACCCATTTCTTTCCATCTGTCATCACGCGGTCTGGTCTTCTCTCCTTTACTTCACCGTCTTCCATCGTGAGGATGGTACACTCGTTGAAGAGGGTCCAGTGAGACGAGAACCAATCTGCCACACGGGGATCCTGCAGGCGCTTTCTCAACATACTCGTGATGCGCTCGGGGGTGATTTGTTCATCATAGAGTACGCCCTCGAACTGCAACTGTTTCAGGGCATCCTCGATATCTTCCGTCGTACGGATCATCGAGAAGATCTGATGTAAAACACTACCTGTCTGAATATAGTTCAAACGTTCGATCTCATCACTTTCTTCCGCCTCGATAAACGCCTGACTGCGGTTGCTTTGACGGAAGTTTACCTGACTATCCATATAGCGGAAATCAACTGCGATAGGGGCGGCGGGCTGAAGGAAGGGATTTTCGCTTGTCTGACCAGAATTTCTAGAACTTTTTGAATTACTAGAATTTCTTGAATCTCCAGCCAAAGAGAATTGTAGTTCTCCCTTTTCATCCTCTATGCCTGAAAGTATCGCCTCGGGCATCTCTTGTGCTACTAACGGCAGACAGTTTTCTATCAGTCCGGAGCGTGAAGCCTTTGCTCCCCGTTTTCCGAAGACATACAGTCCCTTACAAGCACGGGTGAAGGCCACATAGAGCAGGTTCAGGTTATCCACCGTGTTCTGCAGATGCTCATGTAGATAGTCTTTCTCATAGATGGTACCCATCATTTGGCTTCTGCTGTAATCCACAGGGGCGAGGGGCAGTTCACTGAAAGGTTCTTCCGTAGGTTGGCACCAGAGGATGTTACCGCTCTGTTTCTCCAACTGCCAATCGCAGAACGGACAGATCACGTAGTCAAATTCCAGTCCCTTCGACTTATGGATGGAGAGAATCCTCACACCGTTGGTCTCTTCACTCTGAATGGTCTTGCCACAGATACCCTCATCCCATGCCGCGAGAAACGAATCTATGTCGGCGGTATTTTCATTCACATAACTAGCCAACTGATCATAGAAGGCAAACACGTAGGCACTCTGGTCATTCAAAACTTCCAAACTGAAGATGGCATGCAGTCGTTCCGCCAGATCGTAGAGCGGCATTGTTAACAATACCTCGCGCTGGGAGAGAAATCCCTCTGGTAACAGCTGATTGAGATCGTTCGTGCTCAGTAACAATTCATTGTCTTCTATCTGCTCTTTCAGTACATCGATATGGTAGTGTTTTACAATGGCGGCCTTTGTCAACAGGTCGTCAGGGTGGGTGAGTAGTCTGAGGGCAGACACCAGGAGGTTTACTGCCACAGAGGCTTCGAGTCTGAACGCTTCATCCGACACAATAGTCACCTCCGACATTTGTTCCTGGAAGTAGTGGGCTATCATCGGGATTTGGTTGTTCATACGTACCAGAATGGCGATATCTTTTTGGGGCACACCGCGTGATCTCAGTTCACTGATGGTGTCTGCCATCTGTTGCAATGTCGCCGCCTGATAGTCTTCTGTAGGCAGGAGGGTCACAAAGACCTCTCCAGTATCCTTACGCCCTTCAGGTATTTCCTGCATCACGTCGGCATAAGCCCTCTTTAACTGTTCTGCCTCTTCGCAATTTATGTCCCTCTGTGACTGATACTCCAACTCTGCCGCCTGACTGAAGAAATGGTTGTTGAAACTGATGACGTTCCGCTCTGAACGGTAGTTTGTCTTCAAAGGCAGGGTCTCAATCTGCTGTTGATTGAACTGCTGTTCGATATCATTCAACAGACGCCAGTCTCCCGAACGCCAACGGTAGATGCTCTGTTTTACGTCACCTACGATGAGGTTGGATCCGTCTTCGTGACTCATCGCCTCGTCGAGCAGTACACGGAAGTTCTGCCATTGTACTGTACTGGTGTCTTGAAACTCGTCGATCATCACATGTTCCAGTTGCGTGCCTATCTTCTCGAAAATAAACGGCGAGTCACTCCCTTCAATCAGGGCGTGCAACAGCTGTTGGGTATCACTCAACAGGAAACGGTTGTTGTTCTCATTGAGTTCCCTTACTTTCTCCTCGATACTGCCCAACAGACGGAGTTGGTTCAGGTGACGCAAGGTGAGGTCTGCCGATTTATAGAGTTTCCACTGAACCGGACGTTCTGCTACCGCAAAGCGCAGGATATCACCTAAAACGCCTTCTGCTAATGAGGTGATGAATTCACGTTGTGGATGGGTCTTCGCACACCATTTCTCGGGATTTTCCAAGCAGTTAGCTACCGTTGCATTCTCGATACTGGGGTCGAACACGCCCTTCTGCAATTTCAGGAAGAAACCAGCGATCCCTCGGTTCTTATTCGCCAGATCGTCGATGCTTAGGCCCTCACCTTCCAGATTTTCGAAGAAACTCTCGCCGATCTGGATCATCCGTTTCTCTGCAGCTTTCTTGATCTCTCTGAGTTGGGTGGTGTATTGCTCGAAGAACCCCTTCTCCTCCATTTTCTGCTTCAGTTCCTGACTTACCTCTTTGTATTCATCCTTGAAAATCGTACATCCGAAACGTTTGATTTGTGAAATTACATTCCACGATTTGTCGTCGGAGATACTTTCCATCACGTACTTCATGATCCATTGCAGGATTACGTCTGTCGTACTCAGGTCTGCTATCAGCTGATCCACAGCCAGTTCCTCCACTTGTACATCGTTGAGGCCGATCCTCAGGTTCGTGGTCAGGTCGAGTTCGCGTGCCATATTCCTCAGCACACTTTGGAAGAAGGTGTCGATGGTCTCCACACGGAAGTAGTTGTAGTTATGCAACAGGTTGGCGAGT
>Ga0265299_10003228_pt1 | contig 16060 bp, 10 predicted proteins | sample AusTroGonzalo_MG_4_FD_193485 | JGI IMG/M metagenome (GOLD analysis project Ga0265299, IMG submission 193485) | Bovine rumen microbial communities from tropical cattle in Woodstock, Queensland, Australia - Gonzalo_02 | ecosystem: Host-associated > Mammals > Digestive system > Stomach > Rumen ... | reverse complement strand
GCACTTCACGTACTTCCCTGTCGTGGAAGATCCCACCAGTGTTGAGACCTGGAGCGAGATCGGAATGGTATTCCTTCTATTCGCCATCGGACTGGAGTTTTCCTTCAAAAAACTGAAAAAGGTGGGCGGCCCGGGCGCCATCATGGTGCTCACGGAGCTTATCATCATGTTCACCACAGGCTTTTTTGTGGGAAAACTCTTCGGATGGCAACGTATGGACTGCATCTTCCTCGGATGTATGCTTTCCATCTCGTCGACGAGCATCATAGTCAAGGCTTTCGACGATTTGAAACTCAAACACGAGAAGTTCACCACCCACGTCATCGGGGCGCTGGTGGTCGAAGACCTGGTGGCCGTCATCCTGATGGTCATACTTTCGACGCTGTCGGTGGGTAACACCTTCGACGGTGGCGAGTTGGTGCTCAGCATGATAAAACTCGTGTTTTTCCTTATAATCTGGTTTATTTTCGGCATCTATCTTATTCCTTCTTTCTTAAGGTTAATAAGAAAATTCATGACAGGAGAGACATTGGTCATCATATCGCTTGGACTGTGTTTCATGATGGTCATGCTTGCCAACTACGCCGGATTCTCGTCAGCTCTCGGTGCTTTCGTGATGGGTTCCATCCTAGCTGAGACGCTTGAAGCCGATATCATCCACAAGCTCATCACCCCGATAAAAAACCTTTTTGCAGCAATATTCTTCGTTTCGGTAGGTATGATGGTCGACCCGAAGATACTGGTCGATTACACTTGGCCAGTGATCATCATCGCGCTTACCATCATGATTATCAAGACTTTAAGTGCCACTGTCGGCATGCTGATATCAGGCAGAGACATACACACCTCGCTTGACGCTGGCTTCTGCTTCTGTCAGATCGGCGAGTTCTCGTTCATCATCGCCACTTTAGGTCTCAGCTTTAAAGTCATCGACGAATTCCTCTACCCTATCATCGTCACCGTCTCTATCGTGACGACATTCTTCACACCTTATATTATACGTCTCGCCGACCCTTTGTACAACTGGATCAACCCACGGATTCCGGATAAGTGGAAGCAGGCTATGACCAACTACTCGCAGGGCTTTAAAGTCAGCGAGAATACCACATTGACGTTCAAGACCTTTGTCGTCAATCAGTTTAAAAACATGCTAATCTACGGATGCATCATCTTCGCGCTTGCGCTGATATGCTTCTCGATTTGTCCGTTTATCATCAATAACATCGAAGGCATCTGGGGAGGCCTGATATCAATAGCAGTGACGCTAGTCATTGTGTCGCCGTTCATCTGGGCAATGGCGTTTAAATATCGAATTTCCCTGACAAACTCAAGGCTGATATCGAAGAACGCTTTCGAGCGCCACGTTATCGCCATAATTTTCATATTGAGATATATCATCGCATTAGCGGTTATAACATATATTCTGCGGCATTTCATCACCATCAATTTCTTTGCTGCATTGGGAATTGCCATAGGCTTCTCCCTCATTCTCGCCTTCTCCAACGGCATAATGAAATTTTACGACAGGTTGGAGAAGAATTTCATGGAAAACCTCAACAAACGCCAGAAACAGGCCTCATTTATCGTTCCGGAGGTGCTCCAGCAGAATTTCCATCTTGAAAAAGTGATTGTGAGCCCGCTGAGCCAAGTGGTGGGCAAACAGCTTAAAAATACTGTGTTCCGCAGCCAATATAAGGTTAGCGTGGTTTGCATAGAACGCGGAAAAAACATCTACGACCTTCCCGACAAAGACATGGTTTTTTATCCTTACGATAAAGTGACTTTGGTGGGAAACGACGAAAACATCAGTAAAGTAAGGCCAATCATCGAGGTCGAAGACACTGAGTTGATCAGAGAGAGAACGGGGCACGATATGAGTCTGCATTCAGTCAAGATTTCCGAAAGGAGTCCGATCTGCCACGTCTCGCTGCTCAATTCGATGTTCAAAGACAAATACGATGCCATGGTCATAGCCATACAAAGAGCCGACGGGTTCATACTAAGTCCTTCAGCGTCAACGGTTTTCAGCTGCGACGACATAGTTTGGTTTGTCAGTTCCAACGAGGCGGCAAAAATGATTATTAAAAAAGAAGAAATTTAAACTTAAATACTATGAAAACTGTGGTAAGAATCACAAGATTAATAATTGCGACGATAGTTTTACTTTCGTCATTATCAGCAATTGCTCAGACTTTCGAGATTGTGAACAACAACCGTTCGAATCTTGAATTAAGATTAAAAATTGACGAGTTCGCGCTCGAAGACAGCAATGTGGAGGGTGTCGAGGGTCAGTTTATCACTCTCAACGGCATTTTCTTGCCTAACCTAGCCGGAATGCCCGATTTGCCGGTCGTTTCGCGTTATGTGGCCATCCCGAGAGGTGCCGATGTATCGTTTAACGTGAAAAATCAAGTCACGGAGACGCTTTCAGATATCGACATCATGCCGGCTCCTGAGCTTCCTCTCGACGACGACAGGACTCCTATGACGTATGAACGCAATGCGGAGGTCTATTCTACCAACGCCTTCTACCCTGCCCAGCCTATCATGGCCTCGCAGCCTATGAAAATTCGTGACGTCGACGTGGTCATCGTCAGCGTGACGCCGTTCCAATACAACCCTGTCACCAAGCAGCTCGTGGTGACGCGAGACCTTGACTTTGAGGTAGTGTTTGAAGGCGGCGACGGCGTTTTCGGTGGCGACCCGCGCTATCGCAGCACCGCTTGGGATCATATCATCCGCGACATGGTCATCAACGAAAGCATTCTCCCCGACGCTGATTATCAGAGATTTATCAAAGAAGCAGTGCAACGTCGTGACACGGGATGCGAATATCTCATCATCACTCCCGATAATCCCGACTTCATCGCTTTGGCCGACAGCATCAAGCTTTTCCGTAACCAGCAAGGCATACTTACCGATGTGGTGTCGGTGGCCGATATAGGCGGAAACAGCCAGACAGTCATCAGAAGCTATATCCAAAATGCCTATAACAACTGGGATATCCCGGTTTCGGCAGTGCTTATCCTTGGCGACCACAACGAAGACGGCACCATGGGCGTTGTCTCCTACTCGATGAACAACCACCCGGGCGGCGACGGACACAACCCATACATCTCCGATAACAGATACGGTGACGTCAACGGCGACCATCTCCCGGAGGTTGTCATGGGACGTATCACAGGACGCAACTACGATGAGATGTACCGTATGATAAACAAAGACTTACAGTACGAACGTCATCCTTACACCGACCGTCATTTCTACGACAAGCCTATCACTGCGATGGGATTCCAGCATGAGAGATGGTTCCAGCTCTGCTCTGAGATCGTCAATGGATTCTGGGAATATGAACTTGGCAAGCATCCTGTGCGTATCAACGCCATTTATCAGGGCACGCCAGGCAGCAGCTGGTCGTCGGCACAGAAAACCAACACCATCATCAACTATTTCGGACCTAACGGTTTGGGATATATCCCACAGACCATGTCGCATCTCACCGATTGGGACGGCAACGGCAATATGATCAACGACGCCATCAACGCAGGTGCTTTCATCATCCAGCACCGCGACCACGGTAATGAAGAAGTCTGGGGCGAGCCAGCGTATAACATCAGCTATATCAACCGTTTAGTCAACCCAGACCTCACCTTCGTGATGTCGAACAACTGTCTCACCGGCCGTTTCAACTACGGTGGTGTCAACGGCACATGCTTCGCCGAGGCTTTCCATCGTCATCAGCAGGGCGCGCTCGGCATTGTGGCAGCTACAGAGGTGTCGTACTCGTTCGTCAACGACGTGTATGTGTGGGGCGCTTACGACAATATGTGGCCTGATTTTATGCCGACCTACGGCACACATCATCCTGTCGACTTCGTGTTGCCGGCCTACGCCAACGCTTCAGGAAAATTCTTCCTCAACCAGTCGAACTGGACCGACGGCAGCGTGAAAGAGATCACCTACTACCTCTTCCATCATCATGGCGATGTTTATATGAATCTCTATACCGAGATGCCGCAAGAGCTTGACGTCACTGTGGTTCCGGTCATTGTGGAGGGTTCGACACAGTTCCAGCTGACAGCGACAGCAAATGCCTCGATATGCCTCTCGAATGGCAATGAAATCATCGGCTTAGGAACAGGCACAGGTCAGCAGCAGACTATCAGCATCGCGCCGCAGACACTGGGCAGCGAGGTACTTCTGACCGTCACCAAGCAGGATCATTACAGATATACAAAGAGAATAAGAGTCATCCCTAACTCTGGACCATACGTCATTTTCAGCAGTTACGAGATTAACGATGAAGATGGTAACAGCCAGCTCGATTTCGATGAGGATGTGACACTTAACATGTCGCTGCATAACGTCGGTTTCGAGACGATTCAGAATGTTAACGTGGAGCTCACAACCGATTCTCCATATGTCACAATCAATTCAGGATCAACGACATACGCATCGCTTGCCGCAAATGAAATCGTTAATAAAAACAACGCTTTCGCAATACAAGTCAGCAATAACGTTCCTGATCAGACCAAGATTTGGTTCCATCTTACGATGAGCAACGGAACCCATTCATACACCGACGATTTCTGTATCATCGCCAACGCACCGGTATTCGAGGTTACACATATGAGCATTACCGATGCCAACGGCAATCCTACCGACAGATTATATAAAGGTGAGACCTCCCACATGACGTTTACTATTAATAATCAAGGACATAGCGACAGTAAAACTGTTAATCACCAGCTTGTCATCGATGCGCCTATCATTATTTACGATAATCCAATGATTACTACCGATGGAATCGCAGCCAACGACAGTATCGACGTGACTTTCATCGTGACTGTCACCAACAATGCCCCATACGGTGCCATCCTTGACGATTACGTAAGAGTGACTTCCAGCGGCTACATTGAGCTTTACCAGTCGAGCATTCCGCTTGGTAATTGCATAGAAAACTTTGAAGGTGAAGAGCTTAACCCATTGTTCACTTGGAGCAATTCAGGCGCTTCGCCATGGTTTAAAGACGACAACAATCCTTACGAAGGCAATTACTGCTACACAGGAGCATCAAGTTCTTCAGGAACAAATTCAAAACTCGCCGTTGCGGTTACCAATGAGATTGATGATAAAGTTTCGTTCTATTACAGAGGTTCGGGCAACTCAGCCGATGAGTTTAAATTCATTTTGGACAGCGAGACATTCACTCTGACAGGTTCTCAGTGGCATAAATTTGAAACTGAATTACCAATAGGCACACACCTTTTGAGATGGACATTCTCAAGAAAGAGTCACCTCGATGAAGGCTCGGCATCAATCGACCTGCTTAAGGTGCCGCCAATGCATGTGGTAATCACTGATGTTGAAGAGATTACGGAGACCGACAGCAATGTCGTGGTCTATCCTAACCCAGGTAATAACACTTTGAATATCATTGTTCCCGAGGGTAGCTTCTCAGAGTTGCAACTCTTTGATATTCAAGGAAGAATGATTCTTAACAAACAGATTAACGACGCTATCACGACCATCAACACCGAGAGTCTTGCGCCAGGAATGTATTTCTGGAAGGTTGGTGACGAAGTAGGTAAATGGATAAAGTCAAGATAAGAAAAGGTCTGGATATTCGTCTCGCAGGAGAGCCCTCGAAGCAACTCGAAAGCTTCGAGCCAACGTTTTGTGCCCTCAAACCGACCGATTTCATTGGCATTTTGCCGAAATTGGATGTTGCGGAAGGCGACGAGGTGAAGGCCGGATCGGTTCTTTTCCATGATAAAAACAACGAAAAGATAGTGTTCACCTCCCCTGTCTCGGGCAAGGTGAAAGCCATCGTCCGCGGCGAGAAACGCGCGATTTCGGAGGTTATCGTCGAAAACGATGGCAAATACGATTCCATCGATTTCAGCGACATCGACGATCCTGTCGAACGGATGTTGCGTAGCGGCGTCTGGCCGATGTTGCGCCAGCGGCCCTATGCAACCATTGCTAACCCTGACGTTAGACCGAAACATATCTTCGTTTCGATGTTCGACACCGGGCCGCTGGCGCCTGACTACGATTATATCATTGATAATCAATATGATGCGCTAGCGAAGGGCATCGACGTTTTGTCGAAACTGACCGATGGGAATGTTTACATTAACGTAAAACATGGTTCAACGGCGTGTACAGACGCGATTAATCGCGTCTCCACGGAGATAACATCTGATGGACACGTTAATAATGTGATTATCACCGAGTTCTGCGGACCGCATCCTGCGGGCAACGTCGGCACCCAGATAAACGCGTTATCGCCAATAAACAAAGGCGAAGTCGTGTGGTACTGCTACCCTCAGGACGTCATCACGATAGGGAATTTGTTCCTCTCGGGCCGTTACGAGAGCAGCCGAATCATTGCGATGACTGGCGCCGCGATGCATAATCCGCATTATTTCAAGACAAAAATCGGCGCTGACATCACGCCTATACTTGATATTGAAGAGAACTCGCGCGTCATCAGCGGCAACGTGCTGACGGGAACCAACATCACTGGCGACAAGCACCTCTGTTTCCACGACAGTCAGGTGACGGTGATTCCCGAAGGCAACCAATACAAGCTGTTTGGCTGGCTTCTGCCGGTATTTAAGCGTTTTACGAACACCAACACCAACGGCGACACGCGTCCGTACATCATGACGGGCGAGTTTGAGCGCGTGTTCCCGTTCGACATCTACCCTATGCAGCTCATCAAGGCATGCCTCATCAAAGACATCGACCAGATGGAGGAACTCGGCATCTATGAGGTTGACGCTGAAGACTTTGCGCTCTGCGAAGTCATCGACCCGTCGAAGACGCCGATACAGCAAATCATTCGCGAAGGACTTGAATTTATCAGAAAGGAGACGAGCTGATGGGACTGAGGAGTTATATCGATAAAATCAAGCCGAACTTCGAGCAAGGCGGCAAATACGCTAAGTTTCACAGCACTTTCGAGGCGTTTGAGACGTTTTTATATACCCCGAATCGTGTGACAAGCAACGGCGCGCACATCCGCGACTACGTCGACATGAAACGCAACATGATCTACGTGGTCATCGCCCTCATCCCGTGCTTCCTCTTCGGAACGTGGAACATCGGATATCAACATTTCCTCTCACTAGGCGAAAGCGTAACATTCTGGCAGATAATAGGTTACGGACTTTTAAAGATCATTCCTTTATATCTCGTCAGCTACATCGTCGGCTTGGTGATTGAGTTCACCTTTGCGGAGATAAGACACGAGGAAGTCAACGAGGGCTATTTCGTCACCGGCTTCCTGATTCCACTCATCATGCCTGTCGACGTGCCGCTCTGGATGCTCGCCTTGGCTGTGGCTTTTGCAGTAATCATTGGCAAAGAGGTGTTTGGCGGTAGCGGCATGAACGTGGTGAATCCGGCGTTGCTGGCAAGAGCATTTTTGTTCTTCTCCTACCCCTCCAAGATGACTGGAGACACAGTGTGGATAGCCGAAAAAGCTGATGCTTACAGCGGTGCGACACCACTTGGAACGTTATTCAACGGCGGCTCAGTCAACGACTTGCCGAGTATGATGGATATGTTCATCGGGACTATCCCCGGCAGCGTTGGCGAGACATCAAAAATCGCCATCCTGATTGGCGGTATCTTCCTGATAATCACTGGAGTATCGAGTTTGAGAATTATCATCGCAACGTTCATCGGAGCGATTTCAATGGGGTTGGTTTTCAATGCGTTAGGGACAACTTCTGCCATGAACACCCCATTTTACTACCATCTCCTGATGGGAGGATTTATGTTCGGCACCTTCTTCATGGCCACCGACCCTGTCACAGCGGCGCAGACCAACATCGGAAAATGGATCTACGGCTTCCTCATAGGAGCAATCGCGATACTGATTCGTGTAGCAAATCCTGGCTATCCCGAAGGAATGATGCTAGCGATACTGCTGTTGAACGTCTTCGCCCCTCTCATCGACTGGTGCGTGGTGGCGTGCAACATCCGCAAACGTAAGAAACGCTGGGCTTCAGCAGAAAGGAGGACAAAATGAGTGACAGATATATCTTCCGTTACATCATAATCCTTGTGGTTATTGTTTCTGTCTTGCTTTCAGCGGCGGCGATGTGGCTACAGCCTTATCAGAAACGCAACGAACTCAACGAGCAGCGTATCAACATCTTGAAAGCTGCAGGAATTACTGGCGTTGACAACAAAAATGCGGAGCAGCTCTTCGAGCAGCATTGCACTGCTAAGCACGACGGCGACCTACCTTATTATATTATAGACGACCATATCACCGTCATCCCGATGCATGGAAACGGTCTCTGGGGTCCGATTTGGGGCTATTTAGGCCTCTCCGACGACCTCCAGACTGTTGTGGGTGCTGTGTTCGACCATAAGTCGGAAACGCCGGGATTAGGCGCTGAGATAACTACAGAGAAATATCAAAGTCAGTACAGAGACAAGCCATTAGACCAAAAAGTCGATGCGATAGCAGGCGCAACTCGCACTTCGAACGGAGTGGAAGAGATGATTGAGCGGACTTTGAACACTTATTTACCTTATCTTGAGAAGCAATGAAAAACATAAACCTGATAACGGCTCCTTTGCGTAAAGCCAACCCGATCACGGTGCTGATTCTGGGCATCTGCTCGGCATTGGCGGTGACGGCGAAGCTCAAGCCTGCCATCGTGATGGCCCTGTCGGTGACGGTGGTGACAGCCTTGTCGAATCTCGTGATTTCGTTGCTCCGCAAAGGAATCCCGTCGAAGATTCGTATCATTGTGCAGCTCATCGTGGTCGCTACTTTGGTCATCCTCGTCGATCAGTTCTTAAAAGCTTTCGTCTATGATGTCAGCAAGCAACTCTCTGTGTTTGTCGGGCTTATCATCACCAACTGCATTGTGATGGGCCGCCTCGAGGCCTTCGCCATGGCGCATAAACCGTGGGAGTCATTTTTCGACGGCATAGGCAACGGTCTCGGTTACGGCTCGATACTTGTCATAGTGGCATTTTTCAGAGAATTGTTCGGAAGCGGCACATTGCTCGGCTATCAAGTCATCCCGCAAGGCATGTACGATTTCGGATATGTTAACAACGGCTTGATGATTTTACCTCCTATGGCATTGATAATCATAGGAATAATCATCTGGCTGCAAAAACCTGAGGAGGAGAAATGATGGACACGTTAGGACTTTTCTTCCGTTCGATATTCATCGACAACATGGTGTTCGCCTACTTCCTCGGGATGTGCTCTTTCCTAGCCGTTTCGAAGAATGTCAAGACGTCATTCGGACTCGGCGTGGCCGTCACTTTTGTGCTTTTGATTACCGTTCCGGTGAATTATCTTTTAGATAAATACATACTTTCGGCAGGTGCCTTATCGTGGATAAGTCCAGCATTTGCTGATGTTTCGCTCGATTTCCTGAGTTTCATCCTATTCATCGCCATCATCGCTGCCATAGTACAGATTTTGGAGATGGTGATTGAGAAATTCAGTCCTACCTTGTACAACGCCTTGGGCATCTTCCTCCCTTTGATTGCCGTCAACTGCGCCATCTTGGGAGCGAGTCTGTTTATGCAGGAAAGGCACTTCGACACTGTAGGTCAATCACTTGCGTATGGTTTCGGCTCAGGAATAGGCTGGCTCATCGCCATCATCGGCATGGCCGCCATAAGGGAGAAGATAAGATATTCGAAGATACCGAAGCGCATGCAAGGCACAGGTATCGCATTCATAATCACAGGTTTAATGGGAATCGCCTTCATGGCTTTCCTCGGAATAAGTTTTTAAATGAGCAGCACATATATCATATTAACCGGCGTCATCGTATTTCTCATCGCAGTGTTGATACCTGTGGCGATACTCATTTTTGTCAAGAAAAAACTTACTCCGCAGGGCGATGTGAAAATCAGCATCAACGACGAGCGTGAGTTAAATGTGAAGCCGGGCAATTCGTTGCTGCAGACTCTCGCCGACGAACAGATTTTCCTGCCATCGGCATGTGGTGGCAAAGGCAACTGCGGCATGTGCAAATGTCAGGTTTTGCAAGGCGGAGGCTCGATTCTCCCAACGGAAAAGGAGTTTTTCAGCCGTAAGGAACAGCTCGCCCACTGGCGGCTCGGGTGCCAGGTGAAAGTGCGCGAAGACCTCAAAATTCACATCAACCCGCAGATCTTCGGAATCAAGAAGTGGGAGTGCACTGTGGTGAGCAACCGCAATGTGGCTACCTTCATCAAGGAGTTCGTGGTGAAACTGCCAGTGGGCGAGCGTCTCGACTTCCTCTCAGGCGGCTACATCCAGATCGACGTGCCGAAGTGTGATGTGAAATATTCTGATATCGACGTCGACGCAGAATACCGTCCAGACTGGGAGAGATACCACATGTTCGACCTTGTGATGCACAATCCTGAGCCGCAGTTCAGAGCCTACTCCATGGCCAGCTATCCTGCCGAATACAACATCATCATGCTTAACGTGCGCATCGCCACGCCGCCGCTCGACAGGAAGAACGGGGGCTTCATGAAGGTCAACCCGGGCGTGTGCTCGTCGTACATATATTCGCTGAAACCTGGCGATAAAGTCACCATCAGCGGACCATACGGAGAGTTTCATATCAAAGACACTCAGAAGGAGATTATCTTTATCGGCGGCGGCGCGGGAATGGCTCCAATGCGTTCGCACATCCTCGACCTCTTCCTCACCAAACACACACAGCGTAAGGTGTCGTATTGGTACGGCGGTCGCTCGTTGCGCGAGCTTTTCTACATCGACGATTTCAAGAAGATTGAAGCCGAGAATCCTAACTTCAAATTCAATATAGCCTTATCTTCACCGCTTCCTGAAGACAACTGGAACGGCTACGTGGGCAACATTCATGAGGTTCTCTTCGAGAATTACCTCAAGAACCATCCGGAGCCCGAAGAGATAGAGTATTACCTCTGCGGACCACCAATGATGACGCGGGCTGTGCTCAACATGCTCGACAATTTAGGCGTTCCGAAAGAAAGTATACTGTTTGACGATTTTGGTGCCTAAATTTCACCCCTAGGGGTAAAATTTTCACCCCTAAAAACGGCACTTTCACCCCTAAAAGTGGTATAAAAAATTTTCATTCACCCCTAAAAACGGCACCTTTACCCCTAAATAAGCGTTTTTACCCCAAAATTCACCCCACTCACCCCACAAAAATTTGTGGGTTAAAATACTTTGTATTTTTGCAGCGAATTTAAAAGCAATTGAGATGGAAGAAAAACGCATTTTTGACATTCTGACGACTTATTTACGCAAACATCCTGACCAGCAGATCGCTCTCGCCAAGAAAGACAACGGCGAATGGAAGAAATACAGCATCCAGGAGTATGTGGAGACGACCAACCTCATCAGCTATGCCCTCATCAAGTTGGGCATCCAGAAAGATGACAAGATCGCCATCATCAGCAGCAACCGTCCCGAGTGGAACATCATGGATATGGCCATCCAACAGGTCGGAGCCGTCACAGTGCCAATCTACCCTACTATCAGCAAGGAAGACTACCGCGTGGTGATCAACAACAGCGAATCAAAGTTCGTGATGATTGAAGGTCTCTGCGTTCTGAATAAGATTGAGGATATCAAAGACGACATCCCGTCGTTGAAGATGATCTACACCTTCGTAAAACGTGGCGACTACCCTATCTGGGCCGACCTTCTGCAGCTTGGTCGCGAAAACCAAGACGTTGAAGAGCTCGAGCGCCGCAAGGCTGCCGTTAAGCCAACCGACTGTGCCACAATACTTTACACATCGGGCACAACAGGCACCCCAAAAGGTGTTATGCTTTCACACGCCAACATCCTCGGCCAGATCGAGAACCTTCGTCAGACACCATCGCCTACCTCGACACGCGCATTGAGTTTCCTACCTATCTGCCACGCTTACGAAAGAACATTGACATATCTATATCAATACCTTGGAATGTCGGTGTATTACGCCGAAAGCGTAGCCACCATAGCCAACGACATGAAAGAGGTACATCCGACAATGATGACCTGCGTACCACGTCTGCTGGAAAAGATTTATCTTAAGGTAAGACAGTCGGGACAGAATATGAAAGGCCTTTCAAGGAGCATATTCTACTGGGCTATGAACCTAGCAGAGAGATACACCGTCGACGGACGCAACTGGTTCTACAACCAGAAGCTCAAAATCGCCGATAAGCTCGTTTACAGCAAAATCCGTAACAAACTCGGTGCCGACTGCTTCGACATCATCGTTTCGGGCGCAGCGAGCATACAGCCTAACATCTCGGCATTCTTCTCAGCCATCAAGATGCCTGTTTACGAAGGCTACGGCATGACAGAATGCTCACCGGTTATCTGCACCAGCTCTAACGTGCCTCACGGACGTGAAGCCGGCTACGTAGGCCCAGCATTGCCAGGCGTAGAGGTGAAAATAGCTGAAAACGGCGAGATAATCTGTCGCGGACATAACGTGATGATGGGCTATTACAAACAGCCTGAGCTCACCGCTGAAGTCATCGACAAAGACGGCTGGTTCCACACCGGCGACCTCGGAAGTGTCAACGAATACGGCAACTTCAAGATTACAGGCCGCATGAAGAACCTCTTCAAGACATCTTTAGGCAAATATATCAATCCTGATATGATTGAAACCAAGTTCACCGAGTCGGGATTCTTCGAAAACGTAGTGGTTCTTGGCGAAAACGAGAAATTCGCAGCAGCTTTGATAGTTCCAGACTTCTCATTCCTGAAAGATTGGTGCGCCAAGCACGAGATCAAGTTCACCACCAACGATGCGATGATTAACCTTAAAGAGGTGAAAGAACGCTTGACGAAAGAGGTTCAGAAGATCAACGCTTTCTTTGGCGATACAGAGAAAATCAAACGCTTCAAGTTCCTCGCTGACGAGTGGAGCACCGCCAATGGCATCCTCACTCCTACTCTTAAGGTGAAACGCTCAGTAATCCTTAATAAATACAAGGATGTGATCAGCAGAATGTATCAAGGAGGAGATTGATTTAGATTAGAGTTTAAAGAAAAAAGGAGAATTCCATCTGGGATTCTCCTTTTTGTTTGATATCTGAAGGATTGTCTAGTTGATAACCCTGATTTCAACTCTGCGGTTGATTCTCTTATTAGCGTCGCTGTCGTTAGGCACGAGCGGGTTGTTGGCGCCGAAGCCGACGACTTCCATTCTCGACACTGAGATGCCGCTATTGATGAGAGCCTCCATCACTGATGCTGCGCGTTTCAGCGACAGCTCCATGTTATGCTCGTCGGTGCCTGTATTATCGGTATAACCGGCAATTTCGACGTTTATCGAAGGATTAGCTTCCATGAATGCCGCAACCTTCTCAATCACGCCATACGACGATTTTGTAAGCACTGCACTGTCGAATTCAAACTGAATGTTGTGCAGCTCGAAACGAGTCATATCGACAGGCTCAGGAGCGTCAACCTTGTCTAAATCAAAGACATAGATGTCGTAGCCACCCATTCCGCCGTCACGATCGGTCGAGATATAACCTTTGCGACCGTCGGAGCTGACCACGAAGCTGATCTCGTTTTTCTCCGAGTTGATAGGATATCCAAGGTTTTGCGGCGTACTCCACTCGCCTCTCGGCATTTTCTTGCACATGAAGATATCATATCCGCCCATGCCCGGAAGACCGTCAGAAGCGAAATAAAGCGTATTTCCGTCAGGATGGATAAACGGACTCATCTCGTTGCCCTTTGAGTTGGCAGAAACGATAGGTTTCGGATTTGTCCATTTGCCCTGATAAAACTGGCTGTAATAGATATCGGTGCTCTCGTAGGTACGCGAATATCTCACAAAATAAAGCTCCTGTCCGTCGGCGCTGATGCAAGGCTGCGACTCCATAGTTGAAGTGTTCACGATATTGCCGAGGTTTGCAGGCTTACTCCACTGATTATCAACGAGTTCTGATGTGTAGATATCACCTCTTCCGTAGCTGTCGATGAAGTCGATACCCACAAAATACATCTTACGCTGGTTAGGAGCGATGCTCACAGCGCCCATGCGTTTGTTGTTGTGCCAGTCGAGCTCGAGCGGCAAGGCAGGCATATATTCGCCGTTGATGATAGCCGACGAGAAGATAAATTCCTCTCTAGCTCCTTGTTTATCAATGACATCGCCACGACGTGTGAAGTAAATCCTGCTTCCGTCAGGGAGAATCTGATTGACGTATTCGTCGCCAGCGGTATTCACATTCGAACCTAAGTTAACAGGATCATATTTAACTGGGTTGTTGAATGCCTCGTCTCTAAACTCAGCAATTACGAGCAAATCCTTAGCCTGGTTGGTCAATGCTGACTTCTGATTCGGCACTTTCACGTACCATTTCAGTATGTTCACAGCGTCGCTGAAGCGGAAATGCTCCAGATAGAGGTTTGCCAGTGTTATTGCCGATTTCGGAAATGCCATCGAATCGGCAGCAAACATCTGCTCGAAACTCTCGATAGCCTGCTCGTCGTTGTCAAGTTTCATCGACAACTCAGCCTTAAGCAGCAGAGCATCACAGAATTTTCCGTCGGCATCCAAAGCCTTGTCGAGGTATTTGAACGTCTTCTGATATTTCTTCTTATCATACTGTTTCTTAGCGTTTTTGAAATATTTCACCGCCTTTTTCGACTTGGTATGATAATTCTGAGCAAATGCCACTGTTGGTGCCAGCGAGACTGACATCACCAATAACAGACTGATAATCAAATACTTAAGATAACTTTTCATATTATGATTTATTTTCTTTTCTTAGCTTGCAAAGTGTTGTAAAGCAACGACACTATCGTCATCGGTCCCACGCCGCCCGGCACTGGGGTGATCTTCGATGCCACCTTAGCCACCTCGTCGAAGTCGACGTCGCCTTCGATGCGATAGCCTTTTTCTGTCGTGGCATCCTCGATACGATGGATACCCACGTCGACGACCACTGCGCCCGGCTTCACCATGTCGGCCTTGAGGAACTTAGGTTTTCCGATGGCGACGACCAAAATGTCAGCTTGACGTGTGATCTCAGGCAGGTTCTGCGTCTTGCTGTGGCAGATTGTCACAGTAGCGTCGGCGCCTTTACGCGAAAGCATAACGCTGATAGGCGTTCCCACAATATTCGAACGACCTAATACCACCACATGCTTGCCAGCAGTCTCCACGCCGCTGCGCTTCAGGAGCTCTACGATACCAGCTGGTGTGGCTGGCAAGAAGCAAGGCTCGCCAAGCTGCATCAGACCGATGTTGAAAGGCGTGAAACCGTCGACGTCCTTCTTCGGGTTGATGCTGTGGATGACCTTAGTCTCGTTGATATGTTTCGGCAACGGCAGCTGGATGATATAGCCGTCGATTTCCTCGTCGTTGTTAAGGAAATCGATGAGTTTCAGCAACTCTTCCTCTGTGGTGTTGACTGGCATGCGGTACACCGAGCTTGTCATTCCCACGCTCTGGCAGGCTTTCTCCTTCGATGCGACGTAGGTCTGGCTTGCGCCGTCCTCGCCCACTATCACTGCTGCGAGATGCGGGGCATCCATGCCTTTGTCCAACATTCCAGCGACTTCAGCCGCTATTTCTTTCTTCATTGCATCGGCAATGGCTTTGCCGTCGATGATTTTATCTTCTATATTCATAGTATTAATCTTAAATTCAATGTCAAATGGACGACGGCAGGTTAACGCCTGCGTTTCGCTTGTTGCATCATCTGCATCATCTTCTTGGCGCCGCCGGTGGTCACCATGCGCATCATCTTCGAGGTCTCCTCAAACTGCTTGATGAGGCGGTTCACCTCTTCGATGCTGTTGCCCGATCCGAGGGCTATCCTGCGCTTGCGGCTTCCGTTGATTATCCTAGGATTCTCGCGCTCTTCAGGTGTCATGGAGCCGATGATGGCCTCGATGCTCTTGAATGCGTCGTCGTCTATCTCCTCATCATCAATCTTATTCATGCCCGGAATCATCTTGGCGAGATCCTTGATGCTTCCCATCTTCTTGATTTGCTGAATCTGCTTGAGGAAATCGTTGAAGTTGAACTCGTTCTTGGCGAGTTTTTTCTTCAGCTTG
>Ga0265299_10003227_pt1 | contig 16063 bp, 14 predicted proteins | sample AusTroGonzalo_MG_4_FD_193485 | JGI IMG/M metagenome (GOLD analysis project Ga0265299, IMG submission 193485) | Bovine rumen microbial communities from tropical cattle in Woodstock, Queensland, Australia - Gonzalo_02 | ecosystem: Host-associated > Mammals > Digestive system > Stomach > Rumen ... | reverse complement strand
TATTAAAAACGGTTTTTGTTTCAACTTATTACGATATGATTTCGGCAAACATTCATTCCATATTTGCCAATTGTTCCAATTGATCGGCCGCAATAAGCGCATCTATCATTTCATCAAGCCCCTCGCCACCAGCCAAAATATCGTCCAGTTTATAAAGGGTTAATTTAATACGATGGTCCGTCACGCGCTGTTCAGGGAAGTTATATGTTCTTATTTTTTCGCTACGATCCCCCGAACCAACCATACTACGACGCGATGAAGTGCGCGCCGCATCTTGTTCAAGACGTTGTTTTTCGTATAATTTAGAACGCAAAACAGCCATGGCCGTCGCTTTATTTTGTATTTGGCTACGTTCGTTTTGACACGTTACAACAATACCCGTCGGAAAATGCGTAATACGCACCGCACTATCGGTTTTGTTAACATGCTGGCCACCAGCACCAGACGCACGAAAAACATCAATACGAATATCTTTTTCTTCGATTACAACGTCAATATCTTCGGCTTCAGGCATAACAGCAACCGAAACGGCGCTTGTGTGGATACGACCACTGGCCTCGGTTTCTGGAACACGCTGTACACGATGAATACCAGATTCAAATTTCATACGACCATAAACCCCGTCGCCTTCTATTTTGAATATAACTTCCTTATACCCACGCAAAGAAGTGGCATTTTCTTCGACAATTTCAATTTTCCACCCGTGACGCATAGCGTATGATTTGTATTGGTTAAACAAATCACCCGCAAACAACGCTGATTCTTCGCCACCAACCCCCGCACGAATTTCAACGATAGCACTATGATCGTCCGCATCGTCACGTGGCAACAAGGCGATTTGCAACCGTTTTTCGATATCGGGCAACGCGTGCTTTAATTGATCCAATTGTTCCACCGCAATTTCACGCAATTCGGGGTCATGTTGCATTTCGGTTGCATCGGCAATACCCGTCACCGTTTGAAAATATTCATCAATAAGCGGCAAAATTTCCACCATATGCGAATACTCTTTGGAAAGACGCGTCAATTCCACCCCCGACACATTACCAGAATTCATCTGGGCCTGGATATCAGCAGCGTGTTTTTTAATATCTAGTAATTTTTGTTCTATTATCATGGTTTATTCCATTATTTTTATTGCTTCGACAAGGGGTAAAACTTGTTGTTGCCCCGTTTCCATATCTTTCACCGCAACAACTTTATTTTTTACTTCATCTTCACCAATTATCACACTGTATTTTGCACCGATTTTGTCGGCGTACTCTATTTGGTTTTTAAACTTCTTATCTGTATCTAAATATGCCGTGGATGGTATATTGTTGTCACGCAAAGTGTTCAAAACACCCAACGCATACGGCAGATTTTCATTTCCCATAACCAACACGGTCGCACGCACGGGTTTTTCAAATGGTGTCAAATCTATTTTGCCCATTTCCATAAGCGCCACCAACAAGCGCGAAACGCCCACCGACGCCCCAACACCCACGATTTTTGTTTTGGAAAACTTTGACGCAAGGTTTTCGTAACGACCGCCACCACCCACAGCAGGCAGTTCAGGATAATCAATAGAAAAGAATTCAAAAACGATGCCCGTATAATATGCATGACCGCGCATAATGGACACATCTATTTCGGCGTTTTTTACCCCCATAGAATCCAACAATTTTATAAAATTATCCATTTCAAAAATCGCCGAATCCAAGTTATCATTTTTGTTCAACAATGAACGATAACCTTTTGTAAACACAGATTCAATTTCATTTGCTTTATCCGCGCCCACGACATCGGTTAATGCGTCCAGAAAGCCGTTTATTTTATCGCGTTTATCTATTAAAACAAACGCTTCGCGGGATTGTTTTTCATCCAACCCAAGATATTCGAACATGGCGTTCCAAAACCGACGATTCCCTATCTTGATTTTGACACGACCAACGATATCAGCGATGGAATCATACATACGTGCCAAGGTCGCAACAATTTCGGCATCATAATTCGTAGATAAGTTTTGTAATCCCAAAATATCTATATCCATTTGCCAAAATTCACGATAACGTCCACGTTGGGGACGTTCACCACGATAATTACGGGCAAATTGATATGCACGAAACGGAAAAACAAGATTATTCATATTTCCCGAAACAAATCTTGCAAGACCAACCGTCCCATCATAGCGCAACCCCATTTTAGTATCGCCCTTTTGGAATAAAAAGATTTGTGTTTCTATTTCATCCCAATTATCTTTGTCCGTTAAAACTTCGGCACGTTCAATCGCAGGCAAATCCAAACGAGAATAACCACTGCGACGCAAAACATCCTGCATGCGACGCGCACATTCATCGAAACAACGTTGTTGCGTCGGTAATAATTCTATAAATCCTGACAATGGTTTTGTGGGTTTCAACTCCATTTTTATTCCCCTTGTGTTAAAAATTTGATTTTTTTTTCTAACGCACCACATGGCACGTCAATTGAATAAAAATAATAAAACGCTAGAAACATACGCCACAACGGGCGTGATGGAATTTCGCACAAAAGATAACTTTTTTATTTTGCATACGCGTATTATACACAAAACTATTTGTATTTTCAATATATTTTTAAGATTTTACGCTTGCAATCCACGTTTTATACGCAATAACTTGATAAACATATAAATATCCGCCACCCCAAAAAGCAACAAATACAATGCAAGCAACCATACCAAAACACCCGTTGCTAAATTCGGCAAGACCAGTAAAATGAACGCCACAAACACCAAAATTCCGGCGAAAATTAAATCGCGTTTATAATTTCCAAACCTTGCGCGCGCAAGGTTCACAGCAAAGAACAACAACCGCAAAGCATTTAACAGAAACAAAACAATAAATACATATACCACCCCCATTGCGATACCGGTCGGATAAATACAAAAAACGATTCCCAAAACCATACTTACCAGCCCCAAAAACACGTCCAAAGCGCCAAATCCCGTTTTACGCGATGAAACGAACGATGCGGCAACACGATAAAGCCCGAAAACTATCAAAAATCCCCCTATTACCAATGTCGTTGCTGTTAAAATTTCGTTCGGGTATATCATCATAATAATTGCAACAAAAATGAAAACGACCGCTTCGCCTATCATCCCAGGCAACGCATGGCCAAAAATACGTTCAATTGTGTTTATCTTGCTGTTTTTAGAATCTTTTTTTACATTCGTTTTTTCGCTTGTCGCTTGTTTTTTCGGCATAATTTCCCCCATTTAATAACACAGCATGATACCATTTTTTTGACATAAAAACAATATGAAACAAAGCAAAATTAAAAACATTCTTGGCAATACGATTTTTAAAGGGTATAGTTTCAATATGATTTACACCGATGCACATTGTCATTTGCTTGAAAATATCCGTCCTTATAACGCGGAACAAATTTTTCGTATTGCAACCGCCGTAACCGAAAAAGATTGGGCCACGCTTATAAAAAACGCAAATAATACCGATTTTTTTGTCTGTATCGGTATTCATCCCTGGTATTTGGATGATTTGTCAAACGATTGGCTTAAAAATATGGAAAAAATTTTATCAACAAATCCAAAAATTATGGTTGGTGAAACGGGCATTGATAAAAACACACCAAATTTGCCAAAACAACAGGAATTTTTATTACGTCATATTGAAATAGCCCACAAATTTAATCGCCCCCTACACCTTCATTGTGTCGGTGCATGGGATAAAGCGCTTCATATTTTCAAAACACTTGGTAAAAAAATGCCACCCATAATTGTCGCACATAGTTTTAACGGCACACCAGAACAAGTGGAAACACTTTGCAGGTATAATAACATATTTTTTTCTTATTCTGGTCGTCAACTTTTGCATCCAACAACGAAAATCATTGCAAATATAGAATCAACACCAAACGACAAAATACTTGTTGAAAGCGACACGAACAACGCCAACGAAGAAATAGGAATTTTACGCATAGCAATTGATGGAATAGCGAAAATAAAAAACACGGATACGGAAACAATAGCACACCAAACATACACAAACTTTCAAAAGGTCGTATTATGACGGACAGATTACACAGAACCCGCCTGTTATTAGGCACAGAAAAGTTAAATAAATTACAAAACGCAACGGTTATGGTTTTTGGATGTGGCGCGGTTGGTTCGTTCGCCATCGAAGCACTTGCCCGCAGTGGCGTTGGCAACTTAATTCTGGTTGATTTTGATACGATTGCGGAAAGCAACATAAATCGCCAAATATTCGCACTTGAATCCACCGTCGGGCGAAAAAAAATAGAAATAGCCACCGAACGCATCCGCGATATAAACCCGGAAATCAAAGTAACAACCCTTGATATATTTTTCGATGAAACAACCGAATTATCACAAAATCCCGACTTTGTGATTGATGCCATAGACACCGTTCCTTCAAAAATAGCACTTTATCGTTGGTGCCAGAAAAATAAAATCCCATTTATATCAAGTATGGGCGCGGCACGCAAAACAGACCCAACAAAAATAAAAATTGATAAAATATCACGCACGTTTGCATGTCCTTTGGCATCTTGTATTCGTAAACGCGTTCGTGATTTAAAAATACGCGATTTTCCCGTTGTATTTTCCACCGAAACCGCAACCCCACACCATAAAACGGATAAAGAATTTGGTTCAATCGTCACGGTTACCGGAACATTTGGTTTGGTCATGGCAAATTGGGTTATAAAACGGATTAGTGGGTAGTGGTTGGTGTTGGTGGTTAGTGGATAGTGAAAACGCCGCCCATTTAGGCGGTGTTTTTTTATTTTGTTGTTGTTTAATTTTATGGAATTTTCTTCAAAAAAAACAATTGATTCTTTAGTGTGGTTTGTTTATATTCGACAAAAGAATAAGTGCAACGAAAGAGAGAAATATGAAAATTTCAAAACGTAGTATTTTAGTATTGTTAATTGAATTCGTCGTGTTTTGCGGGCTGTTTTGGCTGATTGATTCTTATATCGTGAACAAACAGTGTAAAAACACCGATAACGATACTGTTATATCGTCAGAATTAAATACCGGACCACGAACACTTGATGAATATTCCGAAGAGGAACGTCAGATTTATTATATCGTGATGGACGAATGTGTTTATGATTTGAAGTTAAGATACAAACCCGCTGATGATGACGACTTACATATCATAACCCCATGCACATTTGTAGCCAAAGACATTGTTCGTGTGATATTCAATTCTGGAACCTTATCGCCAAAATATACTATTCACGATGTGTATCAAGAGTCAAAAGACAGTATTATCAAAATTGCGCTAGAACAAGGAACAATAATACCCAAGGACAGAAAATAGTGTGAGTGGTTAGTGTTGGTGGGGAGTGGTTGTGGTAAAATGATGAATATTATGAAAAAACACCGCCCGTTTAGGCGGTGTTTTTATTATTCTTGGTCAAATAAATTGTGGGCATGTGCGAATTTTTCTATTCTTGCTAATCGGAGGTTCAGTTTCTTTAAAGACCATTCCCAAAAACCGATTAATTCATCACTAGTTGCGGGCAAACCATCTTTATCTTTCCACAAGCTTACCTTATAATTTTCGTCGCAAAAGTCCCCCAACAAACAGTGATCAACATACTTATCAAAACCGCCAAATTTATCAAAGAAATCACTATAACGACACAATGTGTCCTTTAATGGATAATCACCCTGCTCTTTGTCGTAATATTTTTTTATATCACGCAAAGTCAAATCAATACGGTCACCAATAAATTGTCCGATTTTCCCAAATCCCCTATCTTGATTTATTGTGTTGCCGTTCACCTTGCAACACGGGAAAAAGAATTCGCCCGCTATTGTCCCAGCCAACGCCCTAATTTTATTTACCAATTCAGGATGTTTTGCCACCGTTTCTTCTTTGAACGGCATAGATGTCTTATATTTTCCAGCGGTAGTATATGTTGAATAGCCATCTGGGGAACAATTAAATTGAATATTCTTTTCGTCTTTATACTCTGCGGTTCCGCCATCTTTTTTTATCACGCCAAAATCAAAAACCTTTTCGCCGTTTATTTTCCCATAAAGTTGATTCATCGCAACACGCAAATCGGGATTATGACAGTCCGCATCGCCCTTATATTTTTCGTGACAACCTTCCCAATAATTATGATTTATATTTTTCATTTTATATCCTTTATTGTTTTCACATTAAGTATAAACGGCTTTTGGGACAAATTCGGTCCGAAAAATTGTAAAATAAAAAACCGCTCAATCAAGCGGTTTTTTGTTCTTTTACCGATACAAGTTAGTATTGCATTTCATTATGTTTTTGAATAAAGAAATCTATTTCATCCATAACAGCATACAACTTGTTTTCTGCTTCACGTTTTCTTTCCAATAAATCCGTGGCTTCGTTAATTTGTCTACGCAATTTTTCGGCTTTTGCACGGGACGTTTCAGATTCTTCATTGGCACGTTGCGCATCCGCCAACAAATCTTTGCGTTGTTCCGTTGGCGCAACCTTTAATGCATCCACACTTTCGTTGTAACGCTTTTCTGATTCTTGTTGTGTGCTAACCGCATTCGCGTATTCATTCGTAATTACGTTCAATATTTTTTCCAACGCAACAACACTGACCATATCATTTGGTTGTGCTGGGACAATTTCCGCAACATTGTTCGGTTGTTCGATTGTTTCCGCCTGTTGTTCCACTGGCTCTTTTACTTCTTGTTTGGCAGCACCAGATTTACGCCCCTTGCTTAAAGGAAATAATTCAATAAACTTGTCCATAAATTGAATTTTAAACGCTGTTTTACAATCAGGTCTGTTTTCCAAGCAAATAAACCAACTGTTAACTTCAATTCTGTGTTCGTCATCAGTGGCTCTTAGAAAACGACTTAATTTATTACGCAAAGCCCCTTCGGATATGCCAAGTTTTTTCGCCAATTCCGAAATCTTGATAACATTTTCATCCAATGTTATTTCTTTTTTCTTTGACGCTTTTACTTTTTCGGCTTTTTTGTCGGATTTTTTCTTTGCTTGTAACGCTTGTTTACACGCATCGAAACATTCAACCTTTAAACCCTTTCTTGTTTTGCCATTGAAAACGAACCAAGAGTTTAATTTTTTGCCGCTTCTTGGGTGCTTTTCCAAGAAACGATTAATTTTTATACACAACCCCACCATTGACGAAAAGCCCAATTCTTTTGCTGCTTTTTCCATGGACATAACTTCGCCAGCATAGCTTTCCTTGATTTTTTGTTCAATCGTGGTGGCCATGGCGTTTTTCATCGCCATTCTGCGAGCGTCTTTGACACGTTCTTTTTGGACACCATCAATATCATTTGCCAAACCGTTTAACGCCGTTGTGATTTCGGGCCACAACGCAACAATTTGTTTAAGCATTTCAAGACGTTCCGCCCCTATTCTTTTGGAAGCATCTTCTTTTAAATATTTTGTATCTATAGGTTCACACTTTTGAGCGATTTCCACCAATTCTTTCAAAAGTTCCAAATTACTATCAGCCATTTTACGCAAAATATCGGCACAATTTTCAGCAATAAGCACAACCATCAACCCATGCAATGCATATCTAAATTGTTTTGATTGATTTTTCATCAACAAACCCAAATCCTGCGGTTTTACCAAAATATTTGTGGCTGTTTCCACATCCATTTGTTGAACCGTGCGATTCAATTTTTCCAAAAACTTTGTCATTTGTTCCACAATAGCGGCATTTTCTTGTTGCCTAATCTTTTGTTCTGCCAATCTACCAGCTTCATTTTTAAATGGAGACATTTTCTACCCCTTTGTTTTACCCATGTAAAAAATAACACTAAAAACAACTTTGTCAAGCAAAAAGACAAAAAGCAACCATACGTTGCCCACGATGTCCCCTGTTTATTGATAAAAATTTTTAGCTTATTTCCTTTTCTGGATTCCGTATAAACACCTGAAATACTTGTCGCGTTTTTCTTTGATTTTTTCAAGTTCTTTGACCAAGTTTTCTGCTTCGTTTTGTAAAGTGTCGAACGCCACCCCTGTTTCACAAATTACGCATTTTTTAAACTTGGCGTCAACAGTGCTTATCAACACCAATTCGTATACCCCATAAGATAATTTAAACAAAATACTTAAATCAAAACGGTTCTTTACCCACGGCTCGTGTTCAAAAAATCTGTTGCCGATATCAGAAATAGATTCACCAAAATTAAGTTTTTTTACCGTTCTAAAATACTTGTTTATAACGGGCACACAACCATCGCCCCCAAGTTTTGGAACCATATTTACCGATAATACGGGTTTAAAGATAATCGGTTTTGGCCGGTCGTTTTCATCAAACCAATTTATTTGTCTTGGTTTGTTGGTAAGGGTATCATGGTCCCAAATTGTCATATGATTTTCACCCAGTTTATATTGAAGCATAAAATCATCAACGGGATATATTTCTGAATCTTTTAATTTCTTGAAATCCACAAAAGGACCGAAACAAATATCCTTGAATTTGACAGGTTTTCCCCCATAAAAATTATTCATGGGTTTATTCATTTCCTTGATATCATAAATTGGATAAACCCCAAAGGAACCAGTCATTGGTTCGTTATCCGCATGATGAATGCAAACCTTTGGAATCCTTAGCCGTTCATTCATAAAATATCTTGGATTTACGTCCCGTTTTTTCCTCATACCCCTATCCTTTTTTCGTCACCATTTTAACGAGATTTCACACCAATAAATCGTGGTAAATCCGATGCTTTTGTACAAATGTTTGTGATACCGAATTTTTGCGCCATATCAAAAACATCGCCAAAACATTTCTTTACCCCCGCTATACCGTGCGCATCGTCACTGAGTACCACCGGAATTTTAGTTTCCGCCATTGCTTTGAATACCGTTGGTTCCATATCACCCACAAGATAATTTTTATTTTTTATCAACGAAGTATTTAATTCCGCCGGCACACCAATTTGGGACAATTTTTCCACCGCATACCATTCCATTACCGGATTATACAACCCAAGTTTACGCGGTAAATCAACATGCGCCATAAAGGCGATATCAAATTTAAGTTCACGGTTTATTATATCGGCAAATTCATCATCATAAAATTGATAATAAGAACGCAACAAATGCCCGGATGTTTTGGAATCCGCACCACGAATATCGTGAACATTCAACAATGTCCCATCAGGGGCTTCAATAAAATGACGCGCACCTATGACATAATCGGGTTGTAAAACACGCACCGCATAATTTACATCGTTCGTCCATTGTTCGTTTTTGAACAAATCCATTTCCATACCGAACAAAATGGTCATATCGGGATATTTTTTACGCATTTCTTTGATTTCATCAGATACGCGTTTAAATTTTTCAATCAATTCATCACGATTATCGTTATAAATTTTGTCATAATTACCCATCACCGCAAATTTGTACATCGGCGATTTTTTTATATTGCGATGCAAAATAAAATGATTGGAAATACCAAATGTTTTTATATCACGCAGTTTTGCCGCCAAAACCATATTTTCAATGGTATCACGACCATCAAACCCAGTCGTATGAGTGTGTAAAGAATAATCTATTGTTTGCCCCATAATAAACCCGCTTTTTTCACAAAGAAAATACTACAAAAACGCTACAAGTCAACAAATACCACACGAAAAATAAATATAACTTGCGTTTATCAAAAAAAGATATATAATAGGCAAGCATTCGGGGCGTAACTCAGTCTGGTAGAGTGCTTGCTTTGGGAGCAAGATGTCGTAGGTTCGAATCCTGTCGCCCCGACCAGATTAAATAAAAAAGACCGCTTTTATGCGGTGTTTTTTTATTTAACATTTGTGATTCATCGGGGGCGACAGGATGGGTGCAAGGCAACAGCCGCAGCACCAATACGAGAATACACAATTAAGAAAATCTTAAAAAATCGAAGCTTGCGAGATTTTTTTGGTTTTATTTATTGCGTATCGAGGCGGAAGTCGCCCCGACCAGATTTAAACACGCATTCGTTCAAGAAGGGTTTTCCACTATTCTATAGGGGCTGTATATTGCTCGTAGAGATTAAACAAAAACTCCATACGTTCGGCATCTGATGCAAAAGATTTTTTACCATAACAAGCATCAACGGCTTTATCCAATTCATTATGCGCTTTAGTTAAATCTGCAGGCATGGTTTCCGGGTTATATAAAATAGCAAGAGAACAGTCCGGATATTTTGCGCGTACATTAAGAACTTTTTGGGCCAACTCTTGGATCTTTTCTTTTTGTTTGTCTGTCGGATTTTTTGGCCATGGAAAATTATTGTAAACGATACCTTTTGAATAGTTATAATCACTTTTTAATCGTCCGCAAACATATTTCATCCATGTCATATGCATAATTGAGGTTAAGATTCCAAATTCGTATAAAGTCGCATTAGGCACAATAAATAATTGATCTTTTGCAATAACCTCAGGAGATTCATATCCAATAGGTATATATTTTCTTTTCTCTGATGAAACCTTTGGTATAGCAATATATTCTTCTATAGGTTGTCTTATTTCTGCAAACAATGTTGGATATTCAGCTATTTTTTTTGTTGCCTCTCGTTTACTATTAACTCTAGTGTTGTAAACTTTGCTTATTAAGTCCTTAACTTCAAAAATGTTTGATATATCATTTGGGTTTAAATTAACAAACCAGAAACAATACAGTTTTTTATTTTGTATAAATTCAAGAGAACCTTTGATTTGGCGTATGTATTTTTTTAAAATAGGATATTTATTTATATAATATTCTTTCTTTTCCTCATCAAATAGCAAAAAACCTCCATCATTAGGCATACTGCCAAACATAATCTCTGGAACATCGCAAATTGGATTTGACCTAGAATTAATAATTATATTTTTTGAGTCTAATAAGTATGAATTTATATTTTTAGCAATGATTTCATGAGCATTTCCTTTAACATTCTGATAATCGAAGATGCGCTTTTTATCTGTATCAAAACAGGCAAAACCAATAATCACACAATGAACATGCGCCTTACCACTAGCTTCACTATCCCAAACAAAAGTTCGATGGGCAAAGTGAATTTTAATATTATATTTTGTAAATAGATAGCCCCAAAGAATGCCAGCTTGAATTCCTTGTGTTATGGAATTGGTAGAAACAAAAGCAACTTTGATTTTTGTGTTTTGTATGAATTCAGCTGTTTTCATATACCATGCTGTTACATAATCTAAATCACCCCAACCTTTAACATCATGAAAGATATTTTGCATTTCTTGAGCTTGTTCCTCAGATTTCATTCTTGCTCCAATAAATGGTGGATTACCGAGGATATATGATAATTCTTCCGGCTTAACTAAATCTTTCCAATTTGTTGTTAGTGCATTACCGCAGAGAATATGGGCCGTTTTCTTTAAAGGAATACGTGCAAAATATTGTCCGAAGGCCTTTGAAACTTCAATGTTCATCTGATGGTCGCAAATCCACATGGCAACCTCGGCAATTTTTGCTGGGAATTCTTCAATCTCAATGCCATAAAAATTATCAACATCTATCGTGGACATAATGGAAACGTCTAATGACAGTTGAATTTTTTCACTTTTAGAATAAAGTTCCTTTAACACATCTAATTCTAACTGTCTCAATTCCCGATAAGCAATAACCAGAAAATTACCACATCCGCAGGCCGGATCTAAAAATTTTAGACCCGACAATTTTTTTTGAAAATCTTTTAATTTTGACGTTTTCATATTAGATTTGTCATTTTTTAGTTTTTCAAATTCTGCTTTCAAATCATCCAAAAACAATGGGGATATGGTTTTCATTATATTTTTTTCAGTGGTATAATGTTCACCAAGCTCGCGTCTTTTCTGCTTATCCGCGACACATTGAAATAATGAACCAAAAATAGCAGGCGATACACCATTCCAAGTATAATAACAACAATCAAGCAACGCTTTACGCATTTTGCTGTCAAAAGAAGGAATCTTAACAGTTCTGTCAAACAGCGAACCGTTTATATACGGAAATTGAGCCAGATCTTCATCAAGTGTTTTTTCCCGCGCTTCGATGGGTGTATTTAACACCTCAAAAAGCTTACTTACCCAAAAGCCCGTGTCCGAACCATCTTCCTTGGTACGTTCTTCAATCAATTGTTTAAAAATATCACGCTCAAAAATACCAGTATCATCAGCAAACATACAAAACAAAAGACGAACCAAAAATAATTCCAAATCGTGTTGAGTATACCCACTTTGTTTTAAAGCATCATATAGCTTTCCCATTAATTCGGAAGCTTCTATGTTGGCTTGTTGAAAATCCTTGTATTCTTTTCTCTCATAACCAGCAATGAAACCAAAAAGTTCAATATTCTTGTGTAATTCGGAAAGTTTGAATTTGTATTCTTTATTTTTATCAAGGTCATAGAGTTCGAAATTTTGAAAATCGCAAGCCAACACATATTGGGGGAGCTCATTATCTTTTAAACCCGGGAAGTAATCAAGTGCCTGTTCTTTCGCTTTTGTTAAATCCCGCCCTTCTGATTTTTGTTCAACGAGCAAAACACCTTTCCATAGCAAATCGATAAACCCCTGTCTTTCCCCAAGTTTTTTTACAGGTTCTTCAAACGTTGCCACACGACGACGATTTACACCAAACACATTGAAAAATTCGTTATAAAACGTTTGGGTTTCACCCTTTTCATAATGTGCATCTGCAAATTCTTTCGAAAAATTAAGTGCCCTACTTCTGATTTCGTTCCACGATAATGCCATAATAGATATCCTTTCTGGTTTCTAGACAAAAAATCAATTACACAATCTACAATGTTCCTATTATATCAAAAATATGAGCCAATGCAAATTCGATAAAAGGGTTCTTTTTTCATACATACCTATCTCAACAATCTCGACCGTTTTTTATATTATTTTCGAACTGCTTGTGGTATAATTTCCGCAAAGGGATTTTATATTATGACGGAAAAACATACAGATGAACAGATAATCGCAACGGTTCGTGAAATTTTGGATGAATTACATGACCCAAATACGGGATTTAACGCATTTCGCAAGGGATTACGTGAACAAGGGATAAAAGAAAAAGAAGAACAAATGCCGTATATTATAGCCAAAGAACTTGAATTAGCGGCTAAATACGGTTTAACAAAAGAAAACAGTGCAGACGAAATCAAATTCCGCCTTAGTGGCAAGGATGTTATGGACAGTCATTTGTATGTATCATGCGGCCAAGCTGCAAAGGCATTTTGTTATGTCAATTCTACTTTACCAAAGGAAGACCAGTTAGATTTGAAAATTTTATTCAGCACGGATATTGAACATTTAATCGATGGAAAAGAAGGACATACATTACCATGTGTTAAATTATCGGATGGAAAATGGCACGCAATAGAACCGCAAATTCAACCTGAAGAAGATAAACAACCGGGGTTTGAATTTGTGTGTGATAATGTAGTTGAAGGTGGTGAAATATGGCACCAATTAAAATCGATAAAGGAAAAAGGACGACCATATCAAATCACAAAAATTGTAACCCCAGAAGAACATGCAACCACATATTCTGACTTTGGTAAGTTTTTAGAAGCATCGACTGTTCACAAAGGGATTTTCAGTTTTTTATGTCCAACAATAAAGATAATATTGCAAAACAATAATTTGGGACAATATCGTGACCAAAATCGACAGTTATACGATTTTTGCAAATCACTGGGCGACAAGAAAAATGAATCAATCAAGATATTGGTTTTCAACAAGGGGGCAAAATTTATGTGCGTGCCTTGTATCACCGAAAATGGTGGGTATTATGGTATCGACCTTACTAAAAAATATTTATCTTTTTGGAAAGGTGGCAATCTTGAAGAATCAATAAAAAATTTTAGCAACGGATATACATTTCAACGGATTGTATCCCCAGAAGAATATATCAAAGAATTTGAACAACGTAGTCAGAAAATGGTAAACATCATCAACAAAGAACATAAATAACAAAGCATCTATTTATTTTTTCGGCGGTTTATTTTATTGGACACACAAAGTATATTTCTGCTTTTCTGATTGGCAAATCTTTATTATTTGAATTGTAAAACCAATCATTATTTTTGTGAATTATTTCTATTTCACCCGCCCCAATCCCCGTGTTTTTTCTGGTGTCCTTTTTATGTTGATAACGAGTAGAATCAATTATACGCAAACATATTCTGTCTTTGTCCATATTTACAAGTTTATCAACAAACATACAATGACCGCTTTCACCAGAGAAAACAACAACCATAATACATCCAACCGCTGGCTTATCTATAAAATTCCAATATTTAAAACTGTTTTTATGTTTGTGAACAAATTTAAAATCTTTACAAAAAAATCTATTTATCTTTATAAAATCATGTTCTTTTAGAAAATTTCGCAGTTCAACCAATGAACGCTTATAGCCCATTTTTGCTAAACACCAATACACAAAACCACTGCAGTCAAAATGAAAAGTTTTTTTACCACCAATTACATCAATGTAATTTGCATGGTTATATTCAGAATTAAAATCCTCTGTAAATAATTGCTTAAAAAAATCTGTCACAGTTCGCATACTTTTATTATATCAAAAATATAACGTGATGTAAATTCGACGAAAAGTTTTATTTCACCCTATTCTAATACAGACATTATCGGTGGATATAATACATTTCAACGGGAAAAGAAACCATAAGAGCAAGGAAAGACCCCACAACTCAAAGCGCTATGGGGGAAGCTATTACATTCCTTTTTGCATTAGCGTATGCACCCCGATTCCGATATTTCTATCTTGATTGGCTCTCTCGACGCGGCCAAGCTTACGCAAAACCCTATTTCTAGGTAAAAAGTTCAGGTTTCCCTTACTTGTGTCACCGGTAGAACCAGGCGTAGTTCCTGGGCGTTACCTACAAGCGCTGTCTTTTTGTATTCGTATTATAGAACATTTATATATAAAAGTAAAACCATTTATTGGACAATTTTAACCCTATTTCGAAATACTTTTACTATCATTATTATGTTTATAAGCGTAAGGCGATAATCATGATAACGAGCCAAGGTTGTCACACATAATTAATGTTACAAAAAATTTCCCCGCTATCACGGCGGGGATTATTTACATTATTCTTCTTTTTCGCATTTTTCCGTAGCAGATAAAAGTTTATAAGTTTCATCACTTATTCGTTTTGCTTCATTTATTTGCGTAATATCTTCATTATTATTTGTTGAACTAAGTTTTTGCAATAATCTTTCGGCATCACCTTTTAACTTTTCATATTTCGTTTCGGTCCAACCTTTGTTTTTCATGCAACCCTCGTTGTCCTTTAAAGCAGCCGACACGCGAGAATCTGATTTTTGTAAAACAGCATAAACCCCATTGCCATTCTCCTTAAGATCAGACAATTTTCCTTCAGCATTCGCAATAAGTTTGTCGTTTTCTTCATTAAGTTTTTTGTTTTTCTGGTTCAAATAAACCGTTCCCGCAACACCAGCACCGGTCAAACTGAGTGCGGCAATACCAGCAACCTTGAAATTTTGGTTTTTCTGGGCACATGCTTCAAGTCCCGCTTGCTTTTCCGCAAGCGTTGCTTCCAATTCAGCAATTTCCGCTTGCAAACTATCAAAAGATTGTGCACCAGCAGACAAACCACTTGATTTCGTTTCGGTTGAGCCGAAAGTTCCAGATTTAGTTTCCGCAGGTGGTATAGCCGCCCCCATTACCACACCGTTGTCGGAACCAGAAAACGAGCCACCGCCCGATTTTTTAACCTTTACCGCGGACATTGCATTCATACAAAGCAAAGCCATAACAAAAGATAAAAATATTATTTTTTTCATTATTTCGCCTCACTTTTACCAAAAGAATTAAATTTTTCGTTAAGTTTCGATGCAGAATCCACCACTTTCGCCGACGCTTTATTTTCATCAAGGGTTTCTTGGTTCTTTTTCAACCCCTTGTATTGCATAAACGCCGTTGCACCAGTAGCAACAGTTCCGACCGCACCAATGATGGTTGCCGCTTTCCAGCCCTTTAATGTTTTTTCACAACGTTTTGTTTCCGCATCAACCGCC
>Ga0265299_10003225_pt1 | contig 16068 bp, 15 predicted proteins | sample AusTroGonzalo_MG_4_FD_193485 | JGI IMG/M metagenome (GOLD analysis project Ga0265299, IMG submission 193485) | Bovine rumen microbial communities from tropical cattle in Woodstock, Queensland, Australia - Gonzalo_02 | ecosystem: Host-associated > Mammals > Digestive system > Stomach > Rumen ... | reverse complement strand
TTTACTTCATCATACCGTTGATACCGAATGGACTGGCGTCGTGGTTCAGGTTCTCTTCGATCTGGCCTATGATGCCATCCTTGATGTGAACTATCTTATTAGTCTCGTTAGCCACACCGCTCTCGTGAGTAACCACTACTATGGTCATGCCATCCTCCTGGTTCAGCTTCTTCAGCAACTGCATCACCTCCACAGATGTCTTCGAGTCGAGAGCTCCTGTAGGCTCATCGGCCAGGATAATCTGTGGACGGGTGATGAGTGCTCTGGCTATTGCCACGCGCTGTTTCTGTCCTCCCGACAGCTCATTGGGGTAGTGCTCGGCCCAATCAGCCAAACCTAACTTATCCAGATATTCCATCGCCATCTGATGGCGCTTCTTTCTGGATACCCCCTGATAGAATAATGGCAACTCAACGTTTTCCACGGCGGTCTTGAAAGAGATGAGATTAAAGCTCTGGAAAATAAAACCTATCATCTTGTTGCGATACTCAGCCGCCTTTCGCTCCGAGAGGTTATAGATAGGCACACCTGCCAACTCGTAGGTACCCGAGTCGTAGTTGTCAAGAATACCCAAGATGTTAAGCAGCGTACTCTTACCAGAGCCCGAAGCTCCCATGATGCTGACGAACTCTCCTTTCTGGATGTCGAGCGTGATACCCTTCAGCACATGTAGTGGCTGGGCACCCTGATAGGTCTTGTTGATGTCTTTTAAATGTATCATAAAATAACGTTTACCTAAATTAATTCTAAATGTTTGACGCTGTTTACTTGTCTATAGTTGCAGTGTATGCACTTTTAACATCCTCTAACGTGATGCCTAACAGCTGCATCTGACGGAACAGCTCTGGCAGTCGCTCTTTCATAAACTCCTGCTTGCGTGCCTTCAGAATCTGCTTCTTGGCGCCTGGGGTAACAAAGTAACCCAGTCCACGCTTGTTGTAGATAATCTCCTCGCGTGCCAACTGTTCATAGGCTTTTACAGCGGTATTAGTGTTCACCTCGAGCAGCACGGCATACTCACGTACGCTGGGAATGCGATCATCGTCTTTGAATACACCTGATAGGATTTCCTCGCATAAGCGATCGGCCATCTGGATGTAAATGGGTTTATCATTTGTGAAAGTCATAATTCAACCACTTTTTTGTAATTAACTCAAATGCTTTGAAGATATGGAACGATGCCCAATAATTTACAACAGAGAACATAGTGAAGAATGCGATGAACACATAGGTCATGGTGCCAACCGACTCTACCTCCATTTTGCCTTCACTATAGCAGGTATAGAACATACTGAAGCTGTGATCTTTGGCATACCATGTAAAAAGTGTAGCACCAGCCATCAGGGCTATACTTGTAATCACAAACGCATGTTTACGTAGCAGCGTGCCACCAAGGGTATAGAAAGAGTGCAACCAAGTCATGCCACTTACCAAGAATGCCAGTCCGGCCAAACGGTAACCCATAGAGTGAGCTGGACTTACGCCATCGAACGACAAGATATCCAACAATATGGGGAAGGAAAAAGAATTCCAAGGATCGCCGTAGGCCAAGGCACGGAATGCTACACGCATCGAGTCACCAACAACGTAAGAGAAAACCATCATTACAATACCTGATACGAGAGCAAACAGTACAGCAGCCACATACTTCTCCAGATTGGTTGCAGGCAACATGAGGAATGCCTGTCGGCGTGGTTTCTTATTCATGTTCAGGAACACATTGCTGATGCTTACACCAATACCAATTATGATGAACAAGTCAAAGAATACGGCAATGAAATCAAGAGAGTCATGATAGTGCTGCATATCAGTAGGAATCGATATCAGCATCAGCAGCTCTATCAGTAGCACACCAAAGGTAAAGCCCAGCGTCCACATCGTCCACGAACGGAGGTTCACGCTCAATATCCAGCGTAGAGCCTTACCAAATCTATTTATATCGAAACTATTCATATCTCACTAAATATTTATAAACTTACCAATGTTCTGGATTCTGCAAAAGAGCTTGTACGACAACCAGAAGTTCAACACAGCCCACACACCATAGACAGCATCGGCGATATATAGCGCCTCAGAAGCCTCACCTTTTTCGATATCCCAAGAGTGTGAATTTGGGAACAGCCACACCTGCAGCATCGAGATTACGAAGAATGCCATTACAGTGAGAACCGATGCGAACTTGCGCGAACGGAAAAACACACCGCCAAGTGTAGAGAACGAGTGCATCCAGATAATGCAAACGATAATAGAGTTGGCAATCAATGTTTCGGTTGCAGTAGACTCGCCGTGAGGAATCTTGGCAAACAATGATGTTACGAACCTTGCATGATTGCCTATCAGCGTATTAACCAGATACTGAACCACATCGGCAGCGAAGTAAGCTACCACCATGATCACAAACACAGCAAGCCAGGTGGCATAACGCGCCAGATACTTCTCGAAGTTTGATGCTGGCAGCAACAGCAATGCCTGCAAGTCGCGCTTACCCTTCATGCTGTAGAACATCATCGACGGACCAATCACCACCTGAATCAATGTCATCAGAATTGTAACGGCGAAACATGATTTATAGCCATCGTCACCACTCCTCAGCCAGAAAACCTTTGTAGTAAAAAACAGGTAAACCAGCGTAAGCACTACAAACATCTGCAGGAGTGTGCGCAGATAGTAGCTCTTGTCGTTAGTGAACGACCAGCGTGCCACCTCGCCAAACCTATGTAAATTAAAACGTATCATAAGCTCTACTCCACTTAAATTTTACCCATTGTTACAGCATTAAACAGCAACTCCAGATTTACCTGGGTCTCAGCATAGCCCTCCTTACGTGGTGCTATCACGGCGTTGCCCTGAAGCGATGGCTCGGCATAGAGCACATCATCCATCTCGGCAGGTGTGCGATACTCAAAGGTATACTTCTCCTGAATATCGGCCACACTGGCATTGAGCAGCAGTTTCTGTGGACTCAGAATCAGAATGTGATCCAGCAGACTCTCTACATCGTGCACCTGATGGGTAGAGATAATCAGAATGCGATCGCCCGTCATGTACTGGGTAACCACCTTGCGGAACTGGCTCTTTGATGGGATATCCAATCCGTTGGTAGGCTCGTCCATCAGCAACACCTTAGTATTGGTAGCCAAGGCAAAGGCCATAAACACCTTCTTCTTCTGTCCCATAGAGAGGGCATTCAGTTTCAAATCGGTTGTCAGGTCGAAATCCTTCAGACAGCCCTCCAGTACAGCAGTACTGAACAAGGGATAGAAAGGACGGTTGATTTTCACATACTCATCGAGCGACATAGCAGGCAGGTCGAACTCCTCAGGCACGATAAAGATATCCTGCAGGGTTTCAGGGTGGCGCAGCTTAGTCTCGATACCATCAAACTTCACACTACCCTTCTTGGGGCGCAGCAAACCAGAAATCAGATAAAGCAGCGTGCTCTTACCTGTACCGTTCTTACCCAGCAGACCGTAGATGTTATCCTGCTTCAGTTCCAGACTGAAATCATCGAATACCAGGTTCTTCTGACCTGCATACTTAAAACTGATGTTGTTTACCTCGATCATAATTCTATCTAATTTTAATGTTTATTTATCACTGTTATAGTGTACCACCTTAATAGTACACTGCAAAAGTAGACTTTTTACCAATACGCTCCAAGCTTTTTTCCCAAAATCTGCATTTCCTTAACATTATTTAGCAATCAACCCTCGCGCGTACATACTTAATAAAAGAAAGCATAAACTGCAAAAAAATCAACCCTCTATATTAAACCTTTTAGCAAAAACCTATTCTAAAAAGTGTAGTTATAACTATCATCAAACAAATAAAAATGAAAAGACTTTTGACTTTAACCATCGCTGCCATGCTGGGTATCACGGCATTCGGCCAGGCGAAGTATCCGTATCTGGATACAAAGTTAACTAACAAGGAGCGCGTAGAAAACCTGCTGAGTTTGCTGACTCCTGAGGAGAAAGTGGGACTGATGATGAACAAATCAATCTCTATCGACCGTCTGGGTATTCCCAGCTACAACTGGTGGAGCGAGGCTTGTCACGGCGTGCGTCAGGATGGCTATACTGTCTATCCACAGCCCATCGGAATGGCTGCCGCATTCAATGCCCAGTTGTTCTACGATGTATTCTCACAGGTATCCGACGAGGCACGCGCCAACTGGAATCGTACTGACCACAACGATTCCAAGCTATTCAACGTGCCCATGGGCGTTACCTATTATCCTGGCAATCCAGAGCTCACATTCTGGTGTCCTAACGTTAACATCTTCCGCGATCCTCGTTGGGGACGCGGACAGGAGACTTGTGGTGAGGACCCCTATCTGAATGCTGTACTGGGCGTACAGACCGTTCTGGGTATGCAGGGCAACAACGACAAGTATTTCAAAACCCATGCTTGCGCCAAGCACTATGCCGTGCATAGCGGACCAGAGCCACTGCGCCACTCTATGAATGTTGAACCTACCAACCGCGACCTTTGGGAGACTTATCTGCCAGCCTTCAAGGCTCTGGTTAAGAAGGGCAACGTACGCGAGGTGATGTGCGCCTATCAGCGATTCGAAGGCAAGCCCTGCTGCACCAGCGACCGCTTGCTCATCGATATCCTGCGTAACAAATGGGGCTACGACGCCATCGTACTTACCGACTGCGACGCTATCAACAACTTCTTTAATAAAGGACAGCACGAAACACACAAGGATGGTCTTTCAGCCTCGGTTGATGCTGTACTGAATGGTACCGACCTGGAGTGTGGCAAGGTATTCATGAGTCTGGTAGAGGGTTTGAAGAAGGGTCTCATTAAAGAGAGCGACCTCGACGACCATCTGCGTAAGACCCTGATGGGCCGCTTCGAGTTAGGTATGTTCGACCCTGCCGAGATGCTGCCTTGGGCTAACCTCAAGGCCGATGTTATTAGCAGCGAGACAAACGATGCCTTAGCTACTCAGGCTGCACGCGAAAGTATGGTACTGCTCGAGAACAAGAGCAATATACTCCCCTTGTCAAAGAGCATTAAGACCTTAGCAGTACTTGGTCCGAATGCCGATGATGTAAACCTATTGAACGGTAACTATGGTGGTACACCTACCCAGGCTCACCAGCACTCACTACTCTCAGGCATCAAGGCCGCTGTTCCTGGTGCAAAAATCATCTACAACAAGGCCTGCGAGCTGAACGACGAATACACTACCATCCACCACCTACAGGACTTTAACGACGGCAAGGGTGTGAAGGTTGAGTTCTACAATAATAAGGAATTAGCAGGCGAACCCGCCAAGACCGCATACTACAACGAGCTGAATTTCTCGACCTTTGGCGCTTGGGGCTTTGCCCAAGGTGTAAATCGCGACACACTGTCTGTTCGTATCAGCGGAAAGTACACATCTAACTTTACAGGCGAGATGAAATATACCCTGACAACCGATAATGGCTACGTGCTGAAGGTAAATGGCATAGTAGTAGAGGAGGCCCAGGGTGGCGGCCGTCGTGGATTCTTCGGATTCGGTCGCAAACCACAGTATAAGTCTTTCCCTGTAGAAGCTGGCAAGGCCTACGATGTAGTGATAGAGTACAAACACGGCAACGGACAGTTTGCTATGCTGCGTGGCGATATCTGCGAACGTAATCTTGTTGACTTTACCGACCTGGCCAATCAGGTTAAGGATGCCGACGCCATCGTCATCATCGGAGGTATCTCAGCCCAGATGGAAGGCGAAGGTGGCGACAAGCAGGACATCGAGCTGCCAAAGGTTCAGCAAATGTTGGTTAAAGCCATGCATAAGACCGGCAAGCCCGTTATCTTCGTCAACTGCTCAGGCTCGGCCATCGCATTTGGTAGTGTAGAGGGTGAGTACGATGCACTGCTTCAGGCTTGGTATGCTGGTCAGGGAGGTGCAAAGGCTTTAGCCGAAGTGTTGTTTGGCGACTACAATCCTGGAGGTAAACTGCCAGTAACCTTCTATCGTTCCAACAACGACCTGCCCGATTTCCTCGACTACTCGATGAAGAACCGCACCTATCGTTATTTCACTGGCGTACCCCAGTATGCCTTCGGCTACGGACTGAGCTACACCACTTTTGCACTCGGTGATGCTAAGATTTCGGCCAAGCAAATGAAGAAGGACGGTAAGGTAACCATCACCGTACCAGTTACAAACACAGGTAAGCGCGAGGGTACAGAGACTGTTCAGGTTTATGTAAAGCGTTTGGACGATGCAGGTGCCCCCATCAAGGCCCTGAAAGGATTCCAGAAACTGAGTCTGAAGGCTGGTGAAACACAAAAAGCCACCATCACACTGGATGGTGAAGCATTCGAGTACTACGATGAGATGATTGATGAGCTGGCCACTAAGAGCGGTCGCTATCAGATTCTCTACGGCACCTCATCACAGGATAAGGATTTGAAAGCATTTGATTTTGTAGTGAAGTGATTAACGCGTATCAACACCCCACATCATCTTTTCGCGGAGGGTGTTGAAATAGCGATGATCAGAGCGCTTAACTACCTTGATATCATAGGGGGCACGACGGAGCACAATCTTCGTGCCCTCTTTGCATTTCTCCGAACGGCCGTCGATAGCCACCAGAAAGTTATGCGAGCGACTCTCCACATCGAGCTCTATCACCGACGAGTCGGCCAACACAATCGGACGCACGTTGAGCGAATGAGGCGCAACCGCCGTCATTGAGAACACCTTAGTGCCTGGCACGATGATAGGACCACCGTTAGAGAGCGAATAAGCCGTTGAGCCTGTAGGAGTCGATACTACCAGTCCATCGGCCTGATAGGTATTCAGATATTGTCCATTCACGTTAGCACGTATCGAGATCATCGATGCCGTATCACGCTTCAGGATAGCCACATCGTTCAGCGCAAAGCTGCATTCGCCCAGGGGCGTGCCATCGGCCTCAACCTGTATCAGCGCACGCGACTCTACAGCATAATCATCGTTATAGAGTGCCTTCAGGCAGTGCTCTATGTCATCAGGACTGATATCTGCCAGAAAGCCCAGGCGCCCCATGTTCACACCCAAGATGGGGATATTCTTCTTACCCACACGGCAAGCCGCTTTCAGGAATGTACCATCGCCACCCATCGAAATCACAAAGTCGGCATCGAAATCATCATCCGAGAATACCTTTGTTGCATTCACATTCAAGCGCTGATGATCCTTCAGGAAGTAATAATACTCCATGTCCACGTATAGCTCTGCGCCATAATTGGCGATGCACGAGAGCACCTTCTGGATACTGGCCGATTTGCGAGCCTGATAAATATTGCCCAACAGGGCAAACCTGAGTTTACGATGTTCCATTCTTCTCTGCTTTTTGGGTGCAAATATAGTTATTTTATGGAACACTGAGATACACAGATACCGAGTTTTTTTATTTTTTTATTAAATTTCTCAGTACCTCTGTGTCTCTGTGTAGGATTTTATTTGTATCTTTGCAGTCAGAAAACCAATAAAACAGAAAAAGAATATGGCAAAAGTTTATGTTTTCCTGGCAGAAGGTTTCGAGGATGTTGAGGCCTTGATTCCCGTCGACGTACTGCGTCGTGGAGGTGTTGAAGTAAAGACAGTTAGCATCTCGGAGTACCCTCTGGTACAGTCGGCTCACGGCGTGAATATCGAAGCAGATATACTGTTTGAGCAGAGCGAGTATACCGATGCCGACCTACTGATGCTTCCTGGCGGCATGCCAGGTTCTACCAACCTATTCAAACACGAAGGTTTGCGCAATCTCCTAATGGCTCAGTACGAGGCAGGCAAAAAGATATCGGCTATTTGTGCAGCCCCAGGCGTAGTGCTCGCACCGTTAGGCATCCTCAATGGCAAGAAGGCCACCTGCTATCCAGGCTTCGACAAGGCTCTGGCCGAAGGTGGTGCCACCTATACTGGCGACCTTGTAACCGTTGATGGCAACGTGACCACCGCCGAAGGACCAGCCGCAGCCTTCCCATACGCTTACGAGCTATTGGGGCAGTTAGTGAGCAAAGACGTTGCCGACACTATTGCAGAAGGCATGCGTTTCAAGCATTTGATGGCATAAACGATGGATTATATTATTATAGTAGCAGGGGGTAAAGGTCTGCGCATGGGATCTGATATCCCCAAACAGTTTCTGCCCATAGGTGGAAAGCCCGTACTCATGCGCACCTTAGAGCGATTCAGAGCCTATTCGGCCGATTTGCAGATTATCTTAGTACTGCCCGAGGCTCAGCAGGACTATTGGCACCAGCTGTGCCAAGAATACCACTTCGATGTAGTTTACACATTAGCTAATGGCGGACAAACCCGCTTCCACTCCGTACAGAACGGACTGGCCAAAGTGCCCGACGATGCCATTGGCGTAGTAGGCGTACACGATGGCGTGCGCCCCTTCCCCAGCCTTGAGGTAATACGCAACTGCTATGAGACGGCACGCGAGAAAAAAGCAGTGATTCCCGTCATCCCCGTTGTCGAGACTGTTCGCCATCTGGAAGGCGAAGGCTCTGTAACCGTACCCCGTGGCGACTATCGCCTGGTACAAACACCACAAACGTTCGATATCCAGTTGCTCAAGGCCGCCAACAGCCATCCCTACAACGATGGTTTTACGGACGATGCTTCGGTAGTCGAGGCATTCGGCTACGACATCACCCTCGTAGAAGGCAATCGCGAGAACATCAAGATAACCACCCCCTACGATTTAAAAGTTGCAGAAGTACTAATAGAATAAATGGATATTCTCGACCAGGATATTAAATACCTGCCAGGTGTAGGCCCCAATCGCAAGAAGCTGCTGAGCAATGAGCTTGGCATTGAGAGCTATGGCGATTTGCTGGAGTACTATCCCTACAAATATGTGGATCGCTCGAAAGTCTACACCATTCACGAACTTTCGGGCGATATGCCGTTTGTACAGGTAATTGGACAGATTCTGAGTTTCGAAACTTTTACCATGGGGCCACGCAAGGAGCGTGTAGTAGCCCATTTCAGCGATGGCACCGGCATATGCGACCTCACATGGTTCAATGGTGGCAAATATGCCAAACAGAACTACAAGATAGGTACCAAGTACCTGGTGTTTGGCAAACCAACGGTATTCAATAATCGTATTAACTTCACCCATCCCGATTTGGACGATGCGTCGAAAGTAGACCTTACATCGATGGGATTGCAGCCATACTACAACACCACCGAGAAGATGAAGAAGAGCGGACTGAACTCGCGCGCCATAGAGCGACTGACCAAGAAGCTCATTGAGCGACTGCCTGCCCAGCTCGAAACCATACCCGATTTCATCTATCAGCCCCTGCACCTTGTGGGGCGCGACGAAGCGTTACGAACCGTTCACTACCCGCAGAATGCCAAAGACTTAGAGCGCGCCCGCCTGCGTTTGAAATTCGAAGAGTTGTTTTTTATCCAGCTTAATATATTAAGGTATGCAAGCGACCAGCGCCGCAAGTTCCGTGGCTATGTTTTCTCAACCGTAGGACAGGTTTTCAACACTTTCTATAGCCAGTACCTCCCCTTCCCGCTTACAGGTGCACAGAAACGCGTGATTAAGGAAATACGCAAAGACATGGGTTCCGGCCGACAAATGAACCGCCTGCTGCAAGGCGATGTAGGTAGCGGAAAAACCCTTGTGGCACTCATGTCGATGCTCATTGCCATCGACAACGGCTATCAGGCCTGCATCATGGCACCAACCGAAATCCTGGCCGAACAACATTTGCAAACCATCATGGGTTTCCTGAAGGATATGAACCTGCGCGTAGCCCTGCTCACAGGCATTGTAAAAGGCAAGCGACGCCAAGAAGTACTCGACGGTTTGCTGGATGGTACCATCCATATTCTGGTGGGCACCCATGCTGTGATTGAGGATACCGTACAGTTTGCCCGATTGGGGTTTGTAGTGGTTGACGAACAGCACCGTTTTGGTGTAGCCCAGCGTGCTAAGCTTTGGAACAAAAGTGCCAACCCACCACACGTATTGGTAATGACGGCCACCCCCATCCCACGCACCTTAGCTATGACCCTTTATGGCGATTTGGATGTAAGCGTCATCGACGAGTTGCCGCCAGGTCGTAAGCCCGTCAGGACCACCCACGTGTTCGATTCACGTATGACCTCGCTTTACGACGGCATCCGCCAGCAAATACGCGAAGGCCGCCAGGTTTACATCGTATTCCCACTTATAGAAGAGAGCGCCAAGAGCGACCTAAAGAACCTTGAAGACGGTTTTGAAGTATTGAAGGAAGCCTTCCCAGAGTTCCGCCTGAGTAAGGTACACGGGCGCATGAAGCCAAAGGACAAAGAAGAGGAAATGCAGAAATTCGTAAGCGGTGAAACACAGATACTTGTGGCCACTACCGTTATCGAGGTAGGCGTGAATGTTCCTAACGCATCGGTCATGGTTATTCTTGAGGCCCAGCGCTTTGGACTGGCCCAGTTGCACCAACTACGCGGCCGTGTAGGCCGTGGAGCCGACCAGTCGTACTGCATCCTTGTAACACCCCTGAAACTGAGTGAAGACACCCGTAAGCGCATTGATATTATGTGCGACACCAACGATGGTTTCCGCATTGCCGAGGCCGACCTGAAGCTTCGTGGTCCTGGCGACTTGGAAGGCACCCAGCAGAGCGGCATGGCCTTCGACCTGAAGATTGCCGATATAGCACGCGACGGTCAGATAGTACAGATGGCACGCGACGAAGCCCAGAAGATTATCGACGAGGACCCAGAATGTAACTCTGAGAAATTCAGCATGTTATGGAATCGACTGCACCAATTACGCAAAACAAATATTAATTGGGCGGCCATTTCCTAAAACTATGTTAACTTAGGCTGTTATCGTGCACGTAATTCAAAAAAAAGCACTACCTTTGCACCAGAAATCTTTTTCCAACGTAGTAAACCCAATGAAGAAATTATTTGCACTTGCCCTGATAATGATGCTTTCTATGAGCGATATCGCTCTTGGAAAGATTAATCATGACAAGACTTCCGATCAAGATGAGGAGGAAATAGGTAATTTCGACTTCATTTACGGTACTCAGGACGACTTGAACGAATCATTCGAGAAGACCGAGATGATTATGGAAGAGGCATTCTCGCATCTTGGCACACGCTATCGTTCAGGTGCCAAAGGCCCCAGCGCCTTCGACTGTTCAGGTTTCACAAGCTACGTCTTCAAGCAGCAAGCTGACATATTTATCGGCGCGTCGTCAAGAGACCAGTACGCCCGCAACACGCCCATCAGCCGCGATGAGCTGCAGAGTGGCGACCTGGTATTCTTTACCAGCCCACGTTCTGGCCGTAATGTTGGTCATGTTGGTATAGTAGTAGATGTCGACCCTGTTAGCGACACATTTACTTTCATCCACGCCAGCACCAACAGCGGCATCAAGGTTAGCAGTTCCGACGAGTCAGGTTACGCCCGTCGTTATGTAGGCGCAAGAAGAGTTCAACAATAATCCATAAATGACCAAAAAGCTATTATCTTTTGTGATCATGGCATGCTCAGCATTGGGCAGTTATGCACAAGAAATATCGATTGCAATGACAGGCGACGTAATGATGGGTACTACTTTTCCCAGCATCATGTTACCAGCCTACGACGGGCGCTACCTGTTCAAGGATGCCAAGGACATCTTAGTAAGCGCCGACCTCACCGTAGGCAATTTGGAGGGTACTCTCTGCGACGAAGGCGAGAGTACCAAAGGCGACGGGCCTAACTCCTACGCCTTCCGCACGCCCACCAGCTATGGTCATCTACTCAAGAAAGCAGGCTTCGATTTTATGAGTATGGCCAACAACCATGCCAACGACTTCGGCCTTGAGGGGATTATCAGTACCGAGCGAGTACTCTGCGCACAGGGTATCAAATATGCAGGACTTGAAGGTCGCAAAGAGTACGCCATCATCAAACGTAACGGTCTAAAGATAGGTCTCTGCGCCTTTGGCCATAACCCCTACACCATCAAACACCTCGATTTGAACACCGTTGGACGTATTGTCGATACCCTTGTGGCGCGTTGCGATGTGGTAATTGTCTCATTTCATGGCGGAGCCGAAGGGCGCACCAAGCGCCATCTGCCCAATGGCCCTGAAGTCTTTTTAGAGGAAGATCGCGGTTCGCTGCGTCAACTGGCGCATTTCTGCGTAGATCATGGTGCCGATGTGGTATATGGTCACGGTCCGCACGTAACACGAGCCATCGAAGTCTACAAGGGACGCTTTATCGCCTATAGTTTAGGTAACTTCTGCACCCCTTACAATGTGAGTCTCAAAGGAGTATCCGGCTATGCCCCCATTGTAGAAATCAGCGTCGATAAGCAAGGAACTTTCAAGCATGGCAGGATTCATTCTTTCGTACAACGCCCTGGTGTAGGACCACGTATCGACAACCAGCGTCGAGTAGCCCTCGAAATGAAACGACTCAGCGAAATGGATGTGCCTGATAGTCAGGCCAAAATCGACAGAAAAGGACGTATTGCCCTCAAAAAATAAAAAAATATCGGTGAAAAATGTTAAAAGTGAACAAAAAAGGCCAATATTTTTCCGTTTTTAATGCAATATTAGTACCTTTGCACCGGTTATTTGAAAATTTGATATTAACTCAACTAAGAAATATGTATATTACAAAGATAAAGAAACTGGCCGTTTTGGCATTTGCAGCCTTTATTGCGACTCCTGCAGCCGCTCAGGATCTGCTCGCCAAACAGGCACCAGTCGACCGCAAGATGAAAGCTGTAGATTCAATGGTTCTGAAGCGAATCATTGAGCAAGAAGAAAAGTTCAACCCATCAGCCGACCTCTACGAAGACTGGAATAACGTATATGCTCATCGCGAGAGCGCACTCCCCGATTCATTCCGTATCGACCTGAGAGGTTTCCACATGCCTACCGATAGCCGTGTGCTTACTTCTAACTTCGGTGCCCGTTGGGGACGCCAGCACAAGGGTCTCGACATCAAGGTTTATATTGGCGATACCATTCGTGCTGCATTTAGTGGAAAAATACGTATCGTAAAATACGAGCCAAAGGGCTATGGTAAGTATGTAGTTATCCGCCACCACAATGGTTTGGAGACTATCTACGGCCACATGTCTAAGCACTTGGTAGTTGAGAATCAGGAGGTTAAGGCAGGCGATCCTATCGGTCTGGGTGGTAACACCGGTCGTAGTACCGGTTCGCACCTGCACTTCGAGACCCGCCTTTGTGGCGTAGCCCTGAACCCAGCCCTGATGTTCGATTTCCGCAATCAGGATGTAGTAGGCGACTTCTACACCTTCCGCCGCAGCAAATACGCTGCCGAGTCGGCTCAGGCCACTCGCCTGCGTGGTGTTGGTGGTGTAACCGCTGGCGACAGCGATCAGGACGACGAGCTGGAGATTGCCTCTACCGCACGTACAACATCTAATGTACATTTCCACAAGGTCAAGAAGGGTGATACCCTGCAGGCCATTGCCCGCAAGCACCACACTACCATCGACAAGCTATGTAAGCTGAACCACATTGGTAGAAACATTCGCTTGCGCCCAGGACAAATTTTGAAATACAACTAAAAAATATAAGGAATCCCGTCAAGTTGACGGGATTTTTTTATATTATATTTGGTTTTTCGTTCTACTTTTCGTATCTTTGCCCCACAAACCTAAAAACATTAAGAAGTATGTACGAGAAGGAAAGAGGGCTTTACATAGCCCACTGCTCTAACGGAGCACTGAGTATCACAGGTAAGATGGCCAACCGCCACGGACTCATCGCAGGTGCTACAGGTACAGGTAAGACCGTTACGCTACAGGTCATGGCTGAAACATTCTGCCAGGCAGGCGTTCCCTGCTTTATGGCCGACATGAAGGGCGACCTTTCAGGTATATCGCAACCAGGCAAACTAAGTGGCTTTATCGAAAAGCGCATGCCTGAATTCGGCATCGAGAACCCTGAATTCCAGAGTTGCCCAGTACGCTTCTTCGATGTGTTTGGCGAGCAAGGCCACCCTATGCGTGCCACCATCTCGCAGATGGGCCCACAGCTATTGTCGCGCCTACTCGACCTGAACGAGACACAGGACGGCGTGCTTAACATCGTGTTCCGCATAGCCGATGAACGCGGCCTGCTCATTCTCGACCTTAAAGACCTGCGTGCCATGCTCGACTACGTGTCGCAGCATGCCAAGGAATATACCACTAAGTATGGTAATATCTCTACAGCCTCGGTAGGCGCCATCCAACGCGCCCTGTTACAGTTGGAAAACCAAGGTGCAAACCAGTTTTTTGGTGAACCCTCGTTCGACATCTTCGACCTCATGCAAACCGAAGGCGGTAAGGGTATCATGAACGTATTGGCAGCCGATAAACTGATGATGCAGCCCAAGCTCTACTCTACGTTCCTGCTGTGGCTGCTCTCAGAGCTCTACTCTACCCTGCCCGAGGTAGGCGACATGCCGTTACCTAAGCTCGTATTCTTCTTCGACGAGGCCCACATGCTGTTCGATGGCACGTCGAAGGCATTGCTTGATAAAATTGAACAGGTTATCCGTCTGATACGCTCAAAGGGTGTGGGTATCTATTTCATTACCCAAAGCCCAACCGATATTCCTGAAAACATCTTGGGTCAGTTAGGTAATCGCGTACAACATGCCTTGCGCGCCTACACCCCCAAGGACCAGAAGGCCGTAAAGACAGCTGCCGACACGTTCCGTCCTAACCCAGCGTTTAAGACCGACGAGGCCATCATGAACCTTGAGACAGGCGAGGCACTTGTGAGCTTCCTCGACGAGAAGGGTGCACCCAACATCGTAGAACGTGCCAAGATACTATTCCCACTCTCACAGATAGGCGCCATTACCGAAGGACAGCGACTGGACATCATCAAGCAGAGTCGCATCTATGGTAAGTACGACACACCTGTGGATCGTGAGAGCGCCTTCGAGGTACTGGTGGCCGAAGCCGAACGCGCCCTGCAGGAGCAAGAGCAGGAACAAGCCGACATAGAGGTACCCCAGCCCGAGGTCAAGAGCGAGAAGAAAAAATCAGGACTGTTAGCCAAAGTTGGCAAGGCTATTCTTACCGCCATTACCTCTACCCTTGCCGCCATGTTAGGCACTTACGTGAGCGATAAGGTAACGGGTAAGAAAACCAAGTCGAGGACTTCGGCCAAAGGTCGTGTTGTGAAGAACGCCACCAGCGCAGCCACACGAACAATAACCAAAGAACTCACACGTGATATTCTTGGTAACTTAGTAAAGTGAACAAACAGTATAAATATACCGCTGTCCTTCGACAGTGGTATATTTATATTTTGTAGTATCAATCAATGTTTTCACATCATTGGTAATCCCAGTACCAACGAGTTTTGAAGTTGCCTCTTTCATGGTCCATAAGCGGATGAAAGCTGCTTCGCGATTGCTGGCGCCTGCTATCTCGGCCAACTCATTGTCGTTCATTGTATAGCGTGCCAGACTGTCCTTATATTCGCGAATGCTTTCCACATCAACACCAACAGGCTCTCGACTGATGACGCATATAGCAGCCTCCTTGCAGTGGCTCATATTAAAGTGTATCTCTGGATGCCCTACTATCTCAGGTTTACCATGTTCATTATATGTAAACACAGGATTCTCTGTGATACCATACTCCTCGCGCAGTCCTTGCTTTAATAGCTGATAAGCCAGCACACACAACCGCTGCCCCAGTTCATGTTTAAACTTCAGAGCTTGCTCTCTACGCTGATCAGAGATATCTGCCAAGGCATCAGAGAGATTAAAGGTCCAAATTTCTTCTGAGAGGTATATCACTATTATTCTATAGATATTTCAGGTTTGGGAATGCGTCGATTAGGATTCTCCTTAGCACCAAGATCAACCAGCTCGCGCGCTTTCTGTGCTACACTCTGGCGACCTGTTATCAGTTTGTTGTTGGTGCTATCGTAAACTTCCTGCACCTTGTGCAGCTTATCGCCCAACTCATTATAACGGCTCACAAAGTCGCCCAGTCGGTCCAGCAACTGCTCAGCCAAGCCAAACACTTTCTCCTGGTTCTCGGCCTGCTGGTTCTGCACCCAAG
>Ga0265299_10003224_pt1 | contig 16071 bp, 10 predicted proteins | sample AusTroGonzalo_MG_4_FD_193485 | JGI IMG/M metagenome (GOLD analysis project Ga0265299, IMG submission 193485) | Bovine rumen microbial communities from tropical cattle in Woodstock, Queensland, Australia - Gonzalo_02 | ecosystem: Host-associated > Mammals > Digestive system > Stomach > Rumen ... | reverse complement strand
TCTGTATCCGGTAGGCATCATCGGAATATGAATCGCCTTGATCTTACCTCTCGGGACGCTGGAACGAACCAGACGGCCCCACAGGCAGTCTTCAAACGAGTAGTCGGATACGTATTTTATTGTACCATCGCTCTTTGAGACGGCATCCACACGTCTGACAGCCTTTGAAATGTCGCAAGCTACCATTGTATTTCTCCTTGAATAATCGAATTCCCTATTACACACACAAGCCGCAGAATCAATCCTGCGGCCGTGCTTTCCGTTTAACCTCTGGTCATCTGATTATACCACTAGTTCCCGTCGGTGGGAGTTTATCTGTTCTCTCCCAGAGTTTTTTGGCAACCTCGGCGGCCTTGGCATAGATCTCCTTCTCGTCGAAGTCGAACTTGTGGTTCTCCATCACAAGCTTTCCGTTGACGAAAACAGACTCCACGCAGTTGCTGCTCATGCCCCAGACGAAGTGGCCGGCTGCATTCTCCTTAAGAAGAGGCGTCGGGTTCTGGTAGCTCAGGATGTCCAGATCAGCCTTGTAACCCGGCTCGATGCGTCCGAACTTATCGCCCTTGAAATACTTCTCAAGGAACTTGTTGGCCTTGGTTACGGCTCTGAGGTAGTCTCCCGGCCAGTACGGACCGAGTGCATCGCGGTTCTTGAAGAATGCGATCTTACACTCCTCGAACATGTTGCTTCCGCATCCGTCCGTTCCCATGATCAGGTTCTTGACCTTGGGCAGGTACTTCGGATAACCGACCTGGTTGTTCATGTTGCTTCTTGGGTTGTGAGCCAGGTAGCATCCTCTCTCATTGAGAAGGTCGACCTCATGCTCGTTCAGCCAGATTCCGTGGACAAGAAGTGTCTTGTCTCCCAGAAGTCCGTGTCTGTCCAGTCTGTCCATGATGTCTTCGTTGTAGAAGTGGTGTGACCAGACGCTGTCGTACTCACCCTCAGCGACATGGAGGTGCATTCCTCTTCCGGTTGTCTTGGCAGAATCAGCAAGAAGCTCCATTCCCTCCTCGGGAATAGTAAACGGAGCATGGCCTCCGACCATGGCTTCGCACATGACGTTCTCGCCCTTCTTCTTTCTGTCATCCACTTCCTTTGCAAAGCGGATTCCTTCCTTGACTCCGTCGCGGATTTCCTTCATGCCGTAGTTGCGGTCAGTGATTCCGTAGGCGACGATTCCTCTGAGACCGAACTTCTCCATTCCCTTTGCGATTGTCGAAAGGCTTCCGTCGATGTAGTTCGGGCTCTCATGGTGGTCGATACAGGCAGTCGTTCCGTTCTTGATGGCATCAAGCGTGCAGATCAGGGAGCTGTAGTACAGTGACTCCTCATCCAGTGCACGGTCGATTCTCCACCACCACTCCTTCAGAGTCTGAATCAGATCGGTCTGAGGACCTGCGGAAATGAGCATTCCGCGGGAAAGGCCGCTGTAATAGTGATGATGGCCGCAGACAAAGCCGGGGATGACGGTCTTGCCGTCACCCTCGATGACTTTGTCAGCCTTGATTCCGTCGGATGCGTTCTTTCCGACCTTGAATATCTTGTCATCCTTGATGACCACATCCACTCCGCACAGAACCTCAACCGGTTCCATGGTCTGGATGACTCTTGTGTTTCTGATAACAGTGGTCATTGTCACTCCTCCACTCTGGTCAGCAGGTAGTCATAGCTGATGAAGACCTGCTCGATGAGATCCTTGACAAGGGCCGGAACCTTTCCGACAAGGTTTCCTTCTCCGTCGATATGACACTTGACGACCTTTCCGTCGACGCGCACCAGGACCTCATCGTTCTGTACGATGAAACCGCTGTTTGTGCTGTCCTCGAAGTCATCCATTCTGCTGAAGAGTGTGAACTTGTCCTTATACGGTCTGCCCTGATGGTTACAGAAGGAAGCGCAGTTTCCGCACTCGTTACAGAAGGCATCCAGATGGAGAATCTGGAACGGATCGTCGGTGTTCTCGGAAGATCTCATGTCAATTGCGACGTTGGCGCGGTTCGGACAGACATCAACACACTTGTTGCAGTAGTATGTGCAGTCCATACAGCGCTTTGCTTCCTGCTGAGCGTATTCCTCGATCTTCTTGCAGGTCTCGAAGCTCTTGCAGTTCTCGCAAAGATGGGTCTTTCTCTCCTGAACATCCTTGAAGAATCTCTCTTCGGCCTCGAGATATCCCTCGTCCTCTTCCTCTTCTTCGTACTCTTCTACAATCTCAGTTGCCTTATCGTCCTTGATCTCGGCATCCTTAAGCTCCTCGAAGACCTTGTCGATTGTAGCCTCGACAGCCTTTCTGGCGGATGCGATACACTTGACGACAGTTGATGCTCCGAGAACATCACCGATTGCATAGACACCCTTGACCGAAGTCTCGTTGGTGTCTGCGTCGATTGCAGGAATTCCCTTCTCTGTTACAGGAACGCCCAGATACTTCAGAGCATCTGTATCAGTATGCTCACCGATTGCAGTGATCAGGGTGTCGCAGTCAAGAACAACGACTTCCTTTGTCTCAACCGGGCGTCTTCTTCCGGAGGCATCGGGCTCGCCAAGGGCCATCTTGGCACATGTGAGCTTTCCGCCCTCGATTGACTTCGGATTGGTCAGGAAGACGAACTTCACACCGTCATCCAAAGCCATTCTGTACTCTTCCGGATCTGCCGGCATTTCCTTCTGGCTTCTTCTGTAGACGACAGTCACATCCTCTACTCCCATGACACGCTTTGCAGCTCTTGCGCTGTCCATTGCGGTGTTTCCGCCGCCTGTTACGACAACGTGCTTTCCGAGGTTGATTACATCCGGATCAGCTTTGAATCCCTCGAGGAATGAGAGAGCTCCAAGAACCTTCTTGGTATCTCCTTCAATCTTGATCTCGTTGTTCTTCTCGCATCCGATTGCGTAGTAGATGTAGTCATATCCGGCATCCTTAAGAGACTTGACTGTGACCTGGTCCATCTTGGAGTTGAAGTTGAACTTGACTCCGTGGGCCTTCACATGGTCGATATCAGCCTGGACAGCCTTAGGATCGATTCTGAACTTAGGAATGATGTTGGCGACAACTCCGCCGGCGTTGGCTTCTTTCTCGAATACTGTGGTATCGAAGCCTGCACGGGCAAGGAAGTATCCGGCTGCAAGTCCTGCAGGACCTGCTCCGACAACGGCTGCCTTGACATCTGCAGGAGCCTCAGGGGCTTCCCAGTTGGCAAGGTAATCTGCTGTTCCCTTCTCAACGGCGATCTTCTTCATGTCTCTGATATGGACTGCGCCTTCATAATCCATTCTTGCGCAGTGGAACTGGCACTGATGGTCACAGATGTTGCATGTGATGTTAGGAAGTGCGTTGCCTTCGTAGATCAGAGTCAGAGCCTCTGCATAGCGTCCGTCACCTACAAGTCCGACATAGTCGGGGATGTTCTGGTGGATCGGGCAGGCTTCCATACAAGGTGAGACATAGCAGTCGAACATCGGAAGTTCGTCGTTTGTCTTTGCCTGACGCTCGCCGCGGAACTCACGCTGGCTGTAGTATGCGTTTCTTGCATTCTGAGAGAGGCTTTCGACTGCATCCGGATCGATGTCCTTCTTGCCCCATGTCTTGCTCTCTTTCTCAAGCTTCTCGGCCATGCGTGCCATACGGGCATATCCGCCCGGCTTGAGCATATCGGTAGCCATTGTAATCGGTCTGATACCTGTATCGAAGATGTCCTGAACGGAGAAGATCGTACATCCGCCGCTGTAGGAAATCGGAAGCTGACCATTGAACTCCGCGCTGAGGCGGCTTGCGACTGTTGTTGAAATCGGAAGCAGTGCACGACCGGACATATACTTCTCCTCTCCCGGGAGAACGGAACCGTCGTTGATGTTTCCGAGGGTGTTTGTCAGTTTGACGCCGAATCCGAGGTTCATCTTCTTGGCAAGTTCCACCAGTCTGTGGAGCATTGCGATTGCATCCGGATACTGCAGATCATGCTCGAAGCTCTCGCGTCTGAGACCGACATGGTCGAAGCCGATGAGGTCGAGGATTCTTCTGACCTCGTCATATCCGAGAAGCGTCGGGTTGAGTTTGACGAATGTGTTGAGCTTCTTTTCGGTGAGCATGTAGGAACAGATGGCCTCGATCTCCTTCGGAGGACATCCGTGCATTGTGGAGATTGTCACACTCGGGCAGATGTTGGCGCTGATGCGGTCCTGAAGACCCTTGAGTGCCTTGGCGTTGCCCTCAAGGTCTGTGCCCTCGAGGATTGTGCCCTCTTCAATAATATTCTTAAGAGCTGCCTTGTACTGAGCAAAAAGCGGGCTCTTTGTTGCATCGATCATGTTGTCGATGTAGGTCTGCATCTTGGGCTGCTTGATACCGTCGAGGTTGTATCCGACACTCATGTTGAAGATGAAATCGGGATCCTCGGCCTTGCCAGAGAATGCAGCCTGGATAAGGTGTACTGCGAACCATGCCTTAAGATACTCGTCGTAGGCCTTCTCGAGTGTGTACTCTGTTGACCATTCGACGTTGTGACCTTCATCACGGGCATCGATACACGGCTTTGCAATCTCAAGATGGTCCATGATCTGGACGGTCTTGAGCTCCATGAACCTTCCGCCGACCATGTAGGAACTGATGATGTTCTGTGCCAGCTGGGTGTGAGGTCCGGCTGCCGGTCCGAGCGGTGTGGCGCACTTCTGACCGAAGACGTTTATGCTGTGCTTTCCGCTCGGTTTGTAGAAATCCTCCTTGTGGATTCCGAAGATTGTTCCATGATTGCGGTATTCTGAGAAGATTCTCTCAACTAGTTCCTCAAACGGAACGGGGCGCATTCTGTCTCCCATACATACTCTCCTTTTTGTGGCCTCTGAGGACCTTAATTCCTTTTGTGTTCGATGATGACACGCTCCCCTTCTTCCGTCTGTAAGACGGGCCCCGGGCGCAACATCCTATTTTCAATTCTATCTCATATCACCCCAAAGTCAAATGTTTTTGCAACAAAGCGCAACAAATGATTTACAACCGCCAGAAGCTATGCGATAATTCAGAATGCAGGCCCATCGGGCCTCAAATCCAATCTGAAACGAGGGGGCAAAGATGCTCATCAATCTTAACGTCAACCCTGAGGTAAGGGCCAGAAACGTAAAGGTATGTAAGGAAAAGGGAATCCTCCTTCCGACATTCAAGCAGATGGTTGATCCTTCAACCGTACCGGCTTCAATCAAGGAGAAGCTCGCAAAGACAGGTCTTTGGGATGTCAATCCTGTCAACCTGTTCAGAGTCACATGGAAAAACGAGCCCGTGATGGAGGGCGGCGGATTCGGTGGTGTCAACTACATCGAGATCCCGAGACAGCTTACCGGTGTGAAGCCGAGAATCTTCGCTCTGGTCGGAAAGTATTTCCCAACCGGCGCACACAAAGTCGGTGCCACATATGCATGTCTTGCTCCGGCTCTCGCAACCGGAAACTTCGATGCACAGAACCAGCAGGCAGTCTGGCCGTCAACTGGTAACTACTGCCGTGGCGGAGCATATAACAGCGCCCTTCTGGGATGTAAGTCAATCGCAATTCTTCCTGCTGAGATGTCACAGGAGAGATTCAACTGGCTCAAGACTGTAGCCGGTGAGGTTATCGCAACTCCGGGTTGTGAGTCCAACGTCAAGGAAATCTTCGACAAGTGTCATGAGCTGGATGCAGAGCGCGGAAAGCACATCGTCATCTTCAACCAGTTCGAGCAGTTCGAGAACTATCTGTGGCACTACACAGTAACAGGTGCTGCAATCCTCGAGGTCCTGAAGAAGCTCGGCGTCAAGCCTGAGAACGTCCGCGGATATGCATCAAGCACAGGAAGCGGCGGAACACTGGCAGCCGGTGACCACCTCAAGGACGTCTATCCTAACCTCAAGATTGCAGCCGGTGAGGCAAAGCAGTGCCCGACACTCCTCAGAAACGGATTCGGCGGACACAGAATCGAGGGTATCGGAGACAAGCACGTACCATGGATCCACAACGTAAAGAATACCGACATGATCTGCGCAATCGACGACCAGGATTGTATGGATATCTACAGACTGTTCAACGAGCCTGCAGGAATCAAGTATCTTAAGGAGACCGTCGGTCTTTCCGCTAAGGAAATCGAGAACCTCCAGCTCTTCGGAATCTCCGGTATCGGCAACATGCTCAGCGCAATCAAGATGGCCAAGTACTACGAGATGGACGAGGACGATGTTCTGTTCACAATCTGCACAGACTCCGCAATCATGTACAAGACAAGACTCGCAGAGCTGGATCAGCAGCAGGGCAAGTTCTCCGAGATGGAAGCAGCACGCGTCCACAGCGGAGCACTTCTGCACCAGAGCATCCAGGATGCACTCGAGCTCACCTACTACGAGAGACTCAGAGTACACAACCTCAAGTACTACACATGGGTCGAGCAGCAGGGCAAGACCTACGAGGAGCTCAACAGACAGTGGTACGACCGCGACTACTGGAAGTCAATTCCTCCGATGGCCGCCAAGATCGACGAGCTTATCGAGGCTTTCAACAAGGAAGTTCTCGCCTGAGTGCGGATCTTCTGATCAGGGCTGCTTCCGGGCAGCCCTTTTATTGTTCTAACGATAATAAGGAGTCAGAATGAAGTTCAAATACGTATGTGTTGACTGCGGCAAGGAATATGTCACCGACAAGATAATCTATCAGTGCCCCGAATGCGCCGCAAAGCAGAAGGAAGGAGAGTTCCCGCGCGGATATCTTAAAGTCATCTACGACAAAGAGGATCTGAAGAAGCTTGCGAAGAAGGACCACGTGTCCATCTATGACTTCTTCCCCTACACCGTCCCCACTCCCGAGGTCTACCCCGTCGGAGTCACACCGGTCGTAGTCCCCAAGCGTCTTAATGAGAAGATCGGCCTCAAGAACGTCTGCTGCAAGATGGACGCCTACCTGCCCTCCGGTTCATTCAAGGACAGAGCAAGCCAGCTGATCGCCGCCCAGGCCATCGCACATAAGGTCAACAGAATCGCACTGGCATCAACCGGAAACGCCGGAGCTGCCATGAGCTGCGCCGGAGCCGCATACGGACTTGATATCATCCTCTTCGTCCCGGAGACCGCACCGATCAACAAGCTGATGCAGAGCGTCCTCTACGGGGCAACGGTCGTCCCGGTCAAGGGCACCTACGATGATGCCTTCCTCCTTTCAATCGAGTACACCAAGCACTTCGGCGGCATCAACCGCAACACGGCATACAACCCCATGACAATCGAGGGCAAAAAGAGTATCTCAATCGAGCTCTTCGAGCAGCTCGGACGCAAGGTTCCTGATGTCGTCTATGTTCCTGTCGGAGACGGCTGTATCATCAGCGGTGTCTACAAGGGCTTCTACGACCTGCTTCAGGCCGGCCTGATTGATAAGATTCCGCACATCGTCTGCTCCCAGAGTGAGAAGTCCAATGCAATCAGCATGGCCTTTGAGACCGGAGCCTTCAAGAGCATCGAAGCCTCCACACGCGCAGACTCCATCTCCGTTGATATTCCTGCTAGCGGACGCATGGCAGTCCAGTACCTCAAGACCTACGACGGCTGGTGCACACAGGTAACAGAAAAGGAGATTCTGGATGCCCAGATGAGCCTTGTCCATGACAGCGGAATCTTCGTTGAGCCTGCAAGCTCGGCAGCATGGGCAGCCCTGATCAAAGACAAGGACATGCTTATCAAGCGCTTCGGTTCCGATGTATCCGTATGCGTACTCCTTACCGGAATCGGATTCAAGGACATGGCAGTCTTCGACGGAAGAGTCAAGATGCCTGCATCCATCGAAAACAGCGCTCAGGCAGTCATCGACCGCTTCAGCAAGTAAGTTTTCAAAGCAAACAATATGACCCGCCAAAACCGGCGGGTCTTTTTTGTTGCAGACCCCCTCCACACGTGAATAAACTACCTGTTCCAAGTTGATTTTCTACTTATTTCGACAACTAAAACTTCTCTAAGTAGATAATTCTACTTTTTTCACCGAAAGATCTTGTTTTAAGTATACAATGAAGTATGAACAAGCATGAAATCCTTGCAATTCTAAAGGAAAAGTCCCGTGAGCTGACAGAACTGCAGTCCAACATCGCCAAATCGCCCTCAATGAAGACAAAAGGAATCCTTATAATCAAGCATCAAAAAGGTACCCTAAGACTGTTTCGCAAAACGGGAAAGGCTACAGAGAAGTATCTGAGCTCTAAAGACAGAAATGAAATCATCAGGCTAGCAACAAAAGCATATGCTATCAAACTGGACAAAGCAGCGGAACTTGAGAAAAAGCAAATAGACCTGTGTGTTAAACTCTTGGAATCAAAAATAGATGCAGTAACCGATAAGGCGGATACCGACCTTGTTTATGGAAACCTGCCAGATTACATCAAGGCAAACACAAGTCCGAGTGAACTGACCGACGATGGCTACGCCGAGCGCTGGCAGAAGGAAAAGTACAACAGCCGGTGGAAGAAGAACACAGATACTTTCTATGAAACCCCTAGGGGAGAAAAGGTAAGATCAAAGAGCGAGTGGATGATAGCAAGTATGCTTGATAAGGCAGGAGTCCCATATAGGTATGAGGAGATAGTTCCTCTGGACGGGGATGTGGGTGTATTCATGCATCCCGACTTCACTGTTCTGAATAAGAGGACAAGGAGAGTCTACTACTGGGAGCATTTCGGAGCCATGAGCAATAACGACTACATCGAAGGCAATTTCATGCCAAAGATTCAGGAATACTACAATTTCGGATTCCTGCCAGGAGATAAACTGCTGATGACATTCGAATCAAGCGGCCATCCGTTGGATACGACGGAAGTGAAGAGAATAATAGAAAACTACCTTCTGTAGTTCTTCGATTGTGCGCAGGCTGTTCGCAGCCTGTGAAGTGGCCAGCCGGAGCCAGGAAGCCCGCAGGCAGACTAGCCAATGCGGGCTGACGCAGCATAGGTGCCAGGCTCTGCACAGGGTGTGACCAGTATGTGCACATGAGCAACCTTAAAAGTTCATCTACCGGTGCCCAGTAAGAATTGACAAAACACGCGTTATTATTGATTCTGTCCATAGATTATTTTGAAGAGGTTCTACTAAGCAGATTCATTTAAATCATAAAAAACAAGCTTTAGACTTTGAAAAATCATATCGAGATTTTAGAAAGAAACTTAAAGATTTGCCACTTTATTCCAACGAGGAATGGCGAAAAAATTTTGAAATCCCAAGGACCATTTGGCCGCAACTAAAACACAATGAAGATTTCGAATAAAAAAACAAACCTCCCAAGAACGTTCTCGGGAGGTTTGTCTCTTGTAATATAAGGACTCAGAACTTGTAGGAGCCGCCGAGTGTCAGGCTGATGCCCGGCATCGGATAGCCTTCATACAGGAAGTATTCCGTATTGGTGAGGTTGCTCAGCTTTGCTGAGATTGCAACATCATCAAGCGGTTTGTAGTTGACTGTGGCGCCGAGGATTGTGTCGGCATGCTGCTTGGTGTTGTTGTAGTAGTATCCGCCGAGGAATTGTGCATCGAACAGCACATCAAGGCTCTTTGATACATAGCCGGTGACAAGCTTCAGAGTATGCATTCTTACGTTGTTGATTCTGATTTTGTCAGCTATCGAGTTATTTCCTGTCAGGTTGTACGTATAGTTGATGGTTGCATTGGCCTCGAGCTTGATGTGATCGAGGATTACAGCTGAAAGAGCCTGGTCCGAACCGATGAACAAGGCCTGGTCGATGTTAACCGGATAATACATCCATGTGTCGGGATCCATGACGGTTGCGATGAGGTCGTAGGTTCTTCTGAGGAAGACCGAACCTCTGTAGCTCAGACCGCTGATCGGCTTGGAGGAAACTCCGATGTCGAGGTTCCAGCCGCGCTCGTTCTTGAGATTCGGGTTGCCTTCGTAGTACATGGTGTAATCTTTGGGCCAATAGAGGGCAGACATGTTGGGAACTGCTGTGGAGTAACCACCTGAAACATAGACGACAGTCTGTGTATTCTCTTCAGCGTGCCAGTCCACCTCCCCTGTCACGTGCCACTCTGTGGACTTTGTGAAAGGAACTTTGGCATCGATTGAGAAATCGAACTGGTCGATGCTCTTCGAAGCTCTGAGTCCGACACCTACGGCAGTACGTGACTTGTCGATTCCGGTTCCGGCTGTGGACTTCACATGCACGAAATCAATCGGAGCATAGACTTCATAATCAAAGTCGTAAAGCACTCCTGTAAGGCTTACATTACCTGAGATGTCATGTGTCTTTGTATCGTTTTCCGGATCCCATTCGGATACGACGTAAGGCTTGTAGTTGTAATACTTTCCCTTGTATCCCAGATTCAGATCGAGTTTTCCGAAATCCGCATCATAGAAACCTGAAAGGCTCAGATCAAGATTCTGTGTCTTGGTGAGAGTGTGTGAGACCCAGGTTGTGGATCCGATTGTATCGGCATAGTTGTATGAGTAATGTGCGTTGAAACCAAGGCCCAGTTTGTCAAAAGAGCCGTTGTAACCGACAAGGGCATCAAGATTGCACACCGGAAGCTTGTTGTACTCTGCAGTCTGCCTGTGTGCGGTCGCATCGTGAGAAAGGCTCACGGCTGTCTTTATCGCCTGGCCGTCTGCGATGTTGAACTTGTAGGAAGCAGAGATATCCTGGGATGTGAAGATCCTGTCTGTTGCGGAAGCTTCGCTGTCTGCCAGAAGAGAGCGGTTGTAAAAGCTCACCTCACCAGAGTTCTTTGTGTAGATTTTTACGATTCCACCGATTCCGGTTGATCCGCTGACCTCGATATGGTCGACGTTGTGGATGCTGATCATTCCGAGGTTGAAGGAGCCGTCGTAGTCACGTGACTGCCTGATGCCGTCGACATAGACATCTACCTGAGAGCCCTTGGAACCATTGATGGATACGCTGACCAGGGCGCTGTTTCCGTAATAGTCCTGGATATCAATTCCGGGAAGTGATGCCAGAGCCTCTGCGATTGAGGAAAAACATCGCTGTTCGATTTCTTCGCTCGTAAGCGTGTATGTTGTAGCGAATGCAGGACATACCAGCAGGACGAGTGCCAGCAGCAAAGAGAGAAATTTGCGTTTCATTTCTTTTCTCCTTAAGAAAATAGTTTGACTTGGCCAATAGCACGGCCTTGTCAAGGATTCTCCGGCGTATACCGCACCGGACAACTCCACCTAAGCAGGGCTGGCATTCGGACTTCCTTGATATCAAGGTCACCGCTGCGGAACAGCTGCGGAATCACACCGCATTCCCCGTTTGAGACGTAGTAATAAGAAAAACACATCCCCTGCTCGCTATTCGGTTGGAGATAATTTCAGCTACGATAATTGCAAATTCTCTGATTGTTGTAAAGCTACTTATTCATGATGTCATTCAGCATTTGCATGTCAAAGAACGGGAGGTAATTCTTCCCATCATATTCAACGCCGTCCTTTTCCATCCTGACAAGAATCTTCGAGATCGGATAATCGACCGGACAGCCTTCTTCCACAATGTTTGTTTCACTATATGGGGAACCCGGATCAAGGAATCTGAACTGAGATGAACTGAGACAGAATGCGGTTCCATCGGGCAACGAGGCCATCTGAACCTGGCAGGATCCGCCGCCTGAAGTTTCTCCGATGATCAAGGCTCCGGCATTGCGCATAATAAACGGCAGAATATTACCGCATGAGAATGAAGACATTGTGGTAATAACGCCGTACTTGAACTGAGTGTAGACCCCTTCCCTGTCCTTCTCGTCATACACACCGTCCAGGTTCGCATCGACTTCAGAGTGTACAGTTATCGTTCTTCCGGTTGTTCTGTCAAAACCCATTACATCTGAGTTTCCTGTCGTTACGTATGAGATGAATGCAAGAGCATCGAAATTGCCGCCCAAGTTGGCACTGCAATCAAGGATAATATTCTTGATGTCAGGATTCTCCGATGCCCGCCTGAGGCCCAAAACCGTGCGGCCGATGCAATCCTGTGGGATCTCCCCTGCACCGTTATAGAATTCAATCCATTTCTCATCTTCCATCTCCATGTCGTCTATGGAGATTATCGCTGTGTTATCATACTCGTGATACCAGTCTTCTCCCCAGAGTTTCATTCTGGCATATTTGACATACTCATTTGTCATAATTATTTGATCGGTATAACTCGTCAGAAGCTTTCCAAAGGATTTGAGATATTTTTCTCTTTCATTCGGAGTAAAGTAATTAAGAAGATTTTGGCCGTCATTGTACTCAGTATGGCTTCCGTCTCCGAGGTAATACATGAACAGTTCAACCATGCTCAGCAGGTAATCATATCCATCTGTCGACTTAAGACCCCTGGCTATTCTTTCGCCTTCCTCTCCCATATCCAGAAGTGCCTGATTCAGGCCTTTCTGTGCGATTGCTTCATCCAAAACCGCTCTTCCTGGATGTCCGTACAGATAATCCATTATAAAACAGAGTTCGGCATAGGTTTCTTCTGCAACATCGGAAGGTCTTGTTCCCTTAGAAATCAACTCTTCCATCATCGGTGAATCCAAATCGATCCTCCTGGAAGGTGAATCACCCATGAGATAGCGCGCTCTTTCTCCGTTCCATTTCAATAACCATGTAGAGATATCTGTAAAAAGGTTGCTGGCCATGGTCAGAGAAATATAGACATCGTCTTCTTCCGCATACATCCGAAGACCGTGCTTCGCAAAGTCCAGAGTAAGGCTATTAGCTTCTTTATCTGCTGTGACGTCAGTAATCCTGATTATTTTAGTGTCAGAGTCCTTCAGAGCTATTTTTGTCTCATAAGGAAGGGCCGGGCTGCGGAACGATGTCCAGTCCTGAGAACTCAGCGTACCTTTTTCAGGATCAGCCACAGCTTCTATTCCCCGAGAGTTTGTGAAAACCAGTTTGCCGTCGGCTGTCTTCCTACATGTCAGAACGTTTGTCCCTATCATCTCAGAATAGGCCCTCAGTCCGTAATATGGGACATTCGGCTGATCCTGATAGAATCTGACTTTGATGGTTTTATCGGCCTTTTCGCCTTGGAAGTATACCTCGATTTCCTTCTCGGTATAGTTTTTGTTTCCTGTTGTCGCACATGCAACAAGACTAAGAATAATCAGTATCGCAGACAAAAAAGCAACAAGCTTTCTCATTCTTCTCCCTCCCTAATGCTCCAAAACAAACTGCTCAAACAATGGAAGAGCAAATTCCACATGGCCGTTTGTCTCCCCTGCTATTATTCCTTTTCTCACAAGCCTGGAACGGTATGGGTTGAAATGATTGGTGTCCCACCCCAATGCCTTTCTGATCTCCAAGACCTGTTCGGTTTTCAATTCCGCCATGACGGTCAGAACCTTTTTGTCATTATTTGAAAGCTCCGACCATACCTTCTCATACACAAACTCTTCAAGGTACTGTTTGAACATGGGCATGGCAGCTTCATATTTGCCTCCTTTTTCATATGTCAGATACCCCAGAAGCTGGAACGCATAGGAATAGCCTTTAGTAAGTTTTGCCATCCCAAGAGCATCTTCTTCGGTAACACCGAGATTCTTTCTATAATTGAAAGCGATAGTTCCAGTATTCAGAGGAGACAGATGCAATTTCGGAGCCCTGTACAGGAACGTCATCGTCTTTTCGTTCTGAAGAGAATAGATGCTGTCATATAGGCCGGTCATCAGAAGATAAACCGGAAGATCCTGTCTGAGGAATATCTGGAACGCATGGGCAAACTCGCGCATGATCTTACTGTTTGTAGCCTCGTCAATCGCTATCAGAACCTTCTTGCCTTTTTTCTTCAGACTGTCGAGCATTTTTGAGAGAGCAACCTCAACATCAGTGATTGGAATCTCTCCGTTGATTTCCACTCCGATTCCGAAGAACGACAGATTGATCTTTGCACTTCTGAACACTCGAGCAAGTGTATTGTCACTGCTGAGCTTTGTCAGAAGACCGTTGAGCAGATCTCTTTCTGGGTTCAGCTCAACTGTTATCCATTCTTCTTTTGCTTTCAAGGAATTAAGGATCTGTGTCATGAAAACGGTTTTTCCAGATCCCCTGACTCCTGTGATAATATAAGTCTGCTGCACGGGAGGGTTGCTGTTGAAGATATCAACAACTTCCTGAGTCTGGCTCAGACGCTCGATAATCTGATCAGGAGACTTTCCGAATGTCAAAGTATAAGGGTTCTTCATCATCAATCCTCCTTTACTGCTTTCAAATTTTTTTACTGTTCTTTACTGTTTCAATTTCCTTTTACTGTTCTTTACTGTTTAAGTCAAGTTCATCATAACGGCTGAATCTACTAATTACAAGCAAAAATCCAAATTGTTGTTATAGATGCCATGAACGAGACTCGACGCTACGCTACCACGCCTTCGCTGAAAACGATCCACAGGAGCCTTTTCCCGGCTGAAGCCGTCGCTCGTTTCGAGTCTCGCCTTTTAAATAAAAACCGGAGAGGGCCAATAGGCTATCTCCGGTTTTTGCCATGAACGAGACTCGAACTCGTACGCTATTGCTAGCAGGGGATTTTAAGTCCCCGGTGTCTACCATTCCACCATCATGGCAAAGAGTTTTTAATTATTACTGTTCGTCTACAACGTCGTTGCTTGAAATGAGCTTGGCGTTTGTCTTGCCGGGAAGGACCTTCTTCCAGAAAGCCTGGGTTCCAGTGTAGGTCTTTGCGAACTCTTCCTCGCTCTCCTTGAGGGCACTCTGCCATGCTGCTCCGAATCCCGGGCTGTTGATGACAAGTCTGTCCACAGCCTGCTGGTAGATGTGAAGTCTCTGAACTTCTGCCCTACCCGGCTTCTGTGCGAGGTTGGCATTGGTGATGCGAAGGTTCTCGTTTGCCTTCTTAAGTTCATCGTTTTCCTTGCGGAGCTTTGTGACGCCTTCGGACTCGATGTCCATTCTGTCTGCGAGAAGATTCTTCAGACGGGCAATCTCCTGTTTGTTTTTCTTCTCCATATCGTTCTTTCCGACCTTCTGCCAGATGTAGACGATAATAGCTATTACAAGGCCGACTCCGAGGCCGATAAGTGCTTCTTTCATTCAGAGTTCCTCCAAAGACTATGATACTATCGATTGATGATTTCGACAAGGAAGGTGAAAAACTCAGCGGATGAAATGTGTAGGTGTAGCCTTCTCCTTCTCCGGCAGGCCGAACTCTTTCTTTCCAAGTGCTATGCTCTTCATCAGAAACGCCATATTCCTGGCAAGGGTTCTCATTGTCTGAAGACCCTCGATATCCTGGCTTGCCTCACCCTTCAGCCGTCCGTGGACACTGTTCCAATACTGGCTTGAGGCAACAGGCATTCCGCTGATAGTGAAATACTTGTTAAGCTCGTCGAAAGTGGCTGAGCATCCTCCTCTTCTTGCAACTGCAATAGAGGCTCCTACCTTCATAGTCTTGTCAAACGAAGAGCTGCAGAACAGTCTGTCCAAGAAAGAAATGAGGGTTCCATTGGCAGATGCGTAATAAACAGGAGTGGCAAGAACAAGGCCGTCTGATTCCTTGAACTTTTCAGCAGCTTCGTTGACTCCGTCGTCAAATGCGCATTTTCCGGTCTTGCCACAGCTGTTGCATGCAATGCAGCCACGAATTGCCTTGTTTCCGATCTCAAGAATCTCTGTCTCGATTCCCGCTTCTTTGAAAACCTTGACCATCTCGTCGATGGCGATGCTTGTATTTCCGCCCTTTCTGGGGCTTCCGTTTACAAATAATACCTTCATTCTCCCTCTCCTGTATGAATTAAATCCCTGACCACTTCGGATGCTATCAGAAGTCCGGCGACTGACGGAACAAAAGATGTACTTCCCGGTACTCTGTCGGTCTTAACTGGTTCTTCGGTGGAAAACACGCACTTTAGATGTCTGATTCCACGCTTTGAAAGCTCATGCCTCATTACCCTGGCCAGAGGACAGACACTTGTCTTTGAGATGTCAGCGACCTTCAGAAGCTCAGGATGCGTCTTATTTCCAGTTCCCATGCTGCTGATAATCGGAGTTCCGGCCGCCTTTGCCCTGACGGCAAGCTCAAGCTTGGCTGTCACTGTGTCGATGCAATCCACTATGTAATCATAGAA
>Ga0265299_10003221_pt1 | contig 16080 bp, 14 predicted proteins | sample AusTroGonzalo_MG_4_FD_193485 | JGI IMG/M metagenome (GOLD analysis project Ga0265299, IMG submission 193485) | Bovine rumen microbial communities from tropical cattle in Woodstock, Queensland, Australia - Gonzalo_02 | ecosystem: Host-associated > Mammals > Digestive system > Stomach > Rumen ... | reverse complement strand
GCACAGGACGAAGCGCTGATGCCGCAAGGATTCGACATCGACAGCATGACCGTGGTGAAACGCCAGTATGCGGCGGCCACGAAGCAAATCGGAACGTTGGGAGGCGGCAACCATTTTATTGAGATTCAGAAAGATACTGATGGTTATGTCTGGGTGATGCTGCACTCCGGCTCCCGAAATTTGGGCAAGCAGGTGTGCGATTACTACAACGACATCGCCAAACGGCTGAACGAGCGATGGTTTTCGTCCGTGAGTTCGGAATTGAATCTGTCGTTCCTGCCGCTTCACACCCCCGAATATCATCAGTATTGGGCGGAGATGGAATACTGTGTGGCGTTCGCGTTGGCCAACCGTTCGCTGATGATGCAGTGGATCATGGGGGTGTTTTCGGAGGCGTTCCCCGAGGTGCAATTCGAGCCGATGATCAACATCGCGCACAACTATGCGGCTTGGGAGAATCACTTCGACAGCAACGTGATTGTGCACCGCAAGGGGGCCACTCGCGCCCGTGCGGGCGAAACCGGCATCATTCCGGGCTCGCAAGGCACGTGTTCCTACATTGTGGAAGGCTTGGGTAATCCCGACAGCTTCCTGAGCTGCTCGCACGGCGCCGGACGTGTGATGAGCCGCACGGAAGCGATGAACACCATCGATTTGGAGGCGGAAATCGCCCTGCTCGATTCGCAGAACATCGTACACGGCATCCGCACGCGCAGCGACCTCGACGAGGCGCCGTCGGCGTACAAAAACATCGACGAGGTCATCGCGCAGGAGTCGGATTTGGTGAAAGTGGTGACGAAACTGCACCCGATGGCGGTCATCAAAGGGTGAGGGGCGGCGTGATTGGGACGTGGGGACGCGAAAATTTGCGTCTCCACGTTTTGTATATAGAAAAAGAGTATTTTTGCACTTAAAAAACAACTAACAATGAGCCGAAAGGAGATAGTCAAAAAAGCAGAACAAATGATCCATGCTATCGAGCCGGATGCGGAAATCATCCTATTCGGCAGCGAGGCCCGTGGCGATGCCCGACCCGACAGCGATATAGATCTGCTTGTCCTGCTTCCTGGCGATAAAAAATCTATTGACCGTGAAATGGAAATCTGCGGTCAGACGATGTTGCTCGAAGGACAAACAGGGATTAGCATAAGCCCTAAAATCTATTTGAAGAAGGATTGGGAAAACCGTCCTTTCGTCACACCTTTTTATCTTAATGTCATGAGGGAGGGCATAGCATTATGACGCAACAATGGGATAACGAGAGCAGAGATGCCCTAATTAATTATAGAATAAGCAGGGCTGATGATGCGATGGCCGAAGCAAAATTGCTGGCTGACCAAGGTTTTTACAACACTGCCATTAACAGGTTGTACTATGCCTGCTATTACATGTCTATAGCTTTATTGTTGAAGAAGAACATTCAAGCACAAACACATTCTGGTGTAAAAACGATGATTTCGCTTCATTTTGTCACCAAAGGCATCATACCAAGGGATATCGGGAAAGCTTTGAGCGTGTTGTTCGAACGAAGACAAAGTGGTGACTATGATGATTTTGTTTTGTGCGATGAAAACGATGTAGAAGAGCTGAGTAAAAAGGCAATGGCTTACGTGGAGTTCTTGAAAGGTTTGTTGTCCAAACCAGAATAGCAATAATCAACCCCGAATTTTTCACCAAACCCCTATCGCGTATAGAGACAGAACTGAATTTTTAACATATTGACATAAAGCGTTTTCGCTTTTCTTTTTTTTTATGACGGGACTGCGGGAACGATCTATAACCAGCTGATATTCAATAGATATAAACATAAAAGAACAAATAATGAAAAAGATTACCCTTGTTTCCCTTTTCCTGCTGTTGATATGTTGTTGAGATGATCAAGGATCTATTGAAATAAAACAATAATCTCCGCATATCACACGGATCTGCGCGTATAATAGAAAACGGGTGTCGGCATTGGCCAACATCCGTTTTTTATATACCCATTGTTAGAGGACGAATAATTATTCGCCCCTACCCTTTTTCTTCATCCAGAAATACATTCCCCAGTAAGCCAACGTCACCCCGAGAGTGATTCCCACCAAAACGGGGAACCGCTGTTTGATACTGGAAAATGTGAACGGAATTAGCAGTGCCGCCAGGAGGATAAAATAGCGCAAGACAGCTTTCATAATTTATTTCAATTTAGCCAATTGCTCCTTGATGATACGGATCTTTTCCTCCGCATCTGCTTGTTTCTTGCGCTCAATATCCACCACATGTTGCGGAGCGTTATTCACGAAATTCTCGTTGGAGAGTTTCCTTAGAACTCCTTGCAGGAAACCTTCGGCATATTTAAGTTCTGCCTCAAGTTTTTTGATCTCTTCTGAAGCGTCCACCAAGCCAGTCAACGGCACAGAATACTGCACATTGGCTTCGATAAACGTAGCTCCATCGACTTCTTCGCCAGCCACATAATTTACACTGTCTAAGTTGCAAAGCTTGGCAATGACAGAATCCGTGGCAGGATTTGCGATAGCTTTATCCGCATAAACCCTAAGTTTCAACGGATGTTTTTGGGCGATATTCTTTTCCGTGCGGATACGACGAACCTGTTCAATCACCTTGCGGGCGGCGGCAAAGTCGTCCAACACCTTCTGATCCACCTCGGCGGCCACTTCCGGCATCTCTGTCATCATGACTGATTCCTTCTCGCCACGCTCACGCAGAGAGTGCCATAACTCTTCCGTGATGAACGGCATGAACGGGTGCAGAATCTGCATCAACGTCTCGAAAATTTCCGTAATCTCTTGATATGTCTTACCGTCAACAGGTTGTTGGTAAGCGGGTTTCACCACCTCAAGGAAGCAAGAGCAGAAATCGTCCCAAACGAGTTTGTAAATGTCCATGAGGGCCTCAGAAATACGATAGCGTTGCACGTTTGTCTGGACTCCAGCGAGCACCTCGTTCATCCGCTCGCGAATCCATTTCACAGCGGTCTCCGTATGAAGCGGTTGCGGAAGGTTTTCATCCACACTCCAACCACGGGTCAGACGGAAGGCATTCCACAACTTGTTGCTGAAATTACGGCCTTGCTCGCACAGCGACTCATCAAAGAGCAGGTCGTTGCCGGCAGGCGAACTGAGCAGCATGCCGAAACGCACACCGTCGGCACCGTATTTCTCCATCAACATGATGGGATCAGGCGAATTTCCGAGTTGCTTCGACATCTTGCGATGCAGTTTGTCGCGCACAGTACCCGTGAAATAGACATCCTTGAAAGGAACCTGCCCGTTCCACTCCAAACCGGCCATAATCATACGCGCCACCCAGAAAAAGATAATATCGGGGGCTGTAATCAGCACTGCCGTCGGATAATAATATTTGATTTCGGGGTTGTCGGGGTGACGGATGCCGTCGAAGACGGAAAGAGGCCACAACCAGGAAGAAAACCAAGTGTCCATTACGTCCTCGTCCTGCTTCAGGTCGGCGGCAGTCAGGTTCAGTTCGGGGAACTTCTGACGAGCGATATTCAGGGCCTCATCGGCATTATGTGCCACCACGAACTCATGATTCGGAAGATACCATGCCGGGATACGATGGCCCCACCAAAGTTGACGGCTGATACACCAGTCTTTGATGTTTTCCATCCAATGGGCATACGTGTTTTTGAACTTTTCAGGATGGAACGTGATATCCCCGTTCATAACGGCATCGAGAGCTGGTTTCGCCAAATCGCCCATTTTGCAGAACCACTGCATCGAAAGCTTCGGCTCAATGACCTCATTGGTACGCTCAGAGAATCCCACCTTGTTGACATAATCTTCAATTTTCACGAGACTACCCGCCTCTTCCAACAACGGAATGATAGCTTTTCGCGCTTCGAAACGGTCCATTCCCACGAGGAACTGTGCGGCTTCGCTCAACGTACCGTTGTCGTTAAAGATGTTGATCGTTTCCAGATGGTGCTTAATACCAAGGTTATAGTCGTTGATATCATGCGCCGGTGTGATTTTCAGCGCACCTGTACCGAACTCACGCTCCACATACTCATCGTAAATCAACGGCACAGAACGATTGACGATAGGAACAATAACTCTTTTGCCTTTAAATTTGGCATAGCGCTCATCGTCAGGGTGCATACAGACAGCCGTGTCGCCGAGAATAGTTTCGGGACGCGTGGTGGCGATGGTCACATACTCGTTCTCCTCACCTTCCACCTGATAGCGCACATAATAGAGTTTAGATTGCAGTTCCTTGTATATAACCTCTTCATCAGAAACCGCAGTGAGTGCCTTGGGATCCCAGTTCACCATTCGCACTCCACGGTATATTTTGCCTTTGTTATATAAATCGACAAACACGTCAATCACAGCTTCAGACATTTCAGGATCCATGGTGAATTTTGTGCGATCCCAGTCGCAAGAAGCACCCAATTTGCGGAGTTGCTTGAGGATAATACCACCGTATTTTTCCTTCCATTCCCAAGCATGTTTCAAAAATTCCTCACGCGTAAGATCCTTTTTGTCAATGCCTTGCTCTTTGAGGTAGGCCACCACCTTGGCCTCGGTTGCAATGGAGGCGTGGTCGGTGCCGGGCACCCAAACGGCATTGAAGCCTTTCATGCGGGCACGACGAATCATCACATCCTGAATAGTGTTATTCAACATGTGGCCCATGTGCAAAACACCTGTCACGTTTGGCGGTGGAATCACGATGGAATAAGCCGGTCGGCTGTCAGGTTCGGAATGAAAAAAACGGTTCTCCATCCAGAACTGATACCATTTGTCCTCAACCGCTATCGGGTCGTATTTGGTGTTGATTTCTGTCGCCATATTCTATACAATCTATTATAAATTAACAACTTAAGTGAAATTATTATACCTTTGAAAAAGAAAGGGCAAAGATACATTTTTTTTCTAACCTTTGAAAAGTGCCATTCTCTTTCTATTGTTTCATTATGTCTATGCATATTTAAAATTTGTGTACCTTTGCCAAATTTTTTCAGTAAGGTATGTTCAGTCTCTATATCAAAGAACTAAAGTCATTTTTAAGTTCCATTATTGGTTATATTTTCATCGGCGTCTTTCTGATTGTCGCCGGGCTTTTCATTTGGGTCTTCCCCAACGTCAACAACGTGGTGGAATCGGGACTCGCTGATTTACAAGGACTTTTCAGTCTCTCGCAATTCCTGTTCCTCTTTCTGGTTCCTGCCATCACGATGCGCTCGTTTGCAGAAGAGAAACGCACCGGCACGATGGATTTCCTGCTCACCCTGCCGCTTACCGACATGCAGATTGTGTGGGCGAAGTTCCTCGCCTGCCTCACCCTGCTGGTCATTGCGCTCCTGCCGACTCTCGTTTATGTCGTAACGGTCTACTGGATAGGCAATCCCGTAGGCAATATCGATATGGGTAGCACCTGGGGGTCCTATCTCGGACTGCTCTTCCTCGGCGCGTCGTTTATCGCCATCGGCCTCTTCTCGTCGAGCCTCACCAACAACCAAATCGTGGCCTTCATCATCGCCGCACTCTTCTGTTTCGTCCTCACTTTCGGATTTGCGTTTATCTACTCCTTCGACGCGCTCGGCAATTTCGGCTACTACCTCAAAGCACTCGGTATTGAGCACCATTATGCCTCTATCAGTCAGGGCGTTATCGACACCCGCGACGTGATTTACTTCGGCAGTGTCATCTTCATTTTCCTCTACGCCACCCGTTTAGTGTTATTGAGTCGTAAATGGTAAACCGTAGAGACGCAAAGCATTGCGTCTCTACAAAACGAACAATTGATCATTATGAGCAAGAAAATCAATATACAAAGCAAACAGTTCAAGAGACGCACGCTTCTCGGTCTGCTGACCGTCATTGCGATTGTCATTGTAGCCAATATTCTGTCTTCCTTCTTCTTTTATCGCATTGATTTGACGAAAGACAAACGTCATTCTTTATCAGAGAGCACCATTGAGATGTTGAAGAACTTAGAAGACCGAGTCTATTTTCGCGTATATCTAAAAGGAAAGGACCAACCTGCAGATTATCAACTTTTTGCGAAACAAGTGGAGCAGATGTTACAAAATTTTCGCAGCTACTCCAAGAATGTCTATTACGAATTTATAGACCCGATTGAAGGAAAGACTAATGAGGAGGTAAACGCCATTTTGGGCGAGTTCGTAAAAAAAGGGCTGGAGCCGATTCCCATCAGCCGTGAGGACGCGGGCGGATATTCCACGCACGTGGTCATTCCCGGCGCCATCGTCTCCTACCGCAACCACGAATATCCTGCCAAGGTGGTAGTAGCGGATCCTTCCGGCGCTGACTGGCTGAAATACTCCAACGAAGAGTTGGAATACAATTTGGTAGCCCCTGTGCGCCGTCTGCTGAAAACCGAGAAACCGAAAGTCGCCTATCTTGACGGCCACGGCGAACTCGACTTCTGGAGCACCTGCTGGACAGCCATGCAGTTGCAGCGATTCTACAACGTCAGCCGTATCACCTTAGATGGCAAAATCAACGCCCTGCGCAACATCACCATCGACGACACCATCTCTGGAAATCTGGTTTTGGGCGACAATAAATACGACGTACTCATCGTGGCACAGCCCACGCAACCGTTCAAAGAATACGACAAGTACATCATTGACCAGTTCATCATGCGCGGTGGCAAGGTACTGTGGCTCATCGACAACACCACGGCCTCGTTAGACAGCCTACAATCGGTGGGTGAGTTCTTCGCCACTCCGAGAGCGTTGTATATCAACGATCTCTTCTTCACCTACGGCGTACGCCTCAACACCGACCTCATCCAAGACCTGAGCTGCATGCCGGTGCCGCAGCAGGTGAGTGTCATCGGCGACCAGCCGCAGTACAAGTTCATGGCGTTTCCCTATTGTCTTGATATTGTGAACTTTGGAAATCATCCTATCGTGCGCAATCTCAAGGACATAAAATCCGATTTCGCCGGTAGCATCGATCTGGTGGGCACTAACGCCGACCTCAACAAGACAGTGCTAATGACCACGTCGGAGCGCACGAAGGTTGTGCCTACGCCTTCCATCGTAACCTTGCGCGTGGGTATGGTGAAACCCAACCTGCAGGAGTATTCCTTCCGTAACGTGCCGGTGGCCGTCCTTGTGGAAGGGACCTTCCAGTCGGCGTTCAAGGGCATCCTGCCGATTGAATTCGACACTATTAAGGAACTCGACTACCGCGACCACAGCGAATACACGCGCCAGATTTTCGTCTCCGACGGCGACATCATCCGCAACCCCTTTGACAGCAAGCGCAATCAGCCCTATCCCGCCGGCTACGACATCTACACGCGCCAAACCTTCGACAACACCGACTTCATTGTCAACTGTGTCAACTACTTGTGCGCCGACGACGATTTGTTGCAGTTGCGTGCCAAGAACTTCAAAATCGGTTCCCTCAGCAGCGAGAAGACCCGCAACCACAAGGTGCTGCTCGCGGTGCTGAATATCGGCATCCCGCTACTGCTCATCGCGCTGATGGGCACGGTACTGATTGTGATGCGAAAGGTGAAATTCTCGAAAAAACAGGATTTGTAGAGACGCAAAAATTTGCGTCTCTACGATACAGGTCTCTACTATATTTCCTGAAATCTTGCGAAATTTAAAATTAATTTTAACAATTATTTGTTAAAATTAAAATATTGTATTATACAAACGCTTGATTATCAGTTGAATAAAAAACTTTCAAAACATAGCACAAGCATTGATTTTTTTGTTGTATCTTTGCGGCGACTTTTTTAATAACAAAAATGTATTTCAATCATGACAGATGAAACGATTACACTTGTAGAGCCTGAGTTGCCGCAATTGAGGCAGATGGTGTTGGAAAACACCGAAAGAATCAGCAGAAACGAACAAATAATCGAACAAATGCGTAAGAAAGAAATAGAGGAGGAACGGAAAAGGCGCGAAAGAGAAGAGTTCTGGGAGAATATCGAACGTGAACGCGCTCTTGCCCAACAGAAGCATGATCGCGATATTAGCGAGATGAGGAAGATACTCAAGGAAGCCGACCAGCTGATTAAGGAAACCGCAGAACAGATGAAGGAAACTGACAGGCGGATGAAGGAAACCGACAGGCAGTTGCAGGAAACCGACAGGTTAATCAAGGAGACAAAGAAGCAAGTGGAAGAAACTTCTAAAACCGTCAAGGAGATGTCCATACAGTTCATGGGAAGGACAGGACATATCGTGGAGGGTCTCCTGAGCTCTTCGGCAGAAAAAGTATTCCAAGAGGCCGGACTCGATCTGCACAACCACGGTAAGAACTTGAGGCGCAAGCTCAAAGCAGAGAACAAACAGATGGAGGTGGACGTGCTGCTGAGCAACGATGAGGTTGCCGTCCCTATCGAGGTCAAGACGAACTGTACCAAGGAGGACATACGTAAGTTTCTGCACCAGATGAAACTGTTCCGGGATCTTTTCCCTGAGTACTCCGACAAGGAGGTCATTGGCGCCATTGCCGCCATCAATTACGAGGACGGCGTGGACCAGTTCGCCCACGAGGAAGGACTGCTTGTAATCCGTGTCAACAGTGATGACATCTTCTTCCTCGACCCGTTCGACAGGGAGGCACTGCGACGGTTCTGACGAATTGTAGAGACGCTAAACATTGTGTCTCTACGGAAAATCCTATTCGAACTGCACAGCCTTCACCGGGGAAATCTTCTTCGCGATGACCCAGGCGGGCACGACCAGCACCAGCATACACGCTGCGAAAACGCCGAGGTTCAGCAACAAAACCTCCCAAAACTGGAACTGGATCGGCACATAGTTCACGTAATAGGTGTCGGGGTTCAGCTTGATGAGGTGCGTAGCCTGCTGCAGCCAGCCGAAACCAAGCCCAATGGCATTGCCGACGAGCAACCCTTTGAAGAGCGTGCGTCCCGCCACAATCAAAAACGTTTGAACCACGTGTTTTGTCTTCATTCCTAAGGTTTTCAAGATCCCGATGAGCCGTGTCTGCCCCAACACAATGATGAAAAACACCGACATCATAGTGATCATGCAGACACAAGTCGTGATGATCAGCAGCACAGAGACGTTGGTGTCGAATAGGGCAATCCAATCGAAAATTTCGGGATAAATCTGTTTCACGGTTTCTGCTTTCAAGTTCATATCTATCTGATGGTGAAGTTGTTCCCCAACCTCATCCATCTTATTGTAGTCGCGGGTGAGGATTTCGATGCCGCTCACTTGCGAGGAGTCCCAGTCGTTAAGCTTCTGCACGTGTCGCAAATCCACAAGCGCGAATTTAGTGTCATATTCGGGCAATCCCGTTTCGTAAATACCTAATAATGTGAAACTTCGTTGCCTTGGCGGATCCTGCACAAAATAGGTGCGCACCTTGTCGCCGACTTTCAGCCGCAACTTGTCAGCCAGTCGCTTGGAAACGATAATGCAATTATCCGCAACCGTATCGCCAAGTTGCAGCGTATCTCCTTCAACGATGTTACGGGTGAAATCGCGACCGCTGAACGAGGCATCGACCCCTTTCAATACAATGCCCTCCACTTGATCGGCCGTCTTGATGATGCCCACTTTCGTGGCATACGGCTGGATAGCGGACACTTCAGGATGGCTTTTCAGTGTCAGCAGCAGTGTATCATTCAGAGTGACAGGTATTTGTTCATAAGAGTAGTTTCGGTCATAGTTGGAAATCCGAATATGCTGACCCATGGCCACCACCTTGTCTTCGATCACCTGCTTGTAGCCGGACGTAATCCCGATGGCAATCAACATAATGACCATACCAAGCGACACGCCAAACACCGAAAGCCGAATGATGGGTTTGGAGAAACGGTCGCCCTTGTCGCGCAAGATGCGGTGGGCCAATTGCCAATGAAACGGGAATTGTGACATAAAAAAAATGTAGAGACGCGCCATGGCACGTCTCTACATAACAGAATTATCAATTAGAACGTGTTGCCAGCGGCCTGACAGGCGGTAATAGCTACGAGGCTGACGATGTCCTCCACGGAGCAGCCGCGGGAGAGGTCGTTGATAGGAGCAGCCATGCCCTGCATGACGGGACCGACGGCTTCCGCACCGGCGAAACGCTGTACCAGCTTATAGGCGATGTTACCAGTCTCTAACGACGGGAACACCAACACGTTAGCCTTACCTGCAACAGGGCTGCCGGGAGCCTTGGAAGCACCCACAGACGGGATAATGGCGGCATCGGCTTGCAACTCACCGTCAATCACGAGGTTGGGATCCATCTCCTTAGCGATGCGGGTGGCGTTCACCACTTTGTCAACGAGTTCGTGCTTAGCAGAACCCTTGGTGGAGAAGCTCAGCATGGCCACGCGCGGCTCGATGCCAGCAATGGTGCGGGCGGTCTGGGCCGTCACAACAGCGATTTGGGCGAGCTTGTTCTCGTCAGTATTCGGGTCGGCGGCACAATCGGCGAAGACCATTACGCCATCGTCACCCCATTTCTTGTCCTGGAAGCACATGATAAAGGCTCCTGAAACCACGGAAATGCCAGGCAGAGTCTTCACAATCTGGAAGGCTGGACGAAGCACATCGCCCGTAGCGTGCTGTGCACCAGTCACTTCACCGTCAACATCTTTATTCTTGATAAGCAGAGTGGCCAGATAGAGCGGATCTTCGACTTTCTGGAGAGCTTCCTCCATAGTCATGCCCTTGTTTTTGCGGATTTCGTACAGCATGTTGGCGTAGAATTCCTTCTTGGGGTTGTCCAACGGGTCGATAATGTCGGCCTTCGCAATGTTCTTCAAACCCCACTCAGCAGCCTTGGCCTCGATATTGGCCTTGTTGCCCAACAGAGTGATAGCAGCATAGCCTTTCTCAATGATGATGTCGGCAGCCTTTAAAGTTCTTTCCTCCTCGCCCTCAGCCAATACAATGCGTTTGTTGGCTTTCTTAGCATTCTCTTTGATTTTTTCGATGATGTTCATTGTACGTTTATTTAATGTTTGATGTTTAAGGCAATAGTGATTGGTAAATAGTAATCCATGGTTTGTGATTAGTCAATAGCCATAGTCGTAGTCAAACTCGGCCGCAAAGATACATTATTTTCGGTTTTGCGACGCAAACTTCAAAAATCTGCGAAATGTGCCACTTCGTATTAACAATTAATTGTTAACGATTTTTTATAAATAATTAATATTCAATCAACAACAAACTTTAAAAAAACGCTTGACAAAGGGGTTTTCTTGATATATCTTTGTAGCATTAAATTTTAACGCTATGAAGAAGAAAAAAGAAGAAACTTTGCCCGAAGAGGGTTGCGGCACAAAGATGCCTGCGGAAAATGAGGCAACGAATGAGGTTGTCAACAACGAAAATTTAACGGATAATAATGCCGCGGAATCTGATGAGGAAACGGATGACGATTATCCTGAAGATGACGAAGGGGGCTGCATGGAAATTCACGCACCTGGGAAGGACTTTCTAGAATTCCTCTCAAAACTGCTCCGCATGATGAAAGAAATTATCCTATTGGAGAAACGATTGCGGGAATTTGAGAAAGATCCTACTTTCAACATGCTGATGGACCTCTGCATGGTGCATCTGAAAGAGATGGAGGAGTCCGACAAAGACAAGGAGTCGTCTGACAAAAACAACGGTGAAGACCATAAGGAAAGTTGCGACGACAAAGAAGACCATTTCGACGAAGATGAAGACATCGTCACCGAGGCCTTTATCAGTATGAAAGTGAAGAAGTTGAGGTCTTAGCTTTGGCTTTTAGCTATTGGCTTTAACGTAGCAAACAACTAACCGCAAATAGCCAACGGCCAACATCCGGATCAGTCTCCCAGCGAATAGCCGAAACGCTTCATCTGCAGCTCGTTGTTGCGCCAGTCCTTGAGAACTTTCACGGACAAATCGAGAAAAACGTGCTTTTGCAGAAATTCCTCAATGGAAACCCGTGCATCGGTGCCCAATTTCTTGATGGCCGATCCTTTGCTGCCGATGATGATGGCCTTCTGCGTGGAGCGTTCCACGTAGAGGGTCGCGGCTATCCGTACGATTTCCGGCTCTTCCTTGTAACTCTCCACTACCACCTCTACACTGTAGGGAATCTCCTTTTTGTACTGCAGAAGTATTTGTTCTCGAATAAGTTCCGACACAAAGAAGCGCATCGGGCGGTCGGTGAGCGCGTCCTTCGGGAAGTAAGGTGGACACTCGGGCAACAATGCGATGATGCGATCGCGAAGGGCCTCTATGTTAATCCCTTTGAGTGCAGAAATGGCAAACACGTCCGCGGCAGGGAAAATCGTCTGCCAGTGACTCTTCGACTCCTCTACCTGTTCTTCGGTGTATTTGTCCGTTTTGTTGATGATGAACACGACGGGAATCCCCATCTTGTTGATCTTCTCTACCAGTTGCTCGTTGTATTTGGTTTCGCCGCACTCGATGAGGTAGAGGATGATGTCGGCATCCTGCAACGAATCGGTAACGAACTTCATCATGTACTTCTGCATCATGTAGGCAGGATCGAGCACGCCGGGCAGATCTGAATAAACGATCTGGAAATCGTCACCGTTAACGATTCCTTTGATTCTGTGCCGGGTGGTCTGCGCCTTGGAGGTCATGATGGAGACCTTCTCGCCAACCAATTGGTTCATCAAGGTACTTTTACCAACGTTGGGGTTGCCTATGATGTTCACGAAGCCCGCACGGTGCGGGGTATTGATGGTGTTTTCCATATTCGTTTATTTCTTGTTACCAATGCATTTCCCTCTATTGAAAATGCGTGTCGTTTGCTCTGCTACCGAACTCTTGCCCCTAATCGGGGCTGCTCAAGGACGTAGTCTTTTTATATTGTGTGAAGGTTCGGTTCTTTGTCCTCCGCTCCGAACGTCACATAACTGAAATTCTCCAACCAATCGCCAGTGTTGAAGAAAAGGTAACCTGGCGCAAGCTCGTAGCGCGTGGGAATATGCCGATGCGCGAAGATGAAGAATTCGACCTCCGTGGTCTGCAACAGTTCACGGGCGAACTGCACCTGGTATTCGTCCTCGCCCCTGAACACAAACATGCGCTCGTCGTGGGATTCACGGCTGGACTGCGAGCAAAACCGTGCAATGGCAAAAGACTGCCGTGGATGCAGCATCCCGTAGAGCCACCAGTTGAACCGACAATTTAAAATCCGCTTGATTATCAGATATTTGCGCTGATTTCCACCCAATCCGTCGCCATGCCCCACAAAGCAACGGTGTCCATTGATATCGAACAGCCGTGCCTCGCGGTAGATCTCCGCCCCGAACATCTGCGTGAAATAGTCCTCCACCCACATATCGTGGTTGCCCGTAAAATAGTAAATTTGAACGCCTTGCGTGTGCAACTCCTTCAAACAAGCAAACAGGGTGACATACCCTTTCGGCACCACGTCTCGGTACTCGAACCAATAGTCAAAAATATCGCCCAAGAGGAACAAATGTTGGAGCTCTCCCTCCTGACTCCTAAGTAATTGCACGAGCTTCTGTTCCCGCTCCTCACTGGCCTCGTCCGGCGGAGTGCGGAAATGCGCGTCCGACACGAACAGACAATTGCCGTGCAGCGTCATCACTTGGGTGTTTGGAGCAGAATTTTTCACGCGGCAAAAATACGATTTTTTGAGTTAGACTTGGGACTTGGGACTTGAGACTTAAGACTTGAGACTTGAAACTTGAAACCTGTAACTTGAAACTTGTAACTTGTAACTTGAAACTTGTAACTTGTAACTTGAAACTTGTAACTTGAAACATAGGGTCTAAGACATCAGAAAACTGAAAAAAATGTACCTTTGCCGAAAATAATAAAAACTGGTATTTCGAATGAGATCCTTTGTGCCCTTGTTGTTTGTGTTTTTCGGCTTTCTCGTCGTCTCCGTGGAGAGTTGTCCGGCGCAAGTGTGCGGCTGTACTGACACGTTAGCCATCAACTACAACGCAGCAGCCACCGTCAACGACGGCAGTTGCCTGTATGAGGACGCCGTCATCTATCCCGTTGAAGTGGGCGCCTTAGACCTGAGGCTGGACAACACATCATCGCTAATCTTCTGGGAAAAAGGCTATTGGACCTTCAACGACAAAACGAACACCTGCCTCTACCTTTTGGACAGCCTAAGCGCACTCCTCATAGATTCCATCTGCATTGAGGAAATTGAAAACAAAGATATTGAGGAAATTGCACAAGACAGTCTCTACCTCTACCTTGGCGACGTGGGCAACAATGTCGGATGGCGGCAGGACCTGCACATCCTCCGAATCAGCAAGGAATCCCTGCTGAACCGGACCGTTGAGGTGGATACGATCTGGTTTTCCTACGAGGACCAGACCGACTTCTCCTATCAGCCGGAAAGTACCGATTTCGACTGTGAGGCGTTTGTCGTCACCCGCGACAGCATCTACCTCTTCACTAAGCAATGGGGTTCTGAGCAGACCACATTTTACGGAATCCCGAAAACTCCCGGCACGTATATCGCGCACCGACACGAAACGTATGACGTACATGGGCTGGTCACCGGCGCCACGTACGTTCCCGAATATCGGCTGGTTGTCCTCTGCGGCTATGATTTCAATGGAGGCAATTACTTGACAGCGCTCCACCCGTTTATTGTATTACTATATGATTTCCAAGGAGATAATTTCTTTTCCGGAAACAAGCGACGGTTAGATTTCGAAATGTTGGCAAAAGAACAGATGGAGGCCATCGCCACCGCTAACGCCTTGGATTACTACATTACCAACGAGCATTTCAACACGACCTATATGGGCATCACACTCAACCGTCCCGCGAAACTACAGCGGCTGGACTTGCGAGAATACCTCCTTCCATATCTGAACCGGTTCGGCGTCACGGGCAATCCGACTGCCGTGCCAAGCCTGTCAGCCGATCGAGCGGATTTCTGGATTTATCCCAATCCGGCAACCGACAGGCTCTACATCGATTGTCCGCAAGCGTATCTCGGTGCCAGCTACGAAATACGCGGCCTCAACGGTCAGTGGGTGGCGGCGGGTGTGTTGAGAGAACGATTTATTTCATTGGGTGATAGAAATATGCCCACTGGCGAATATGTTCTGGTGATTCGTAAAAACAAGATAATCAGGACATTTTCCTTCATAAAACAGGAAAAGTAAAATCAAAATCGCAGATTTTTTCTTGAAGAATCGCAGATTTTTTTGAACAGATTTGAAGATTTTCCCATTTAAAATCGGAGATTTTTTTATCTTTGCTGCTCAAACAAATAAATCTACGATGAAAAAAATCCTCATATCAATAATCATCTTGTTTTTGACAATAGTTCTTCAGGCGCAAAGTTGCGCCTACGTCGAACCTTTGCGTGCAGCGGTTATATATGCAAACTTACCTTGTACATTAGTCCTCCATAGCGATGGCAGTGCTGATAATGTCACTCTTGTTACTTCTGCGGGGCGCATTGAGCAGGAAGGAAACCGCTATTATCTAATCACGCCAGACTCTATGATGGGAAAACTGGTGACGGTCTCCATTCTTGACACTAAAACAATGAACGAGATAGGATCTTCAAAATACCGAGTGTATAAGGTGCCAGATCCGTTTCCTGTCCTCGGCGCAAACATCTGTAATCGTTACAATAGTTATTGCTCGGCAGAAGAATTGTTAAAACACCCAATACTACGAGCAACCATGAATGAAGGGTTTGTTTACGATATTAGCTGGAAGGTGAAATCTTTTAGGGTAACTATTATTCGTAAAGGCAAAATAATTGTGGATACCGTTTGTACAGGAGACACCATACCGCAATCCATCCAGCAGATTATCCGCACACTTCCGCCTATGAGTTCCATCACCTTTCGTGAAATCAAGGTGCATTCTTCCGTTGAGGACAGGGAGATTGAAAATATGACGATTTTTATTGAATAAGCGGCTGTAATCAACCAATTATGATATATGCTGAAAAGTAATCCGACGGAGGAAAATCCCTTCCACAGCCTCGCGCGGGAAGCACGATATTTCAATAACCCCACACGAAATGAACGAAGTGAGTGCCGTGTGGGGTGTGCGACCGATGTGCGAGGATGCGTGTCGGAGACACGCAACTATTGCAAGATGAGTAGTAGCGTGCATCCTGCACG
>Ga0265299_10003220_pt1 | contig 16081 bp, 7 predicted proteins | sample AusTroGonzalo_MG_4_FD_193485 | JGI IMG/M metagenome (GOLD analysis project Ga0265299, IMG submission 193485) | Bovine rumen microbial communities from tropical cattle in Woodstock, Queensland, Australia - Gonzalo_02 | ecosystem: Host-associated > Mammals > Digestive system > Stomach > Rumen ... | reverse complement strand
CGGGGGCAGAAGCGGACGGTCTGGGCGTACGACTTCGGCCCGAACAGCGCCTTCGGGTGCGAGAGCGTGTACGTGACGCCGCTGGTGCCTCTCGCGGAGAAGTTTCCCGTGATAGTCGCCGTCCGAGGAGGATTGTTCTCGACCTCGACATTGCCGCCGCCCTGCCACATGCAGACGAGCTCCGCCGCGTCGGCCCCCGCGGGAAGCGACACTGTCTTCCGACGGGCGTTGTAGTCGTGTATGCACGGCTCGGTCGCCTTGGAGCTGGGGAAGTCCAGCCAGCCAATGCGGCGTCCCGAGGCTAGGCTCGGCAGCTCGCCGAAGGCGAAGTCGTCCGAGCCAAGCGAGACGGAAAGCGTGCCGTCGTCGCGAAGGCGGAGCGGATGCACGACGCCCTTCGCGACGGGGACGAGGAGCGGAGGCGCGGGGCTTGGCGGGGACGAGCGCATTTGCGGCGGCGCAACGAGCGGCACGACCTGGTTCCCGACTACGAGGTCGCCGGAGCCGGAACCGGAAACGGAGACGCGCAAAACGGCCATGTCGTCGGACGACTGCGGATAGGCGAACGCCCCGTTTGTCGTGCCGGAGTAGAAGACGTGCTCAAGGACGGTGTTGGTAGAGCCGGAGGGGCATGAAAACGGGTCGAGGTCGCCTATCTTCACCGCAAGTCCGTCGCTGTAGACGGCGCTTACGGAATTGGGGTCGAGCGGGTCGGTGTCGTGGACGAAGAGCTCGTCGTAGTCGGAAAGACCGTCGTTGTCGGTGTCGGCGCTGTGCGGGTCAGTGCCGTAGACGAACAGCTCGTCCTCCGTCGATATGCCGTCGCCGTCGCGGTCGGGGTCATCCGCGTCCTCTGGATCGACGCGCCTCCACGTGAGGGACGTGACGTTAGTGGGGAGCTGCGCGAGGACGCTACCGACGCCGTCCGCAGAGGCTCCGACGACGACGTTGGATACGACGGGGACGGCGAGCCGCCCAAGGTCGTAGCGGAAGACGGCGTCTCCGCTCTCGAAAAGCTCCGCCTGGAAGCTGACTGGGCTTGAGGCGTCGCGACCGAGGAGGACGTTCTGCCATGTGAGGACGAGCGAGTTGTCCGGCGTCAGGCGGTGCCAGAACAAGGAGGGTCTGTCCCCTTCCGCAAGAAGGCTGTGGCGGGATGACGGGACGATTCCGATGGATGTCGAGAGCGGCGAAACGAAGGTCGCGGAGTCCTTGATGCGCGGCCTGGCTGTCCCGGATGAGAAGACCGCAAGCCGAGACACGGAGGACGTTCCAAGCGGGAAGCTCCACTTGCCGGGGGAAGAGAGGCTGTTGGTCTCCACGGGGAACCAGTCGTTCGCAGCTCCGAAGGCAAGCCACTCGGCCTGCATCGTCGCATCGGACGGGGCGGAGAACGTGAACGTCTCGTTTGTCCCGACCCTGGCAAGAACGAGACCAGTGGGAAATTGAGAATGTAAAATGGAGAATGAATAATTGTGGAATTGTTCGCCTTCTATCAAAGTAGGAAGATTCCCTAATTCTACATTCTCCATTCTCAATTCTACATTACCACTATTCCCACTCCGCGGCGGAGAGTTTGTGCTGCCCTTCTGCGCAGAGAGGGTTGCAATCGCGGCGAAGAAGACGAAGACCGCTGTGTGAATTGAGAATGGAAAATGTAAAATGTAGAATGTAGAATTGTGGATCGACTCTTTTCGATCAAGAGAGGACGATTCCACAATTTTACACTTTCCATTTTCAATTATAAATTTTGCAGCCGCGCACGCGGCTGTAGATGCCGCCGCGCCGACAAGGGCCAGTCCTGTCAAGAAGTCAATCATGTTCCATGCGAAGTCGGTTATGGCCGAATTCACTCTATTCGATTGCCCTCTATGACGATTCCGGCGCAGTTCTCGGGATCATAGACGACACCTGGCTTCTGCACATTCGGCGAAGCCCGATAGGTGTTGTCGATGACCCTGACATCCCGGGCGTTGGTCATAAAGAACTGCGATCTATACGGAGTCTCCCTGCGCCTCGGAGTCGGATCCTCAATTACGTTTCCGCGAACGACAACGTTGCTGACGCTCGAAAGATACGCCGTCACGCCGGTGTTGTCGCGAAAGACATTGCCATCGACAAGGATGTCTCGGATGATCGGATAGTCAGTGGTGTCCGGCGAAGGATCGGTGCGCAGATAGATTCCCGTGTAGATCGAGCGCTGGCGGTGGAGTGCGGCGCTGCCGGACGGATTGACCGTATCGAATAGATTGCCGCGGATCACGACATTGCTCACGCCGTACCCTTCGCTCCAAAGGCGGTGGGTATAACCCGTCTCGATCTTGATTGCTCCCATTTCCTGATGGCGGAAGACGTTGTTCTCCACCGTCACGTCGCGAGCGAGGATGAGCAGTGCGCGAGCGCGGTTGTCGTGAAAGGTGCAGTTGCGGACTATGACGTTGTGCGTGTCGTACGTCCAGTTGAAAAGGATGAATCCGTCCTTCGTCTCTTCTGGGACATCCTCGGCAAACGTAACGTCGAAACCGTTCTTCCGGTCGGGGATGCGCTTCGCCTCCACAAACGTGCCGAAGAAGCCCGTCGGCGAATAGTCGCCATTGCGAAATTCCATCCTGTCGCCCTTCCGCGCCATCGCCAATACACTGGCGTGGAGGGCTCGGACGGTGCGAGGACCTGTGCGGCGCACGAATGCCGTGTTGTCGTGCATGTTCATGATGTCGTCCGCGCCAAGAGAAAACTCGCAGTTTTCAAGCTTAACAAATCCCCGGCTCTGCCAAATGTGGAAATGGTCTGCCGTGCATGTGATTACGCGCTTCGGGTCGTCCTTCGGCGGCACAATGTTTACGTGGTCGAAGACGACATGATGCGACTTGCCGCCCATGGTGAAGGCGTGACCAGGAGTAGAAAGCACCGTCACGTTCTCCAACCGCAGATGCTCTACGTCCTCAAGGCTGAATCCGTTGTAGTGGTAGTAGTAGTGCTGGACACGATAAAGCTGACCTACGGCGATGCCCTTTGGCGCATCTTCCACGCGCACCGTGCGGTCGTCAAGCCAAGTCCGCTTAACCCAGTCTTTCTGCTTCTTGCCCATGTCGAGATAACGCGTTATTCCGTCCTCGATGCCGACAGAGCGCGTCTTCGGGTCATACGCCGAGAGCACGGTCAGCGCCGCATTCTTGCTGGGGAAATTTGTGTAATCGACGAATTCGAGATCGTAGGACTTCGCATCGACGCGCTTCACCCTTACGATGCTCGCTAGCGGCTCGCGCGACCAGTCCCAGTCTAGCGAAAAATTCATGAACTTAGTCCGCAACGATCGACGTAGGCAAAGAAACGCTCCGCCATGCCTGTACGATACGAACACCGATCCGCCACCATCAAAGGTGAAATCCCGAAAGTCCTCAAGTATCAGCGGCGAATCGGTGTTCAGCGCATATCTGCCGCGTGCGAGAACGAGCTTCGCCGCCCCCTTCGCCTTCGCGTCCGCGAACGCCGCGCGAAGTGCCGCAGTGTTGTTCGCATTCGTCTCGCTCACCCCATAGTCTGCGCAATAGATCGTCGGCCCGGTAGCGTTTCGCGGCGCATCGACATCGAACTCCTTCGCACCGCACGGATATTGCGCGCTATCCCCAACATGCCGACTTTCCGATCCGCCGCGCCTAGCCGGAACAAATACGAACGGCGGACGTTTCTCGATCTTGAGGTCGGAGATGTCTGCCTTGAACCGATTCCACCCATGAAACTGAAGGCGGTAGCCCAGTGCTTCGCCACCGTCGAACTTGAGTTCGCATTCCTGCCACTTCCCACCCGTCGGCTTGACCTTTAACGAGGCAAGGTCCTTATCGTCGCCGCTCCGCCCCTTAGGCCGCACCAACACGAACAGGAACGCCTTGCTGCCGAATTCCTCGACACGGGCCTTGAATGTGACGCGGTAGCGTTCGCCGGGAACAAAGTCATCTGCCGTAAGCGCATACCGCTGCCAGCCAAGCTCTTGCGTGGCGGAAGAGCTGTCGATATGGAGCGTGCCGCAGGAGTCGACGTGCGAATAGTTCTGGCAAAGCAGCCTTGCAGCATCAGGCAGCAACTTCACGCCGCCGAGCTCTCGCGCCCAGTCAAATGCATCGCGCCAGTAGTTGCTGGTAAAGCCGACAGCTCCAAGCGTCTTCGCCTGACGAAGGTCGTCAAGCGAATTGACTCCCCAAAAGCGGAATTCAAGGCCAGCCGCGCGTACGGCGTCGGCGTCGGCGGGTGTCATCACACCGCGCGTGGTTTGGCAACCGGGACAGAACACCTCGATGCCAGCCGCCTTGCACTTCGCAATATACTCCTGCACGTTGAACGGCTTCTTGCGCGACAACCCAACGAGCCAGACGGCGCGGTACTTCGGATATCGCGCCTTGAAGTCCTTCAGCGCATCATAGTGGAACGACGACACCACGATGTTGGTCTCGGAAAGTCCGGCGGCCTTCACCGCCGCGTCGAAAATGTCGGCGTACTGCGGAGAATACCCCTTGATCTCGGACTGCAACACGCAATGCTTCGGCACCACTGCCAGAACTTGATCGAGGAGAGGAATGCGATAGACCTTCGGCAGCGCATCCTTCTCGCCAAGGTTCAACGTGGCTATGTCTTCCGGCGTCAGATCTACAATCTTCTTTTTGCACCCCGTGTATTTCTTCAGCTCGCCCTCCGCATGGATGCACACCATCTGACCGGCCTTCGTGTGGTGGAAGTCGGTCTCCACCCATGTTGCACCCGCATCGTATGCTCGCTTGATTGACTCCACCGTGTTCTGCGGCACGTCCTTGTCCCACATTCCGCGATGTGCAATATTCTGCATCGTCACGGCCGCAGATTCCAACAGCGGCCACGTTACCTCTCCATCTGCGGAGATGCAGACCTTGCGGTGAAAATCCAGAAGCCGACTGTCTGCGCAGTGTCCGTAGGGATAGTCGGAGAAAACGGGACAACTGAGCGTCTGCGCAAAGACCGGAAGAAACGCATCAATGGCGTCGCGATCTGCGCCCTTGTGTCGGAAATCGGCAAAGACGACGGCGGCGGCGCCTGCAAGCGCATCGCCATCGCGCAATTCCTCAAGGCAACGCCTAATCTGTTCCGGCGGATATTTGGCGGTGCATTCGAGAAAGACGACGCGTCCTTTTGCAGAAGGCAGCAACTTCATTCCGAAGAGTCGATACACTCGCTCCAAATGCCCTCCCATGGGCAATCCGGAAACGTCGCCTTCTCCAACAAAGTGCAAGACCTTTGTGCGCAGCGGCGGAAGCGCTTCGCCTGCAAGCATCTCCGTGAACCATTTGCGAGATTCCGCATTAGAATACGACATCGACGAAATCGAATGCCCTGAACACGGATGCCCCACGCCCTTTGCAAGCATCGTGTTAAGGAGCAGCGTGACATCGCTGAATCCAACAACGCGCATGTCTGGCCGAGTGCGGAGTTTATTCCAGTCAAGAAGTGGCACGACATCAACTGCGCCATTCCCGCCTCTTGTAAACCATAGAATATCAATTTCCGGGTCAAGCCATGCATCCTCTAATAGCCGCGCACGCTCGTCGGCAGGCGCGACGGAAGACCTGACAACATTCGAAGCCACCTTGACGCGGTAGCCCTCCCGCACAAGCATGTTTGTTGCGGCAACAAGTTTGTCCTGCGGCAACAGGCTTGAAATGGACACCAGACCAACGGTGCGCACATCAGGCGGGAAAAGCTTCGCCGCAGCCGGGAATGCCATGCCGCACACAGCGGCCATGGCCAAGACTCGTATCGACTGCATTGCTTACCTCACGAATATCACAGCGCCTGTCACAATGGGATGCACGTAGAGAACGCCGTCAACGACCACCGCCTCACAACGGTTGCAGTCCCCGGCATTGCGAGCACGCAACACGGATGGCAAGCTGCTAATCGCATTTGCAGAAGCAATCGGAATAGATCCTGTCGAACCAGCGAAATCAACAATGGCACGATTCCCTAAAGTAAGCGTACCGTCAACGGATAGAATGCTGCCGTCCACCGCGACGAGCGTATTCGTCACAGTCAGGTTGCCCACCACGCAACCACTGGCCTTTATGGTCGAAACAGAAACGCTTCCGCCATCCAGGTCAAGAACCGCACCGCCTGCAACTTCGACGCTTGAAGAAATCGCGTCAGCGTTTGCGACAAAGAGCGTGCCCTCCTGCACGACCGTGGGGCCTGTGAAGGTGTTGACGCCCGCGAGCGCGAGCGTTCCCGCGCCAATCTTGCGCAATCCGCCGTCGGTTGCGCCATTGAGCGCCGGATCGGTCAGAAGGTTCTGAGCTATCGTGTACGTTTCATCCGCAGGCAGGTTCTCGGTCGAGACAATCGCGCCATTCGTCGAGACGTATGCCTTGTTCAAGTCCTGCATCGTGCGGTTCTCCGCCGCCGCGCCGTATGGCATGTACGTTCCGCCGTTGAAGACGAGCTGGGGCGATACCGCATTGGTGGACATCATGATGTTCTCAGCCTTGAGAACGCCGCCGTTCAGCCAAATTCCTGTCAGTTCATCGTAGGCTTTGCAACCTGCATATCGCTTAATATTCTGCGACAGGTTGATGAGGCCGACCACATCGACTTCGCCGCCATTGAGAACAATCGAGCCAGGCGCTGTATAGGCGCCATCCGTTTGCGTCCAGAGCAGATAGAACGAGCCACCCACCGCCACGCGTCCGCCGTTCACGGTAAGGCGTGAATACAGCTTGTCTCCATATTTCGAGCGGTCGTAACCAAAAGTTACGTTTCCTAAAACATCAAGGAGTCCGCCATTGACGGTTGCCTCACAGCCAAAACGGCAATTTGAGTCGTTATTACTCGCTTTATTTTGGCGATAAATCGAATAAATCTCCGGAACGGAAACTGTTCCTCCCTCAAGGCAGAAGAACCCCTGATGCGGAGGGTCGTAGCCAGCGCTCCCAGAAGTCCCGGAACCAGCAGGGTTGTAGCCAAGGTAGAGAGGTTCTGAGGCCGTGACATTATTGGAAATCGTGAGCGACGTATCGTTGCAAGGATCAGCAACGCCGTTCCACGAGCCGCCGACAACGATGCTGCCGCAGGAAACGTCAGAGGACACAGTCTTCGGCGACGGGTATTCCGTCGCGCCCGTGACGACGATGTCATTGTCGATCGTGACGACAAGCGCCTTCCAACCGTCGTAGTCGCCGCCCGAGAGCGTCACCTCGCTGGCGGCAAGCGTCCCGACACTCCCAGCCGGAAGCTGGAAGCGCGACGAATCGACGCTGCACGACGCCTGATAGACGAGCGCCGTATAGACACCGGAAGCAGGGGAGGAATCCTTGTCCCAGCCACCGCAAACGGAGAACACGACTGGCGAGAGGACATCAAGCGCGTTGGATACGACTATGTTGTAGTTGGCCATGGAGTCGGAGCCGTCGAAGAGCACCGGCTCCGTCGCCTCCGTTTTGCCGAGCGTGAGGCTATCAATCTGAATGGATGACGTGTTGTTGAATGGACGGAGGCGAGTGCCCGGCTTGAACACAATCGTCTGGCCTATAAGCGCATTGCCACCAATAGCGACAGTCGCGCCGTCCTCGGCCCGAATGCCGCCTGTAAGCGTAGAACCGCTGAAGCGGTTGCCGATATAGACAACGGCGCGCTCTCCCTTGATTCCCCGAATGGTAATGCCGCCATCGACGCCATCACAGTTCGGGTCGTGATTGACATTGCCCTGAATCGAACTGCGAACCCATCGCGTGTAACCATCTGGTCTCTGGAGCCTGGTCATGTCGATGACAACACCATGTTCGCCAATACTCGCGGTCTGGTAGTTGAGGAGGAAGCGATTGCCGTCATTTGGTTTTTTCGCGAACGACGGGTAGATTGTGCCGCCGTTGAAATGGAACATGGACGTTGAGGCGGACTCGTCAGCCAGAGATTGGGCACCCTCAATGCTGTTAACTATCAGATTTCCGCCGTTGTTAAGGTGAAGTTGGAAGGAGTTGCCGGTTTTGTCGACAGGGCGAATGAGACCAGCCGAGGCGTCGAGCGTTCCGCCGTTGTTGATGGTAATCGATCCGCCGGTCGCAGAGCCGTAGATGTTTTTCTTCGCGACGAGCGTCCCGCTGTTGTTGACAACAATGTCGCTCGCGACGGCGTAGTCGTCCACGTTGAGCGTCGAAGAACCCGTGATGGAATCCGCTCCGGCATTGGGGTCATCTGCAATCGTCATGGAAAGCGTCGCCCAACCTCCACTCGACGCGACCGAGAACGAATAGGCCTTGCCGCTAACCGCAGTCGCGCACGACCAATGGACGGCGCTGAGCGCGGCCTCGTAGGATGCCGGAACCTTCAGCATTGTGTATGTGCCGTTATTGTTATTCTTGCCTGTTGTCGGGTTGGCGTTGTTGTAGAGCGCGACTTTAGCGCTAAAGGGAAGCGCGACGATTCCAGAAACCGTAAGTGTGTTGAGATTTGATCCAAAGCCGAGAATCGCGCCATTCTGAAGGACAAGCGAGGAGACTGTTTTGGGTTTGTCCGCTGCTCCGCAGACGCATAATTCGCCACCAGACGCGACTGTGACGATGGAGCCAGACGGGATTGTACCATTGCTATAGAGGAAAAGCGCCGCGCCATTCTTGATGACCGTTGGCCCTTCATAGGCGTTCCCCACGACATAATATCCCCAGTTGCCGGCATCGAAAGTGACGCCTTTTGCCGTCTCGCCTTCTCCTGCAGCTTCGGCGAGAATCGGCATGCGAATCTGAGCAAGCCCTGCGCCTGCTCCATTGTATGTCGTGAATGTTGCACCGCCGGAGCCGACCTTGAAGGAAGTGATATTCGTTCTTATCCAGCCATTGTCGTTGTTTGACGCCCGAGATGAACTAATGCCAGTTGCATCGTTGGCAAGCGTTCCACCGTCAACGAGCAGAGTCCCCCTTCCACCAGAAGACGAAGAATAAAAGGAGGCGAATCCCAATGTGCCGCCATCGTGAACAGAAACATCAAGCGAGTTTCCACTTTTAGTGTGAGTATAGAAGTTGCCGATGTTCCGCAGAATTGCGTTGCCGGATATGTCAACGGTCGCGGAGGCATTGGCAACGTTATAGCCGACCAACACATTGACGCCATTGGCGTCAAACGTGCCGCCCGTCATCGTGAACGACGACGTTGAGCCGGCCTTGTAGGAGAGATGAAGATTGCTTCCGCCGAGGGCGATGGAGCCTCCGGACTGCAGATAGCCAACAGGAGCGTCACCGGCGGGGTTGAGATATAAGTGCTTGTCCAGCGTAGTCGCGCCGCCGGCGATTTCAACGGTGCCTTCGGATATCGTCAACGGCTCTGCGAAAGTGTTGGTCCCAGTGAGAGTAAACGTATCATTGCCTACGAGCGTCATTGCGCCCGTGCCGGTGATGTTCCCGCCAAACGTGCCGGAGCCGCGAAGCGTGCCGCCAGAGACGGTGAACGTTCCCGCGCCAACGGGCGAATGGCTACCGCCAGCGATGTTGCCGGAAAGGAGAAGCGTACCGCCGGAGAACGTCGTGCCGCCCGTGTGGGAGTTGGCATTGTTGAGCTTCACCGTGCCTGGACCGGTAATCTCCAGCGTCGTGTCACCAGAATAAAGCTGGAGGACGTTCGTCGTCACGCCCTCAGCGGGCGCAAGCGTCACCGTCTCCGCAACAGTTGTCGCCGCTGCCATCGCCACCATACCGATACAGAGAAGTTGTTTCATCATTTCAGTTCCTTTTTTGAAGTACCGATCCAACTACGACCATTTAATTATCTGCAATTATACCACAAATTCCCGCAACTGTGTCGCATGACATCAATTGTGACTGTGAGTTCCGGGTTGCATGTTGCTGGTTTCGGGTTTGTAGTTTCTGGTTACCCGAAACCGTTCCCCTTTCCCCATTCCCCATTACGAGTGAGCCACAAAGATCAGGAGATACAGGGGTGTTTGCTTCTATCTCTCCTGCTTCTCCTGTACTTTGTGGCTGTCCACACCTCTTCTCTTCTCACGGATCAATTTACTGTATTGTCAGTCCAAAGCCGTCTTGCTTAAATTCAACTCCCACGCTTTCACTTGCCACGCCTAATCCTCGGCGCGTCACTTTAACTAAGTTCCATGATGGATCGACATGGCGCGAGCGTACCTCATACGTGCGGCGGAAGGCTCCCGAAGTCGCCGCGTCGGAATATGAGACCGTGTCGCTCGCGACGAAGCGCACAAACCATGATCCGCAATCGTAGCCGACGGCGAGCGCAATTTCGTTGAGCGAAAGAAATCCGTCTTCGTCCGCGTCATGTCCGATTGCAACTTCGACATTGTTCGTCGGCGTTGCCTGAGACTCCAGCGAGAACACAAGTCGGCGATTCGGCGCACTTTCAACGGCAAACGGAAAGTTCGTCGAAACTTCCGTGTCGGCAAATTCCGATGGTGGCAAGGCTGGGATTTCCATGCCCAAGACAACTGGCGCAATCAAGGCAAAAACGATAAATAACGCCGTCTTCATGTCGGTCATTTCTCCATGTTAAACTTCTTTTGCAAACGAGCCTTAAATTCTTCAATCGTTTCTTTGTCACCACCAAACACCGATTTAATGGTATGATCCCGGCAGAACTGTAGACAGCCCAGCCAAGACTTCCGTCCCCACCGCGCAACATGGCGTCTGTCTGCAGCTTCGCGACTCCAGCCATCCGCCATATCATTTTCATCACCATACGAAAAGCACATAATCCTATATTTCTCAAGCCCTTTAACAAGAGCTTGCCAAGCCTCTTCCTTGCTTCCTCCCGCCCTTATCAGACCATAGGCCAGATATTCTGGCATTAAGCAATATCTGCCTAGCATGCTGCGGGCTTCTTTGACGGTGCATTTGCTGATGTCTATTTTGTAGAATTCGTCCACGAATTCGCGAAGAACAGCAATTCTCTCTTGATTGTTTGTCAAGGACAGTGCTTGTTCCACAATGTCTCTTCCATCGCGGATCATTTGCACGTCATCAAAGCCAACAACCGAACGGAATGTGGCAATTCGTGCCTTGCACGCCGCCGCCTCAGAAGAAAGCGTCTGTGGTTCGCACTTCGTGCATCCCGCCGCCACACAGCTAGACATGCACAACAATGCAAAAGCTGCTCTCAAGAAGCGTTTCATGGTTATGGTTGTTTAACGGCGAATTCCGAAAGCCACGATGGCGTGTAGCCCGATTTGGATAGAACTGTCTTGGCGTACTTGTACGCATGCTCCATCGCCTTTTCGCGCGTAAGCGCAAATTCCGGCTTTACAAGCCTGGCATAATCGGAGTTTGCGCGAACCATCCAATGTGCGTGCCGCCGCGTGAAGCTGTTTGGAGATTCTATCCAGGCAATCCAGAACGAAAGCGCCTTTGAGGCTGCGGACTTCAATTCTTCCTTGCCCTCCTTGTCGAATTTCGCTTCGTAACGCTTGAGACAATATAATGTCCGGTACTCCACATAGGACGATGACTCAAAGTACTGCCGCCTTGCATAAGCGCCGCCAAGGAACAGCGCCGCTTCGACATTCAACTGCAAATATTCCGCGAATTGCTCCGGCGAATCAAAGTCAAACGGTTTTTCCGCAAGGAGAAACGTCTTCGTGAATGCAGCGTAAAAAGAGCCATCTACATCTGGAGCCCATTGCCATGTCTGTTGATCATTTATCTGCGGCAATTTTAGCATGGACATGTGCATTGCCATTGCGTCTCGGTTGGCATAGGCTTGCGCAACTTCAGTGTATATGCCGACCACTCGTGCCTTATCTCCCTCGGGGAGAGAACGCCAATCACGCCTGAATTCCGCAAGAATTGCCTGATCACGCTCACCTTCCATGTGCTGGATTTGCTCGCGCAGTCGCCGAGTCTCAAAGAAGAGCAAAGCAGCCTCCAGCGCAAACGCCGCCAGGGCCACAGGACAAACCCGTCGTGTCATTGTTGTTTTAATGTTCATCGCGAACCTCTTCATTGAACCTTGATTACTTCGCCTGAAAAGCTCCACCGCGAGCGAGTCAGTCGATATCCGAACTTCTCCACAGACGACTCTCCGCTCGGCAAGATCTTAAAAGTTTGCGTGTACGCATCTTCCCTATTGCCAATGAGCAAAGGACGAGATCCCTGGCCCCTGTAAAGTGCATAATCCGCTTCTTCCACTCTTCCAATATCATCGCCCTCGTACATCATCCGCTTCCAACCAATCGGGATCTTCCACACAAGCTGCCCTGAAGACCAGTTGGGATACGGAACGTTTCGCCCTGCCTCGTCAATCATCCAGTAGTTCCCCACACCTATGCGTTTCGCCCATCCCGCGCCAGCATCCAACGTGTGCGCAAGATTTCCATCGAAGCTCGTAGTGGAAAAATATCCCGTGGGGGGAACGGCATTGGTGCAAGGAACCTCAACCATCTTGACGCCGCGGAACGACACTCTCATCGGTCCTATGCAGTTCACCGTCCTCAGTGTCCCCATGACGACGTCACCGAGAGAAAACGACCCGATTCCTGTCGCATTGGTGGTTGCTATAAACCTTGGTTCTACGATGGAAAGGTTCGGGTGGTGCTCAGCATCCGAAAAGGACACCGTTATGTCAGGAGTCGTGCCTGAAGCCGGACACGTATAGACATTCACGGTGCCACCAGCGTTCACCTGCAACTCTCCGCCAAACGTATCGTAGATCGTCACATTGTCAGTCGTGTCCGCCTTGACGACGCTCATCTCAATTTCAGACAAATTAGGCGTCACAATGAACTTGACTTTCTCGCCGACGCCATACTCATGCCGTAGCTGATTTGTGTTCTCCGGCGCCACATAAACCGCCTCAAGCTCAACCTTCACACTCGTAAGCTTCTCCTCGTCTTGTTCCTGCGTCGCATCGGGAACATTCTCCGTGAACGTCGTCGTAACGATGATGTCCTCGGCCGATGTGCTCGGCAACTGGCCTTTGTAGACGATGGTAAAGTCCAGTTTCTTTCCCGGGCCGACATCTTGCTCGACGGGAAGAACGTGTCCAGACACGCGCGCCAACTTTTCGCTACCGACGATTTCAAATCTGACATGTCCGCCGTAGGGTCCGCCGTGCGCGACGCAGTGAAGCTCCGTCGTAGTGGAATGGGGACCGACCCAATCAGTAGGCGTGTTCCAATATCCGTCCTCAAATATGACTGCGCTCTTTGAAAACGTCGCGGATGCTCCGCCTTCATACGGGCCTTCGTCGTCCTCTTCGCACGGTCGCGTGTCGTACTCACCATCCGAAGAGCATCCGCACGACCCGCCATACGCGGGGAGGCGATAGCTCTCGTAGCTGTAGTAGCCCATAGCCGCGCAGCCAGTGCAATGGCATGCGTCGTTGCATGAATACGTGAACGACCAGCCAGACGACGAAATCGAGCAACAGCTATTCGTCCACGTGAAGCCTCCCCCGAGGAAGTCAGGAATCACGGACATGGAGAAGGAGAGGCCATCACGCATCTGGACGGTATCTATCGTGACGGGCCATAGGACGGAAAGGCTTGTCGGCGAATCTTGCGAGACCTCAATGGCGGCGCTCGACTGTGCGACGCATGTCATAGGCATCCTGCTTGAGACATGGTAGGGCTTGCCTATGAGCAAAGTGACGCGGTTAGTCTCTCCGGCACGCGCAATGAATGACGGATCCGCAAGGGTTGAATTGCCTTCACCAGAAAACGTGACGCGAGAGTTTGCATTGGCGACTACGACGTCAATCCAGCAGTAGGCGTTCGTGTTCGCCCCCGGCGGCAACTGCTGCGCTGCACCAAAGGCGGGCTCGCCAGCTATTAGCGGCTCATCGTCCTCGTCGTTTGGGATGCCGTCGTCGTCCCAATCGTCGGGATTGACGCGGTGGTAGAGGCGCTCGACATTGTTCGACCTTGCAATGAAGTTGCCGGAGGGGTATAGTTCAAGTTGCGCAGATATGGGCGTATTGGTGTCGCGGTTCAGGAAGAAGTTCTCCCACGTGAGGAGCTTGGCTCCCTCTGCCGCGTCCGCGCTCCAGAACTGCGAGAGGCCCGGCACCGCCGACATGGGAACGCCAGTTGCAACAAGGCGGTTAGACATCGCCACAAGATGCGCCCCAGCCATACCCCACGAATATATCCAGAGCGAATCAAGAAGTTCATCCTTGAGCGGAAAAGTCATTCCTCCGAGGTCAAGGCGAAACACGTCCTCATATGCACCGCGCTTCCACCATTTGTCGTAGCGGACGCCATTCACCGGCATCGCGTAGGAATATGAGTCGTTGGTGGTGACGCTCTCAAGCAAGAAGCCTCGTGCGACATCGTCTATTGATAATTGAGAATGTAAAATGGAAAATGGAGAATGGTGGATTTGCTCGTTTCCTACAAGAGGAGGAAGATTCCGAATTTCCTCGCCAGCCAAAGCCTTGGCGGCGGCGGGTACATTTTCAATTTTCAATTCTACATTCCCGCTTCGCGGCGGTTCGTTCGTGCCTCCACCCTGTTTCTGTGCGGAGAGCGTTGCTATCGCGGCGAAGAAGACGAAGACCGCTGTGTGAATTGAGAATGGAAAATGTAAAATGTAGAATGTAGAATTGTGGATCGACTCTTTTCGATCAAGAGAGGACGATTCCACAATTTTACACTTTCCATTTTCAATTATAAATTTTGCAGCCGCGCACGCGGCTGTAGATGCCGCCGCGCCAACAAGGGCCAGTCCTGTCAAGAAGTCAATCATGCCACATGCGGATTATACCAAATTTTCGATTTGGTTTTTTGACAGGATTGACAGGATTGACAGGGTTTAGCTAGGCACACTACGGCATATAGACTTACGTGCGTGGCGGTGAAGCGATGCCCGAAGCGTATGGGTCGGGCGGCACACGCGCCTACGCCGCTTGATTTCAACAGCGATTTTAGGTTTAAACACGACACACGAAAATTTTGGTACAATGTGCGCATGGATGTAAAGATAGAAGAATCGTGGAAAAAAATACTTAAGCCGGAATTCGACAGCCCATACTTCGCAAAGCTGGCCGAGTTCGTGCGTGCTGCATACGCAAAAGGCGTGGTCTATCCGCCTGGAAGGTTCATCTTCGAGGCGTTCAACCGCACGCCGTTCGACAAGGTGAAGGTAGTCATTCTCGGACAAGACCCATACCACAATCCGCATCAGGCGCATGGGCTGTGCTTTTCGGTGCCGCAGGGCGTGGAGCGTCCGCCATCTCTCATCAACATCTACAAGGAACTCGAAACTGAATACAAGACTCCGTTCCTAAACCGCAGCGGCGATCTTTCGCACTGGGCGGATCAGGGTGTGTTGCTGCTGAACGCGACGCTCACTGTTTCTGGCGGCGCGAACATGGCAGGCTCGCACCAGGGACGCGGATGGGAGACGTTCACCGACGCCGTCGTGCGAGAACTCGCCGCGCGACGGAGCGGACTCGTCTATCTGCTTTGGGGCTCGTATGCGCAGCGGAAGGCGGCGTTCGTTGACCGGAAGGCGAATCTCGTTCTGGAGTGCGCCCATCCATCGCCGCTTTCCGCGCATCGCGGTTTCTTCGGCTGCGGACACTTCCTCAAGTGCAACGAGTACCTAAGCGCCCACGGCCAGGAACCCATCCGCTGGTAACGACAACTCGCAGGGCCGTTACGCGGACAGCGAAATCTGGCCGTTGGACGCAGTGGCGCGGATTGTGGCTCCCGGGAGATATTCGCCTGCGACGATTTTCTTCGCAATCGGATTCTCCAGGTCGCGCTGTATCGCGCGTTTCACAGGCCGCGCCCCGTAGGCGGGGTCGTAGCCGTCCTTAACGAGAACCTTCATCGCCTCGTCATCGACCTCTAGCCGGAATTGCTGATCGGCGAGACGGCGGCCGAGATCCTTCAGCTGGAGTTTCACGATTTCGGCAATCTGCGACTCCGAAAGCGAATCAAACTCAAGCACCTCGTCGAGACGGTTCAAGAACTCGGGACGGAATATGTCCTTCAACGCATCCTTCGGCGCGTTGGAAGTCATTATCACGACAGTGTTCTTGAAGGAGATCGTGCGGCCGTGGCTGTCGGTGAGGCGTCCGTCGTCCAAGACCTGAAGAAGAAGATTGAAGA
>Ga0265299_10003219_pt1 | contig 16084 bp, 17 predicted proteins | sample AusTroGonzalo_MG_4_FD_193485 | JGI IMG/M metagenome (GOLD analysis project Ga0265299, IMG submission 193485) | Bovine rumen microbial communities from tropical cattle in Woodstock, Queensland, Australia - Gonzalo_02 | ecosystem: Host-associated > Mammals > Digestive system > Stomach > Rumen ... | reverse complement strand
TTTTGCAATACTGTTTGTCGAAGGCCATCTTGGTTGACCATATTTCGACCAACGTTTACTTTTGTTAAATATTGTCGCATCCAAACCAGAAAATTTTGCTAATCCGGAACAAGACATCTTTTGTTGAAGTGCAAAATTATCAATTGCTTGCCATATATCTTCGTGTGTCATTTTTTACTCCTTTTGCTATTGTAACGATATTCATTATATTCCTTTTTTAGGAAATCTGTTTTATCCTATTTTTATGCTGCGGGTATCAAAAACGGGCATATACCCGTTTTTAGATACCCGATTAATGTTTTTGGTTGATAAGAAAATATTCCAACCTATAACACCATCTTTAAACATTAAAAACACCCGCTTTTGCGGGTGTTTTTTATTTCTTTTCAATTTTGTGTCTCCCACGGAATTGCCCTATTTCAAATCCGCCACCTGATTTCATGACAAATTTATATAATTTATCAATACTAGGCATTTTATCCTTTGGCTTGGCGTTAAAACAATCTAGTAAAAGTTTCGTAAACTTTTTTTCCGGCATTTGTTGAACATGATAACGTTTCGCAAATTCTGGATTAGTTAAAATTTTTTCCATTTTTGACCAGGATACATATGGTAAATTCTTAAAATCATAGTATGATTCTATCAACAATTCTATCAACGTCCAATACGCCAAATCGGTATGAAAACCATCGTATTTCAATGATTGCAATTCATCATATTTATCCCACAAATGATATTTTCTAAAATCATTAGAATATTTAGAAAACGGTTTAAGTTTTTTCTTTAAATCACGAATTGCCGCCTGACGTAATTTCTTTATCGCACCATTTTTGTCGTAAAGAACAATACCGTGTGCGAACATGTTTTGATCACTAAGACGATGTCTTTCCACACTAGATTTCATATATTCTTGAATTTTATATACGGGGTTTATGGTATATTCCATCAAAAAACCGTCAACATAACAATTCGACTTTTCTTGAAACCCCATATCATTTGAACCAACTATCGAGATATCTATGTCAGAAAACTTATTCTGATTACCCGTAGAATAACTGCCACAAAGAATCGCACCCTCGAACCAGGGTTTATTAATATAGCGTTTCATAAATTTATCAAGTGCCTTTTCCCATTTTTGCATTTTCTATCCTCTTGTTGTGTTTATCCATACCCGATGTTGATGATAACCATCACCACGACTATCTGTGATTTGTTCACCACCATACATCTTTAAAAGTCCCATAATACCACGATACGATGCGGTATTATTTACATCGCAAGTCATTAAAACCCGATTTAACCCAAGTTTATGCGCTTGTTCCAAGCACATTTTTATTCCGATAAAACTTGAATATTTACCACGATATTTTGGTGAAATATTTACGGCGATCTGCCCACCTATTTCTTCCAATTTCGGTGTTAATCGATGACGTATACTAAATACCCCGACAAATTCATCATCATCTAATAACCAATATTTTGTTCCTGGGACATACCCTTCGGGAAGATTTTCTTCGTGTTCATAATCAGATTCTTTCTTAAAATATTCATCTACCTTATTTTCTTCCACTGCCTTTATCAATGGATCTATGCCCCCACGGCCAAAGTGATTTTCATCTTTTTTATACTCGTCCGTGGCACGCAAGAACGAATCAAGATATTTCTGTGACGGTTTCACAAGACGTAACATTTTACACACCCTTATCAAATTTTATAATCGACATTATTTCTGGCAATTCATTTGAAATAAAATGACCACGTCCAGAAAACCAGTGTACACGAACAGACGGCATGTTTTTAATTATTTTGTCAGCACTGCTTAAAATATATGGCATATCATCATTTGAAATTACCAAATCTATACCATTTTTTGTTCGTCGAACCATACCATCCCGCAAATCAGTATCACCATAAAAATTAAACGGTTGAAAACCTTCGACGTCTAACCAAGGAGCGACCAAAACAATTTGTCTAACCCGCAATTCAGGGTGCAAAACCATATATTTCATGATAAAACCGCCACCAGCAGAATGACCAACAAGCACAGTATCTTCATTTATGTCCTGACGATTCATTATATTTTCCCATTCATTGTATTGCATAAACATAACGTGTGCATGCGGAAATTTTGGTATTTGCATAACAACATCATGGTCTGCTTCAACAGTGAATTGAAGCCAATCTTTCCACGATTTTATTGGATTATAAATTTTATTATACCAATCTAATTCTGGTGGCATAACCCCATGACAAAAAACAATATTCATCCCAACCCCTTAAAATATTTTCGTAAGTTTTTCCTTTATTGATTCATCAATATCTTTTGCTTGTAAATGCTGGTGTATTTTGCCTTTTTCAAATTCATTAAAAAAGCATTTACGGTTATTTAACACAAAGCCAATTTTAACAATTTCCACATCCGTTTCTTCGGGTAATAAAAAATCCTTGGATGAAAGCATATAGAAATCCAACTTGTTTTCTTTACTTGAATATTCTGCAAAGTTTTTATTTAACACCTTTGTTTTCTTTAATATCACATCTTTGTTGTTTATGGATACCACGGCATAATCTTTGTATAACTTTACATCCGTTGTTTGGTTTATATCATCCACACCGTTGCACAACATACCTTTTTCCACAAACACCGGATCTTTGCCGCAAGCACAAACTCCAAATAAAATCGGTAACACATATAAAAGTCTCATTTCTTTACTTTTTCCCTGGTAACACATGAAATTATATCATACTTGGTATTACGAACCAAATATTTTCACCACACATATTCTCTTCTTTGTTTGATTTTTTATGAAAATATATTATGCTTGTTTTGTAAATATGGAGTTCCCGATGCCGACAATAAAAATCCTTCAAAACGAAATATTTGGAAACTTACTTGGTAGTGGTTATGCCGCTGACATTTCCAAAACCGATATTCTGACACGCAATTATCTTTTGAAATATACCCCTAAATACGAGTACGATCGTCCATTTTTCAAGAATCTTGAACACGATTATATTGCACGTTATACAATGTTGCAACTGCCCAAAGATTCGAACCATGTTTTTCTTTCTAAAAAGGGACGTGGTGATGCATACCTTGGAATTTCATTGCGACTTTCTGATGTAATACCAGATGATAAAATTAGGAACTTAATGGAACGCGTACTTGATTCTTTACGCGACAGTGTATATAAACAGACCCCAAAAGGCGATTTACAATTTTTAACCGAAAATTTATATGGCGAAGCACTTGCACTTTACACGGAATCTTTGGTAAAAAATATAAAACATTTTAATAATCGGGAAATCGGCGCTAATCGTATCAAAAATATTTTTGATACACTTGATAATTCTGTAAAAAATCAACAACTTCAAAATTATTCTGTGTACCGTTTTACAGATGATGATTCGTGTGCAAAAACAATAAAAGAATTGAAAAATATTGGCATTGAAAATTATGATGTCATGTTTAACGATACTATCGTGATATCAAATGATGAAAAACAAAAATACATTGAACAACTATATGAAAAAAATAAAACTATTTTATTAAAAATGCCAAAACAAAAATCTTATTAAAAAACCGCCTATACGGCGGTTTTGTTTACTTTTTTATCGGTTGATAACACTTTGATTCATCATCTTTTAAACAACACGCAAATTTTAAGTTACCCAAATCTTTAAACTTTTCTCCGTCACAACAACCAAACTTATTGGGGTTCACATCACCGGGACACAAACCCTTGGTTGCAGATTCAGCGCGTTTTATTTCCATCTCCTTTTGCTTTTGTTCCGCAGAAACAGGCGCTTCCTCAACAACCTCTACAACATCTTCGGTAACCGCTTTTTGTTTTTTCTTCTTTTTCTTTTTTGGTTTTTCTACCACTTCTTCTTCAACAACTTCTTCCTCTATTGGTTCTTCTATCTGAGGCATAGCATTGTTAAGATTTCTTACAGGACGGGCGCGACTGCTACGAGCACACTGACCACGTTGCTTTTTAAGCAAGTTATCCAATTCTTCTTGCAAATCAGGATTCGCATTTACTTGGGCTCGTAATTCTGATATTTTCACTTTAATATCGTCACAGGTCATACGTGCCACAACACGCCCTTCGGCCGTTGGGATATCTTCTTCATCATCCTCGTCTTCATAATCTTCATCTTCTTCGTCTTCTATATCTTCGACATCATCATCGGCAATCGCCCACATGACCGCACAAGGTGTAAAAGCCAAAATCCCCAAAGCCGCAAGTAAAACCTTCCAATTCATCGCCCATCCTTTTTTCTAAACAGGTCACTTGATTATATTATTCTTCTATTATATGTTGTAATTCCATAATAAAATCAACACCTGGATTTATTAACCTTTCTGCTTTTTGCAAATATTTCTTCGCTTCGTTGCGCATTTGAAGTTTTTTATACACATCAACCCTTTCACGCACAACACTTTCATTCATACCGCTATCCGGAAGGACACCATCCGCAATTTGCAATTGGTTATATGCCATCTGCTTATAATTCTGAGCATTTTCTGGACAACCTTTTTCCATAAGCATAACATAAACTTCGGTATTTGATGTATAACACTTGTTTTTCATGATTTCGACTGATGTACCATGATACGGAGAGTCATAATCATGTTCACAATCGCGAATCCGTCCTAAAAGCGTTTGTTCTATTGTTTCACATGCACGGTTTGGTTCATTTACATATGTCGCCCGCAAAGCGTTTGCAACACTTTCTTCGTCAATTGCTAATTCTTTAAACTTTTCTTGGTTTTCTTGACAACCTTGTGATACTAATAAAGCATAAATTCTTGCGTTTTCATGGTGATCACCTTCACTTAAATGTTCACCAATATTTACGCGTTGCAACAAAGCGTCTTCGCGCATTTCACATGAATTTTTTCTTTTTTGTAAAATATCGTATATACGATGTAAACTACCAGATTTGGCTTGGGTGATCGCTGTATTGCGCCCCAAACGATTATTGTCGCCCCAAATTGAAAAACCGGCCATCATACCGCACAAAAACAAACCACCAAGCGCAACTGCCGCCCAAATTCTTTGTGAACGAGTACATAAAAAGCACGTTTCTTTATTTTCTGTTTTTTTCATTCTCTCTCCTTTTTATTTATTTTACTATACCATTTTTTATGGTGATACGTCTATCAGCACGATTTGCCAAAGACATATCGTGTGTGACAAATAACATAGCCATTTTATTCTTTCTTACCAAATCAAGCAAGAGTTCAAATACACTGATAGCATGATTTGGGTCCAAACTCCCCGTTGGTTCATCCGCAAGTAAAATATCCGGATTATTCGCAAGCGCACGCGCAACCGCCGCCCTTTGCTGTTCCCCACCAGACATTTGACCAGGCAAATGTGAAGCACGATGTGCAACATTTGCGGACTTTAACAATTTCATAGCCCTAAGTTCGGCAATTTCTTCGTCCACACCATTTGCCAACATCGGCAACATAACATTTTCAAGCGCAGTAAAATCCGCCAATAAATTGTGTCTTTGATAAACAAACCCCATTTTTTTACGGCGAATCATTGTACGCATTTCTTCATTCATTGTATGTACCGGTGTTCCAGAAACCAATATACTTCCACCAGATGGTTTATCCAACAACCCAACACATTGTAACAAAGTGGATTTACCCGAACCAGATGGACCAACAAGTGCAATGATTTCACCACGGTGTAAATCGAAACCGCCACCAGTTAAAATATTTAACGGTTGACCACCTTCTATAAAGGTCTTTTTTATATCACGAACAGACAAAACCACTTCGCCTTGTTTAGGTTTTGATAAAGAATTTAATATAGACGCCATTTGTTCTGTCCCTTGGTTATTCATTTCTTAACACTTCTACTGGATCGGTATTCGCCGCTTTCCATGCCGGATATATTGTTGCCAAGAACGCCAGCGCAATAGCGATAACCGCTATACCTATTACAGTTGTCGGCACAACACGTGACGGTAATTCAGATAAATAATACAATTCCGCAGGGAACAAATCACGCCCCGTTGCCCATTGAAAGAATTTTCGTATCGGTTCAACATATATAGCAACCAACACACCAAGTCCCGTTCCAAGCACCGCACCTATGACACCGATACTGGTTCCAGATAAAATAAATATACGCATCATTGAACGCCGTGATACACCAAATGTTCGCAACACAGCAATATCTTTTGATTTATCTTTTACCAACATAACCAATGAAGAAACTATGTTAAAGGCAGCAACTATAACAATTAACATCAAAATCAAAAACATAACGTTTGACTCGACTTGTAAAGCCCCGACAAAGCCGCGATTCAAATCACGCCAATCACGTACCACAAAACCATCAGGCAAAAATGAAGATAATGCCTCACGAACCGAATCCGTATCTTTCGGATCTTTTAAGAATAAATCTATGTGTGTAACCGAATTCCCAAGATTCAAATATTTTTGTGCGGTTTCAAGAGGCATAAAAACATAACCAGAATCATATTCGTACATCCCCATAAAGAATGCCGTTTTTACCGGATAAGACATGATACGTGGCATAGTTCCAAATGCGGTCGCCGTGGCACCATTAGCCGAAACAAGCGAAACATTTTCCCCCATCGCCACACCCAATGAACGAACCAAAGATGCACCGGCAACCAATTCTCCATCTTTGATTTCATTTAACGCCTTTCCGTACACACGCGTCCCCGTTGCGGTTTTTGCCTGTAAATCCCCCATACGAATACCACGTACCATGGCACCAGAATTATGTCCAGCAGCAGTCACCATAACCTGACCTTCGGCAATTGGAACGATTGAAGAAACCGATTTTTCAACCGTTTTACTACTGCGCATTTTTTCTATTAAGAAATCATAATCTGATATTGCACCATCTTGGTGATAAACCACCACATGGCCATTCATCCCAACAATACGAGAAAGCAAAGTGTCATGAAATCCGCCCATCACCGACATAACAACAATAAGGGTTGCGACCCCAAGCATAATACCAATCAAAGACACCCACGATACCACCGAACCAAAACCACGACGTTTGGCACGTAGATATCTGAATGCTATTTTTCTTTCTAGTTTTGTAAACATATACCCACCCTAGTTTTTCAAAAAGTTTCTTACATCATCACCAACAAGTTGTTTTTGTGGCGCATCAACAATAGATATTATTCGCGGCGACATAAAAACAACCAATTCCGCAAATGGACTAATCAATGTTTCCGGCGTTGTCACAAAAGAATGTGTTGGTATACCAATTATTACATAATTATCGCCAATTGTTGATGGAACATTAAACGAAGATAATTCGCCATTACTTGTACGCAAAACAATTTTAGCATCTATTTTATCACGTCCGCCGAAATCCCCGTACGTAGCAGTTGCACCGACCGTCAAATCTGTTTCTAACCGTTCTTCTTTACCACATTGCCCAATATCAAACCTTGATTGCCATCCGTTTGGAACAACAAAACGCCCCTGGGAAATTAAAACAAGATTTGCCTGTTGTGCTAAAAATTCTTGTAATGTTTTTGTATTAATTTCAGGTCCAACAACCAAGGTACGACCAACAACACCAGGAATGGACATTTTTATATTTTTTTCACCAAACGCTGGTAATAAGTTCATCCAAATAATCGGATTATCCGTACGTGGATAAACACGATACACATCCATATCCCATGCCATCATATATTTCTTTGACGAAATATCAGATATTATTTTCGAAACTTCGCGCTCGGTTTGATAATTACCTTCGAATACCAATGTCTTATCATGCCAATCAACCAATAAATTACGCATATCCGAACCATGCATAGCGTCCAACAAAGCCATAATTATATCTTCGTTTTTGGGCATCTTTATCAACCATTTAGTTTTATTGAACAAACGAAGTTCACCAGATGTCGCATCATAAGAATAATAAACACGCGCCAATTTCGTCATCAAGTTTACCGCATCCGCTAAATTTCCAGATTCAATAGACCCCGAAATTCTTTCATGAATTCTTTCTTGTTCCACAACGGTAATATCCGTTCCATCAAGCAATTTTTCCAATGCTTGTGATACCGTCAATTTTTTAAATTCGTACTCAGAAACATTTAAATCAGGTAATGGGTCCCCCTTGTCCAAACGAACAATTTCTATTTTTTCTTCGGGAACAACAGAAACAACCGATTGATTATTCCAATCAACCGTACAACGTTTTGGTAATTCCATTGAAAATCTACGTGCAGTATCAGTTGTCAAAGCAGCCTTTTTTGGAAAAATTGGCACGGAGTTTTCATCAATAACCAAATTATCAACAACTTGAATTGTGTCATAAGGTTGAATTGTTTGCTGATTATTAAGTTTGTTGCAACCAACAAGCCCAACCAGAACAACAAATGCGATAATATATTTTATTCTTTTTCTCATTCCCATTTCCTTAAATGTTCATTATTTTTTCAAATTCTTCAAGTGTCATTTCGTGTATCGGTTTCTCAGATGGGGTGGTCATACCCTTGACCGCTTCAAATTGTTTTTTGAACATATCTATGACATTGACCACTTCGGGTTGAAGATTATTATTTTCCTTTTCCAGTTCTTCGGCATATTCTACAATAAATTCAAGCAGGTCCGCTGCAAAAAAACGACCAACATATTTTTCGACCGCAATCCCGCCCTTTTTAACACAAATTGCCGACATGGTTTTCGCGGTTTGATTATAAAAATTTGCCAATTTTATAAAGTTTTGAACCGTTACCGACATACCTTACCCCCCGTTCTGTTTTATACATTATAAAAACTATTGCCACCAAAACGCAAATAAATTATAATAAGAAATATGAGAATGTTAAAAATAATTTTGTTACTGGTTCTTTGTGCTTGTTCGTCACCCAACAGTGGCAGCATAGATAACGCAACAATATTGAACTGGGAAAATGAATCTGTGACCACGGAACAGTTTGTCCGTGACCACAAGGCATGCCTTGGTATAACCCAACCGTCTTATATGCCACGTTCGCGGATTGCTAAACTTATTTCACCGACACAACATTCCCGTATGCCCGACTGGGACGGACTTTGGGTGACGTTCCAATCAAACGAATATCGCGACGTCGGTCAACGCGCCCTGCTTTCTGTTCCGCGTAATACCACATCTAAATCCGTCGGTGCTTACCGCAAATGTATGTTCAGACGCGGCTATTTGTTACGCGCCATGTAAAATTATTTTTGTGATACGCTTTCATATTTCATAAAAATATGATATAATCGTGCGTATGAAAAGAAATCTATGGTTTTGGTTGTATTTTGTATTTGCCATACTTTTGGCAATCTATTTTTCAACACGAATAATTATGACTTTTATGGGATATGGCCCAATAGCCAATGTCCGCACAATATCCATGACCGCTGATACAAAAAACAAGGATTTGACTGCTTTACATGCCGCCCTGGGAATTACCGGCGGAACGAATTCCTATTCAATAAATTTAGATACGGTCAATGAACGGTTGCTTCAAACCCCGGGGGTTCGTGAATCTGCGGTTCGTCGTTTACCAAATGGGAACCTTGCTGTTCGCGTTCGTATGTATCGTGCGGTGGCTTCTTGGACGGATGGAATGTATTATTACCCAGTTTCTGCCGATGGAAAAGTTGTCAACCAACCGAATGACGAAAAACCAAATGGCGCGGTTATTTTCCGTGGACCTGTTCCCGATGATATATCCGAAATTACCAAAGCAGCCACAAATCTAATTGGTGAACTCGATTATCTTGAATGGGTTGATAATCACCGTTGGAACTTACACACAATTGGTGGTATTACGATAAAATTACCCGAAACAGACCCAATTGCAGCAATTGGTACTATTGTTTTACTAAATAAAAAACACGGATTGTTATCAAAGGATTTAACCGTAATAGATATGCGTGATTCCGCAAGGGTGCTTGTAAAATGACAATGAATATGATTGATTCTTCATTTTTATGTCTTGATATCGGAACAAGCGGTGTTCGTGGTATGGCACATCGTATAAAAAATGCACGTTTATATCGTTCCGCTTACTATTCTTTGGATAATCCTGATACTGTTTTTGCATTGAAAGCGGTGATTGATGAACTTGAACATCAAATTGGTCGTCATTTTGACATGGCTTATATTACGGGAAACTTTGGACCCGCATTTTTTACAATGGTATCCAAAAGCACTAAATGGCCCGAAGAACACAAAATAAACGCGGGGGATATTCAATATCAAATATCACAAATCAAGCATCCAGAAAACTTTTATCCAATGCATATTTTACCATTGCGTTATGATAGTCCAAAATATCGTAATATGATTTCACCTATTGGATATGTGGATACGCAACTTGTATCGACCTTTTCGGGACTTTTTTTCAGCGAAGAATATTTGGAAAAAATTTATGAAATTTTACGTTATGCGCACATACAACCAATTACATGCTATTCACCATTATTTTTACATGGTTATACATTAAAAGAAAAAAATGACACCACCCTGTTCATAGATTTTGGTGCGGAATCAACGACAATGGCTATATGGGCAAAACACCGTCTGGTTTGGCACAACACGATATCACGTGGTGGAAATGACCTTGACCAAGAAATCGCTGATAATTTTCAAATACCAATCACTGCGGCCCAACGTATAAAACACGCTGTGTCTGATTTGAACTTTTCACATGAAACTGCACGTTTTTTCCAAGCCGACCCAGAATATGCATTTACATGCGAAGATTTAAATGAAATTGTCGTCCCTTTTATACGCGATTTAATAAATCAAACAAAAATTGAAAGTGAACCTTTTCTTGAAAAATACCCTGTAAGTAAAATCATTGTAAGTGGTGGCCTTACCAAAACCCGTGGTTTTGAACAATGCGTAAGCGAATATTTTGAACAACCGATTGTAAATGCGGGTCAGGATGCTACAATACGTGCACTTTCTGCTTATGTCTGGGGCGAACAAAAGAAACATCGTGTGGCATATATTGCCCGTAATTTATATCTTCAAAAACGTTTCGCGAAATTATTTAAATTGTTCCACAGACGTAAAAAAAAGACCGCACCACGTGTTGTTCCGATTATGCCAAGTTCTTTGTGTTTTGATATGTCACGACCGGAAACATACACTTTATTTTCTTCTTCGGGAATTTCGGTAATACATGTTGATATTATGGATGGTTTATATGTTGAACAAATTGCTGGTGGAATTGATGAATTACGTAACATTCGTACAAACTGGCGCGGGCACTTACATGTCCATCTTATGACCGAAGCACCAGCATCGTGGGCGCAAAGTGCTATATCTGCTGGTGCGGATACGGTTATTTTGTCTGCAGGTACCACTGGTTACCAAGAAGCAATAACTTTGGTTCGTAATGCTGGAAAACGTGTCGGTGTTGCTATAAATCCTGATACACCGTTAAATATTTTGAAACCCATTTTACCGTTTTTGAACGAAGTTATGATTATGGGGGTTAAACCTGGTGCCGCTGGTCAACCATTTAATCAAAAGGTATTAAATAAAATATCTATACTTAACGAAGCGCGTAAAAAACACGGTTTAAAATTTGTGATATCTGTTGACGGCGGAATAAATCCACAAACCGCGGATGCGTGTTGGAGCGCGGGTGCCGATTTACTTGTATCCGGCTCGTTCCTTGCAGAATCGCCTGATTTTCCGTTGGCGGTTTATGATTTAATGCGTGGTAAAAAGCAGACTATTTAATTGTGATACGACGCCCCGAACCGTATTCTTCTATATAAACATGTATTGTATTTTTGGGTAACATATTTGCCGCAATGTCAGGCCATTCAATAATAGTTATATCATTAGCAATTGCGTAATCCAAGCCTATTTCCACAAGTTCCGCCGCATCAACAATTCGGTATAAATCAAAATGGGATATGCGTGTATTACCACTTGTATAGGTTTGCACAAGTGTGAATGTCGGACTTGGTACAACGGTGTCGGCACCGCATAATGTTTGAATTATTGTGCGTGCGATTTCCGATTTTCCAACACCCAAATCCCCATGCAATGCGACAGTTACCGGCGCATGCAACGTTTTTGCAAAATCCGTAGCAAACATACGTGTTTCTTTGATATTTTTTGCAATATATTCCATATCATAATTCCTTTTCTTTATTGGTATATCCCGCAAACCATATAAACGGTTTGTAATCAGGAATTAAAATATCTTGTTGATTTTTTGCCTTCATTGCACGCATCGATTGTTGCGCTTTGTCCCTTGTGTTATAAGGATATCTTATTTTGAATATAAGTTCACCACGTTTAACAAAAACATCAACAGCATAAAAATCTTTCCATAATGCAGAGATATAAATCCCATCAATTTCTATTATTTCTTTTACGTTTATCATTTTTTCACTCCAATACTAACAAATCATCTTGTAATTTGTGAATAGTATCACGTAATTCAGCGGCAGTTTCAAAATCCAAATTTTCCGCCGCTTTGCGCATTTTCTTATCAAGATTACGAATTTCCGAACGCAAAGTTTCGGCATCCATAACACCTTCTTTGGTATATAAAAATTTGCGTTTTTTATCGGTCTTTTCTTCTTTATCACCAACTTCGGCAAATATTGCCTTGGATACAGTGGTCGGCGTTATTCCGTGTTCGGTATTATATTTCATCTGTTTTTCACGGCGACGTGCGGTTTCGTCCAACGCGGCACGCATAGAGTCAGTGATGCTATCAGCATATAAAATTACACGTCCCTTGGCGTTTCGTGCGGCACGCCCAATCGTTTGAATTAATGAACGAACCGAACGCAAAAAACCTTCTTTGTCGGCATCCATAATAGCAACAAGTTCACATTCGGGAACATCAAGACCTTCACGCAAAAGGTTGATTCCAACAAGAACATCAAATTTACCCATACGCAAATCACGTAACAACTCTATGCGTTCAAGGGTTTCTATGTCACTGTGTAAGTAACGTGCACGCACACCGTTTTCGACAAAGTAATCCGTAAGTTGTTCCGCCATTTTTTTCGTAAGGGTTGTTACCAAAATACGACCCGATGTTTTTTTTACCTCGGTAAGTAAATCATCAACTTGATTTTTGATTGGGCGAATTATACATTCGGGGTCCAAAAGTCCCGTTGGACGAATAACCTGTTCCGCAACAATACCACCTGATTGGGTCATTTCCCATTCCGCGGGTGTCGCAGAAACAAAAATTGTCTGAGGACGCAAAGCATCCCATTCTTCAAATGTAAGTGGGCGGTTATCTATACACGCAGGTAATCTGAATCCATATTGAGATAACGTTTCCTTGCGTGCCCTATCACCACGTGACATAGCCGATATTTGCGGTACCGTTACATGACTTTCATCTATGAATAAGATGGCATCTTTTGGCAAATACTCAAATAAAGTCGGTGGCGGTTGTCCCGGTGCACGCCCTGTTAAATACCGCGAATAATTTTCAATACCACGACAAGTCCCGGTCGATTCCATCATTTCAATATCAAGATTTACACGTTCACGTAATCTTTGTTCTTCTATGTATTTCATATTATCATGAAAATACTTTAACCGATCTTCTAAATCGTGTCTTATATTTCCAATTGCTTGAAGAATCGAAGGCATAGGTGTCGCATAATGTGTATTCGGGTAAACGACTATTCTGTCTAACCTTGATAACCTTGCACCGGTTAACGTATCAAATTCCCAGATTTCTTCTATTTCATTTCCCCAAAAAGAAATTTTCCACGCACGGTCCTGACTATGCGAAGGAAATATATCTAAACTATCCCCACGTCCCCTAAAACAACCACGTTCAAAACCAATATCGTTTCGTTTATATTGAATATCAACAAGTTCGTGCATTATTTCGTTTATACCAACTTGGTCACCAACATGAAAAACCAATTTCATCCCTGAATATTGTTCGGGCGATCCCATACCGTAAATAGATGATACCGATGAAACAACAACCACATCACGTTCTTCGAGCATGGCACGCGTAGCACTGTGTCGCATACGATCAAGTTGGTCATTAATAGAAGCATCCTTGTCAATATATGTATCCGTCGTTGGCATATATGCTTCGGGTTGGTAATAGTCATAGTAAGAAACAAAATATTCCACGTGATTATGTGGAAAGAACGCTTTCATTTCGGTATAAAGTTGCGCCGCCAAAATTTTATTCGGCGCCATTATCAATGCTGGACGCCCAAGTTCCGCAATAACATTTGCCATGGTAAAAGTTTTTCCGGACCCTGTCACCCCAAGTAAAACCTGGGATTTTCGCCCCGCTTTTACACCATCAACCAAATCAGCAATCGCGGTGGGTTGGTCACCCATTGGTTTATAATTACTTTCAAGATTAAATATTTTTTTATTCACAAGGTTAGTATAATAAATTAAAATGAAAAAACAAGGGACGGAGAGATGGCACTTAGACCTAAACACAAACGTAAAATCTTTTGGGGTATTTTAGGCATATTTTGCTTAATTATTGCGACTTTATTGACATTACCCACGTTTATAACGTTAAATTCATTACGTCCACGTCTTGAGACGGCTATCGAATCTCAAACGGGTGAAACGGTAAAAATAAACGGCGACATAAATTTTGGAATATTGGGCCGAACAACAATTATTGCCAATAATGTTGTTTTTAAAAACGGTACCGCAAAGAAAATCACCATTACAATTCCATTTAGCGGGTTATTTGATTTGGAACATACAACACTTAGCGGTGATATAAGTTTATACGGTGCAAAAATCAACATATCTTCATTGGTGGGCAATGAAACCAATTATAACATCATAATAAAGGATTCCGTCATTGGATTTATGGGCAAGGACTATAATATCATAAATGGTGTGTTCACGGATGGAACTTTCAGTGGGACAATACGTACCGACCAACACAAATATGATATAAAATTCCGTGGACGTGAATTTTTGATTCGTAATCAAAATGTAAAATTAACAATAAATGGTGAATTGTTTGAAAACGGCGGCGCAAGTGGTGTATTAAATATAGAAACAGATAAAATAAATTCATGGTTTGAATTTAAAGAACCCAAGATTACCGAAACCGTAAAACTTAGCACTAATTTTTGGTGGGACGGACAATACGCATTTCGATTTTATGATTTAACCACAAATAATATTCATGGAAATATTGAATTATCCCCAGATGGAACAAAAATTATAAATTTATTTGCCCAAGATACATCTTTTGATTTTTCGTTTTTGGCACGCCCGACAAACCTTATAAAAAACACAAAAATAGATTTGGATTTTTCTGGAAATTTGATATTTGAAAACCAAGAGTTTAATCATGTAAAAATCGATGCAACGGGTGGTGAAAAAACAATTTTGATAAATGAAGTAATCGCCGATAATATATCGTTTACTGGTGGTTCGCTTGATTCAAATGGTGCACATAATATTATGATTCGTGATAAAAACCGCGATTTGACATGCCTTTTTTCTGGAACACCCGAAACTTGGAAGTGTGAACGTTTTACATTCAAAAATTTTATCGGCACCATTAAGAAAACTAAGAAAAACGGTATTTATGTTGAAGTTACATCCGACAAAGAAGTTGATATGGATGAAATTCAAGAATACATTGAAAAAAACAATGTAAAGAATGCAACAATAAGATTTAAATTCCCAAATATCGGCGGAACATATATTATTACCCCCAAAAAAACCGCCGCTGAATACAGTTATGTGTATGGGAAAACTTTGTCGTGGTTAAACCCTAATATGAAATTTTTACCGGAATTTATGCGCAACGAAACAGGTAATATGGTATGGAAAAAAGATACCGTTACGTTTATTCCGAAATCAAAAACTTGGTCACTTACCATTCATGATAACTTCTTTTTCCTTACTGGCGACAGTATAAGAAAATGGTTTCCAAAAACAGATTGGCGTTCTATGAATGATTTTGATTACACACTTTCGGGATATTATAACGACCGTGGCGATATTTCCAATTTAACCTTAAAAATGGCTGACCATGTGTTTACTGGTTCCGCATCAATTAACACAATGACATT
>Ga0265299_10003216_pt1 | contig 16091 bp, 20 predicted proteins | sample AusTroGonzalo_MG_4_FD_193485 | JGI IMG/M metagenome (GOLD analysis project Ga0265299, IMG submission 193485) | Bovine rumen microbial communities from tropical cattle in Woodstock, Queensland, Australia - Gonzalo_02 | ecosystem: Host-associated > Mammals > Digestive system > Stomach > Rumen ... | reverse complement strand
GATTCGCTCGAACCCAGGGGGGTACTTTTTCTGTTACCATAAGTTGCCAAAACTGGAAATTGCCTTTTCGTTCAAGCCTGCCTTTTTTCTCTAGTATCAGCTAGCTTACGCAAATACCCTTTTTCTATCATTCCTGCATCAGCAAGCTTATGATGAGCTATACATAAAGTAATTAGGTTATCATCATCAAGAAGTTTAGAAGGATCTTCTTTTAAAGTGACAATATGATGAACTTCTAACCCCTCATAATTATAGACTCCCTCATCCCTGCAAACCTCACATAAGTAGTTTGCCCTTGCCTTCATTTCACGTGCTTTATATACCCACGCTGTGGTATTGCGCAGCGCAGATTCTTCGTAGTGATAATTATAATGTCTTTTCTTACGGCCTACATTGCATGTATAATTTGCGGGATGTATTCGCCCGCATCTCAGACATGTTTTATACATGGAGATTCAACTTCTGCCCTGGATAAATAGTATCGCTTTTCAATCCATTGAGCTGCTTGATTTGTTTATACTTGTTGCCATCTCCAAGATACTTGGCCGCAATATCCCACAAAGTGTCTCCTTTTTTCACTACATAAATAGACGATGTTTTCCCATACCCATTCAATTTAGCTTTTTTAATAATAGAAGGGAAGTCCTGAAAAGCAATATCCTGATCAACTGTATATCCCCCTACTTTCCCTTTGTCTGAATATTGCCATAATCCGAACCCATCATATTTAAAATTAGGTTTTGAACTTTGCCAGGAAGCTACCCACTTTGTATATTTCTTAAGCCTGTTTGTATCTAGTTGATTATTAAACCAGGTAAGAGAAGCATATACTCCAACAAAGAACCCCAGGTTTTCGAGAGTTTCACAAAAGCCAATAGCCGCATCTGTAACTCCCTGTTTTCTGCCTAGCTGCCACGTAGGATCCTCAATATCAATATAAATGGGCATCTCGAACTTTTTCTTTCTAAGACAATTATCATAAAGGAAATTAGCCTCTGCTATTCCCTCTTTTCGTGAATTGGCTGTGGAATAATAATAAACCCCAACGGGCATATTTATTTCTTTAGCTTGTTTATAAAAGTTCTCAAATTTAACATCTTTATACGTGATTCGCTTTTCAATTGAGGTATAACCTCCTCGCAATATCACGAACTCATATCCCGCTTTTTTCATATCAGAAAGTTTAAGTCCAGCTTGATAACGTGACACATCAGCACCTTTAATATTCGTAGCCATGTGGTCATCTCTCACTTTCATTTGAACATATTTTTAATACCGCTAAACAATCCGCAAGCTTCCAACCCCAAACAAATGCCAATTGCAATACGTTCTGAAATTCGAATATGGTCATACATAAAGAAACTAACAAGGAGCCCCAACAAAACATCAATAGCTGGGACCCATTGCGCTTCTAAGCCAATTTTTTTGAATACTTCTGCTAAACCGACAATCAAGGAAACTTGGATAGCAGGAGTAATAAAAATATCCATGAGTTCATCGCTCATAGATAATTTTTAACCTTTCTTTTTTTCTTACTTGACTTTTGCCAAATAATAAAGCCAGAAGTGGAGGTTATTAAATTAACAACATCTAACACCGCTCTGGCATACACATGAACCACGAATAAGTCATAACCGAACCAAAATATATTGCAAATCATCCAAAAGAAATAGGAAATAGGGGCTTTTCGAATATTCATGATAGTTGCAAAAACATTAAGTGAGGAAAACATCCAAGGTAGCGCCGCTAACAACATTTCCCCTCCGAATATAAATCTTCACGTTAATATAATAGCATATCTAAAGAAATATTTTTTCCCACAATGTCCCAATTTGTCCCATTTTGTCCCGACTTTTACTTCACCACTCTCCTAATGATGTTAAGAAGGCGATAAACTTGAGATTTACTATAATTCACGTTCTTGATGATATCATTCACATTAATTTGGCGTATATATTTCAGTTTATAGATTTTATCAATTTGTTCTCTGCTATTCATCAACTCTTTTTCTTTTAGTTTTAATAATCTTTCCCTATCATCCAAAATAGACTTAATTTCTAATAATCTCTCATCAATCTTTTTAGATTCTTTACTGATAAGGTAATTATCAAAATTATTATGTTCTGTTAAATTGGATGAGTCTATTTTGTCCCAGTTTGGAGATTTTGGTTGAGTTTTAGCAAAGATTTCTTCTTTTTCTTGCAATATTTTGTCAAACTGCTTCTGTGCTTCGAGATATTTATTCTTAAATTCCTCATAAGCTTTATATACCGCCATTTCATCACCTCATAAATAGTTTTTGAAATGAAAATATTTATCACAATATTTGCAATAGTCTCCTTTGCTATCGTCAGTAGATGAATAATTGTCTACAAGGCCGCAATTAGGGCAAATCCTTGCTGATGGCATGTCGAGGGTGTAAAGAGACCCCGTCGCAAAGTGTACAACACTTAAATAACCTTTTAGTTCAAAATAATCAAGAGCTACAATACACTTTTTATCTTTGTCACTATTTTTAAATTCAAGTTCCTCTCTATTTTTATATAAATACAAGTCTATAATGTGGTCAAAAATCACAATCATTCTAAGAGCCAACCTTTGATCCGCTTCGAGAGTACGCATTGCCAAATCGAATTTTTCTGTGTCAATTTTAAACGTTGCCATATTATCTCCAAAACATATAATCTAAGTTTAATTTTCCCACAATTAAGAGGGGCAAAAAGCCTATTTTGAAATTCTAGATTTTTTGGGGGCTCATCATATGCCTCTATTTTGCATTTTAAGGGCCATTTTCGGGGTTCTAGACCCCTTAGTGGTGTCATAATACCTTTTTGCCGTTTTTGGCCCCGTAAAACGCATTTATGAGGGTGTTTCATTCTAAGAGTTTTTTCGCCTCCATTTCTGAAGCAAGTTGCCTCGAAAATTTTCTTACTGATGGAGGCAACGCCATATACTCTTTCTCTCTTTCTGAACTAATTCTAAATGATCTCATAAAGTTTGACTGTAATACGGTGTCAAACTGGTCCGTGCCCATAAGTCCCCAATCTCTCAGAGTGTTGTGATCCCCTATAATCTTTTGAATGGTAGGAGGCAATTTATCGAATTCTTCTTTTGAATGATAAGTGGAATTGCTAGCTGCTTTTTTCACAAGTTGCCAGGCTTCCATTTCTGACATTGTATCCGGGTGACTTATCTCCCTCATCTTCTTCTTAATCACGCCAATAACAGGAGGATATCCTTTGTCATCGGTTGCTATAAATGCTTTGACTGCGCTGATAACAAGCAAAACATCGTCTCCTTCGAACATGGTATGCCATAAGTCGGTTATTTCTACCGCTTCTTCCTTGCTTATGTTTTTATAAAAGACTGGGTAAGCTTTTCTTAAAATTGATAATATTTGTAATGTTTCATTCCTGGTCATAGTCGTCCACCTCAACCTCGACAAATTCCTTTTTATTTACTTCTTCTTCGTCCATCAATGAATCAAATACGTTTTCACAAGATTGTACATATGCTTCTATATCATAGTTTGGTTTTTTCATTGTTTTCTTTTCGTCCGGCTTCAGCGGAAAGAATCCGGTCCACCCATTCATAATTGCATTTTGCACAATTTTAATCTTTTCATAATCATCCGCGGCGATTTGGTCAAGTTTGGCCAAACTTAATTGTATGGCTCTATTTGTTAACGCCGCTTTTTTTTGTTTTCTAGTCTTCAAATGTTCCTTCAATTCTTCCCTTAATTGCTCGTTCTCAGTGTAATTCTCAATTAAGGTGTCGAATGAGATACTTGGCTTATCTGGTTTTGAAGAAGTAGAAGAAAGTTTTTTCGTCTTTCTTTCTTTCTTACTTTCTTTCTTATTATTATTAACTTTATTCTTATTATCTTTATTCTTATTACGGTCAATTTTTTTAACTTCTTGAAGTTCAAATTTTTCACTTCTTGAAGTTAAAATTTTTGACTTCTTGTTGGACAAAATTTGACCTATGGCATCCTCATTTATTCTGATGTATCTTTTAGCCGGCATCCCTTTTCTCTCAACGGTTACAAGCCCCTGCTTTTGTAGATTTTCGAGTGCTTTTTTTTGCCTATGTTTGGACAAATTTGTATTTCTTTCGACATTTTCTACTGTAGAAAAAAACCACCCATCTTTTGTCTTTCCTTGGTTTACCCAATAATCGTATTCGCTCGCCAATTCTCCTAACATAAGCGCTTCCTCTATCCCTAATAAGCTTATCAACGTCTTGTTCAGCACTATAAAATTGTTGCTTGAAATTAAGCTCAAAATACTCATATTTTCTCCTTATTTAGTTGTTTTTTAGTAAGGTGTAAACGTTATGTGAAAAGCGCCCATTTTCCTTGATTTGTTCCACTTTTACATACCCGTACCGTACCAGGTTTTTTAGGTGCTTTGAAAATGTGCCAATAGAAATGTTCAAGTCATGACAAATTTTCGATCTCGTTGAGGAACAAGTTTCCCCAGTCCCCAGGGAACTTTGTTCACCACCCCCTGCATAACTGCAAAGACACGCTAGTATAAGCTTTTCTAAAGCACCTAGTTTTTTATCTAACCATACTTTTTTAGGTATCCACACACCTTTAAAATCTCTTGATATCGGATTCATTTCTTCCATTCTTTTCTCCTTAATTTTATTTTTTAGGGTTGACATTTAATTTTGAGGTATGGTAATATTCCCTTCAGAAAGTTTCTTCTGATTTTGAAGAAGTGGGAGAAAGCTTTCTTTCTTATTATTTACATTTGATTCTCCTTTTTTTTGGGGGGATCATTTTTGTCACCCCGAATTTTAGCACTTAGGCAAAAACTTTGTTGATATTTTACATTTTTTTGCTATGTCGGCCTCGATATTTAGTTATTGTTCCAAATCGGTGAAATGTTGATTTGTGCCTATTGACTTTTATTTTCGGAATATGATACTATTCCTATTGCAAAGGGTTTTCCTTTGTAAGATCTATCAAGGTTCCTTTGTAAAGAGATCTATCAAGGTTCTTTTTTAAGGTTCTTTTTTAAGATTCTTATATATTCTTATATACAAAAGTTTTTATGAAAAGTCTTCGTAGGGGAGACTTTTTCTTTTTTATGTTTGACCTACTATTTATTCTTTTACAATGTTCAGAAAAATAAGTCAAGAAATTTCCTTGACTTATTCTTTAATTGCGTGTATAATACTTTCGCTTTTGATAAAAAGCATTTCCTACTTTACATCAATATGTTTTTGAAGACCTACCATCCTTCCAACACACTTGCTACAAAATGTCACATGTTTATACATCACTAATTTTTCTTTTGTCCCACAGAACGTGCATTTTGAGTTTGCCTTGAAAAACACTATCTCATCACCCCTTAATTCACATTCCAATCTTTCTCCCGCTGTCAACTCTAGCCGTGCCCTTATTGATACCGGTATTGTGACTCTCCCCAACTGATCTATTTTCCCCATTCTTTGCCTCCTATTAATCCCAATGCTTCTCCACATTTTCTGCAACATCTCAAATTTCCAATGTTTTTTAATTGTGAACTTGATCCACAATATATGCATTGATTCTTTTTCTTTAATAATAGATTGTTGCCTCGTATACTTGCCTCGAGTTCGTCTCCTGGCTTTAGATTTAATTGGTTCAGCAATCCTAATGGTAATTTGACATTACCATCAAATCTTAATTTCATTTATCATTTCTCCCTTTTAGACCCACTCGCCTCGCTCGTGAAGATGAAAAGGGGGGTCAATCCCCTGTGGGGGCTTGTTCGAAAGGCGTCCCTACCCAACGTTCGGGATCCTCTTCTTCGACAACATCCGGTTCAACCCGCCGTGCGGGCTGGCCAAAATGTACTTCATCCGCTATTAATTCTTTTATATATCTCTTTTTCTCGTCTTTCTCATACTCCCTGCTTACTAGCTTTCCTTCTACTATTGCCATATCACCTTTTTTAAAGTATTTGGCAACGTTTTCCGCTTTCTTTCCAAATGCTACACAATTTAAAAAGCAAACGTTTTCTTTATCACTTTTGGGTACCTTTTCTGACCATGCTATGGTAAAGCGTGCATAATCCACTTTTTCTGAACTTTTCAGTTCGACGTCATTCGTAAATCTTCCTTGCATTGTGACATGATTAATCATTCTTACCTCTTATGAATTTATTCGCTGGATCTTTTTTTAATTGGTTCAGCTGCTCGGTCGTATAAAAACACTCTGGGTATGATTTAAATAATTCATTACATGTATCGTAGAATATTTCAAGTTCCCTATATTCAATTTGATTTGGCACATAAGCTTCTACAATTTTACCGTCGATTTCATATTCTCTTTTCGATCCGATCACCTCTCCTGCCGCCCGCCAAGCGAAGCTTGGTTAGACACGGCCCTGTGGGGGCTTGTTTTCTGGATTTATAATCGATTTTTGTTTCTTTTTTTGACACTTAACGGTAAAAATTAAAACCCAAATATTTTATTGAATTCTTCTAGACTCAGGTTTAAAGTTTGTTTTATTTTTTTCATTTCTTCGCATGTCCATTCTGTCTCCCCTTTCATCTTTTTATACAACGCTGTTCGAGAAAACCCTATCGTTTCTGCAAATTCTCCTAGATTCATTTTTTCTCGTTTTATTTTATATTTTAAATACTCTATGTCCATTACTGACAATATTTCTCATCCCCACCTTTTTTTTCCTTTATTTCTGTTATTATTATAATATTCATACTCCTCTTAAATCAACATTATTTCATAAAATAATACTTTTGTTTCGTAAAAAGAAATTTTTTTGTTCCAAATGAGGACTTTTGTGCTATAATTAATAAAAAATAAAATGTAAAGGATGAGTAACAATAAATAAGACAAGTGGTGGGCTGATACGCCGTAAACGAAAAAAGCTTGGGCTTACTCTTGAAGATGTCGCTAATGCATTAAATGTTTCTAAATCCACCGTTTCCAAATGGGAACGGGGATTTATCGTTAATTTGAAAAGGGACAAATTAATTGCATTATCCCGTCTTCTCAATATTAGCCCTGTTGAAATTATTGGCGGTGAAATTGTTAAAGATCAACACATAAGTAAAGACGAGTTTTTTAATAGGTTAAGTTCTCTATTATCTTTAACTGATTTATCTGAACAAGAAAAAAGTATGATTTTAGAATATGTACAATTAATCTGTAAAGCAAAAGGTGAATAAGAATGTATGGAAATGTAATTGAAAGATATAAACTAGTTAAAAAGATAATCATTTATTTGAGAAAGTCTCGAGAAGAGCAAATCAACGGTTACGGGTCAATTGAATTTACATTGGAACGTCACGAAGAAATATTGCAAACTTGGGCCCTTAATAATTTAGGATACAAAATCCCTGAAGAAAACATTTTTAGAGAAGTGGGAAGCGGAGAAACTATCAGTGATCGCCCTGTTATGGTCCATGTTCTAAAAATGGCACAAAACAATGAAATAAGCGGAATCTTGGTTGTTGAGCCTCAACGTCTTTCCCGTGGTGATTTGAAAGATTGTGGGGAATTAATAGAGACTTTAGAGTTGACCAAAACTAAAGCTTTGACTCCTACTAAAATTTATGATCTTAATGATAAATTTGATAAAAAGATTTTTAGAGATGAATTATTGCGAGGTAATGAATATCTTGAATATACAAAAGAAATTCTAGCTCGTGGACGTCATTTATCTGTTAGTCAAGGGAAATTTGTTGGCAGCAAGCCCCCTTTTGGATATGACAAAGAGAAGTTGCCTAAAGAAAAAGGATTTAAACTTGTTCCTAATGAGGATTCTGACACTGTTAGACTTATTTATTCTCTGTTTCTTGAAGGAAGTAGCCCTTTTGAAATTGCAGCGTATCTGAGATCTATTAATGCTAATACTAGAACTAATAAACCTTGGGAACATGGAGCGGTTAAACAAATACTTACTAATCCCGTCTACTATGGATATCAAACCTGGGAATATAGAAAAACAACTAAAATGTATGTTGATGGGCAAATAAAGACGGTTCGTCTAAAGAATACTGAAGTTAAACTTTACAAAGGATTACATGTCCCTTTGATTTCTGAACATGATTTTTTTAAAACCCAAGATGTTATTAAAAACCGCAGCATCCCTAGAACTTCTAGTTCTCTTGAAACTCAAAATCCTTTAGCTGGGATTATAAAGTGTAACAAATGTAAACGAACTATGGTTCGCCAATCCCATACAGGGGAGTTTATAACTCAACGTAAATATCCTTTTGATAAATATGAATTTCAAGAGTTTATTAAAAGTTATAAAGACAAAAACAAAATAACTCATAAGGAAATATATGAGTCTCTTGATATACCTAAACATTATGTATACGGTTGGTTCGGAAAACCTGAGAAGTTCTTTGTTTCTGGTATGTTCCTTAAACAATGGCCCGCCCTTAAAAAAATACTTAAGATTAAATCATGCAAGTTTGACAAGCCTTTGACTGAATTTATACAAGTCCCTAAACCTGAGACTTTAGCTTGTATTTATCACTCTTGTAATAATACTTCTTCTCACTTACATCTAGTTGAAGAGATGGTCTTAAAAGTAATAGCAGCTAGACTAGATAACTATCAACATTTCCTGGACAATTACGAAGTTGAACATATCAAAGAAATTGAAAACAATGAGAAGATACTTAAAAAGATTGATAAAGAAATATCATCATTAAATAATGAACTTATGGTTGCTTTGAGGAACTATAACCGTGAAGACTATACGAGAGATCAATACTTGTCTTTAAAAAAACAAATTGAATATGAATTAGAAGAATTAGAAAAAAAGAAGTCCTCTTTGTTTGAGACCAAAGAGGATAAAGTATTCGTGATCAAAAAGTCTGTCCCTGTATTACAAGCTTGTATAGATAATTATAACACTTTAGCTCCTAAAGACAAAAACAAACTCTTAAAATCAATTTTAGATACTATCTACTACACAAAAACGAAAAAAGGATCTGATTTCGATATCATCCCTGAATTTAAAATATAACCAACCTAACGTTGGAGCGCCAAGCGAAGCTTGGATGGACCGCCTTCGGCAGGTTGTCAATACTTCCTTTGATCAATCCCGGCCGAGGCCCGGGGTCAACCCCCTGTGGGGGCGCTCGGCTGGTTTTTGAAAGGTATTTTGTGTGGTGTCTGATCCATTGCGATATTCATACCATTGGGTGTATTAATAGGAGCATGGATCTTTTTTTATTATATCAGCATCAAAGTGGAAAACAACAGCCCAGCGTGCCCGAAGCCTGGTTAAATTTAAGAGTATTAATGATTATGAAAATATCCTTATTCGTCTGGTACCTCATTATAATTGTTAATAATCTTATAACACCAGCTACACACTGCCCCGCACCCTCCGTGCGGATTGGCAAAAGCGAGCTTATTGTTTATAAAAGGTCCCCTATATTCTTGTAATTAAATAGATGATTGTCACAATGAAAAACCGCTATATTATCAATTCCATTAAATCGCAAACAATAATTCGTATTTAAACATGCTGGGATCATCCTGCCTTCTTCAATTACTACGTTTAGTTTTTCCCCATTCATAGTAAATGTCTTCGCCGTTGCTTTATGATCTTTTATAAGATCTTTCAAAGAGAGAATAGCAGATTTGGTATATACAAACACTTCTTCAAAAACTCTTTCATATTCTTTATAATCTCTGTAATCATAATATAGTTTTAATGATTCACATGAACAAAAAGATAATATCTCATAGATTGAGTTGAAATAATAACGCTCTTTAATTCCGGCCAAGTTATTGTTTTCAAGAAATTGATCAAATTGATTTTCAAAGTCTACATGTAATTTCAAACGAATTGCAGCATCGGAAAAGTCTTCATATTGTGAATGAACCGGGGTGCATATATCTTCTAAATAATGAATAGCACGCCCTAAAGATTCATTTTTGTTTTCAATCAAATAATTAGACAAATGCCATATAAATCTATTTTTTGCTGAATCTTCAGTGCCACGAAAACATTTTTGTTTTAATGGATTATAAAAATGACATGAATAATCGTTTTCTCTTTCGTCTTCGTCGGGCAATATACATGAATCTATAATTTCTAAATCATTTTCGAAACACAGTGAAGTAAAAAATTTATGAGCAAAATAATTCATTTTTTCATAGCTCCTATAAAAATTTGACAAATTATTTTTATTGTGTTATAATCTTAACAATTTGATTAATTTTTTGGGGTTTTATGAACAAAACGCAGATTTTGGAAAGGATAAAATACTTAAAATCGCAAATTGAATACTATGATAAGAAATATTATGAAGATGATGATCCAGAAATAGAAGATTGGGAATACGATAAACTAAAACGGGAACTTGAAGAATCAGTGCCTTCATATGAAATTAAAATTGGTGGGAGAGCTTCAGAAAAATTTTCACATGTCAAACACCAAGTAAAAATGAGAAGTCTTCATAGTTCTTTTTCTATGAGTGAAATTTTTCATTTTTATAATAAAGTAGGGCAAAACCAAGAATTTGTTATTGAACCCAAAATTGACGGTCTTTCACTTTCAGTTGAATATAAAAATGGGGTTCTAACTTGTGCTTCTACAAGAGGTGACGGGACAATCGGAGAAGATATTACTGAAAATGCTTTGACTATTAAAAATTTGCCGCATAAACTCAATACGAAATTAAAATATCTCGAAATTCGTGGTGAATGTTATATGCCAAAGATGGTTTTTAAAAAACTAAATGACGTTCGAAAATTTAATGGCGACAAGCTTTTCAAACATCCCCGCAATGCCGCTTCAGGATCTATAAGACAAAAAGATGCTAATATATGCAAAAGTAGGAATCTTCAAATCTTATTTTTTAATGTCCAAAGAATATCAAATAAAGAATTTAAAACTCATTCGGAATCACTCGAATTTTTAAAATCTTTGGGGTTGCCTGTTGTAGATTTTAAGAAATGTGGAAATTTCGATGAAATAGAAAAAGAAATTGAAAATATCGGCAAAACTCGGGATAACTTCACCTTCCCAATTGATGGCGCAGTATTAAAAATCAACTCTCTTAAAGAAAGAACAAATCTCGGTAGTACATCGAGATACCCAAGATGGGCTGAAGCTTTTAAATATTCCCCTTTTAGACCCTTTTAGACCCAGCCCGCGCAGCGGGTCAGACCGAACTTTGTTCGGCGGCGCTGATTGGTTGTCATTTAGCTTGCTTTAACCAGCACGAGCGAGGCGAGTGGGTCCCTCCCGGCTTTGCCGGGTCTAACCAAGCTTCGCTTGGAGGTAAATTTTAGATAGAATAGCATACCCCGCAAGATCTCGCAGAGTATCTACTAATCTTTCATCTGTTTTATCGTCTTTTTCTCCCTTTAATATGATCTGCTTTAATCTGTTTAATTTGTCTTCTAATCTTACACATATTAAAACTTCCCCATATTCATCTAAAGTTTTGAAAAAACTATTTCCATACATTTTATTTTTTTGTTGGAGCAACTCCTGGAGATTGTTGCATTCATTTTTGATTATTTGTTGATTATCTTTCAAATTTTAGACCCTCTTTTTCGTTTTTAAACATATCACACCTCTTATTTTTGAACGCCGCGGTGTTAGGGTGGGGTGATAAACTCAAGCACCATTGTCTCAATCGATACCGTCTCTGGCGTATTATTTGTACCATTATAAGCACTCGTCTTGACAAGATCAAATGTTATTGCATTACTCATTGCTTTTGATATTGTTACCGTTATGGTACTATCCGCTAATACATCATATCCACCACTTACAAACGCATTTGAAAGCGTATATCCTCCATCCGCATTTCTTACATTTAGCTTCATGGTTGAGCAGGTTACATTTACATTTTCAACTGATTTGGGCAGTATTAATGAAAATCTCAATGTTTTGTTGTTGTTTGTAGTCATGCCTACAACTTGTAGATTCGTTATTGTTTGGGTGTCTCCCGAAGCATAGAATAAGGCTTTTAATATATTCACTCCACTAACTTCTAGTGACTTTTCGTCAACGGGAAAACAATTGAACCCTGTTGAATGCAAGATCCTGTCAAAGTAAACTATTGGGATTCCTTCTGATAAATAAAGAGTATATGTTGTTGATCCGAATTTATCAGTTAATAAAACCTGTACATCCCATTCATACAAATTATCTAAAGTTAAAGTAGATGTTACATTATCTTGCAAAGAAACATAACTTCCATAGCTGCTGTCACTATCTTTTTTGTATCTACACTGAATCGTAATTGTATTGTTACCATCAAGACTCGAATATTCAGCGTTTACATTAATATCTGTTTCTGAATAAAAGTTATTTTGTCTTTGCAAAGTTATAATTGCCGTGGGCAGAACCCAATCTAACATCGTGATAGTAAGGCTTTTCTTGGTAGTTATTCCCCGGCTATCTGTGAGATTAAATGTCGCTGTTACATTGGAGGCACTATCTATCACTATCCCGCTTACACTTGCATTTGAATTATTGACCGTCAAGTTGTAATTGACGGCATTAATTACCACTTTACAACTTGAAATTGTTGCTGATTTATTCGCTGTTAAAGAGGTAGCAGATACCGTAACTTGACTTTGATTTCTAATTATTAATTGATTATTCCCCGTGATCCCTGTCGTCGTGCTGTTTGTATCTTGATAACTCACCGTACCTATAGTAGGCTTACATACGCTTGTATCAACTGTATACGTGCCACCCGTTTTGGTACTAACTACCCCGCTATACGTTACCTTGACTTTATAAGTACCACTCTTAGAGTTAGGAATACTTGCATAGAATCTATTTTGAACCGTTTCGTTATTATATCCACTTATTGATGTGCCATTTGTCGTATCGTTGCTTATTTGGCTGTTATTCGCTCCTAGAATATTAACTGTTATATTCCTTTTTAATGGATTATAAAATCCTAAAGTCAATTTGTTTCCAATAGTTAAATCAGGCATACTATTGCAATATGGATAAGCATAGGTCGCCACACTAAGAGCTGAACTATCTGTGGTTAGTTGGCTGTCTTTTCTCCTTGCTCTGGTTTTGACCTGATAAGTTGTATTTGCTACCAAGCCGCTTATCGTATACGCTCCGCTTGTGCCATCCGTAACATCTACACCGCTCCAACTGGACCCGTTATTCGTAGAGTACCATACATAATCAATGATACTGTCACTAGACCAATTCATGACTATTGAGGTTTCCGTTTTAGTATTCAACGATTGACTAATTGTTGCGTATTTTGGGATCTTAGTCAAAGCCATTGTAGCGCTGCCGCTTATTGTCCCAATTTGTGAACCGCTCCATGAAATATTCAAATCAATTGAAGCTGAAATAGAAATAGATTTAGTCCCATCTGTATTATGTGTTACTGTTTGAGTTTTAGAGATAAGGGTTTTATCTCCGCTGCCCCCAATTGATCCGCTCCAAGTATATTTCGTCCCGTTAATAGTACATGCTGCTGTTTTCGTGGCGGTTGATGAAATAGACGACGGCCTTTTTAATACTAATTTTATCGACAATGTAGAAGTATTATTTGCCACACTCGTTGCCGTTTCATTTACTGTTAATACTCCATACGGTCTTTGGTTTGATGTACTTCCAAAAGTTAATGTTTTTGATACTCCCATTCTTTTCCTCCATTTGCTTAATTGCTTAATTAGGAATTTAGTCTTTCTTTAATCTCAAAATTAATCTTTTCTTAACGGAAAATTTCGCAATTTCAACTGTACTGTACTGGACTAAACTAAACTATACTATACTGGGTCTGCATTTCCAGTAAATTCCAGCTTCGTTTGCGGGATGTGCTTTTGTATATTACTAATAAATTTATCTATGCTATGAATAAATTCCATCTTTTTTTATGTGTATGTTTTTATTTTTCCCAAAAAATCCAGTAAATGTCACCTTCGTTTGCGGGATATGCTTTTGTATACTCTGGCAATTTCATATACATTTTAAATAAAAATCCTATTTTTATTTGTCTTAGGGAAATTTATAAATAGAGTTTATTTTTTTTTGGTGTCGAGTTATAATTCAACAAAAAATAAATAGAAAAGGAGAATGCATGGCTCAAAGACGTATGATTTCAAAACATATTTACGATTCTGATAAATTTTTAGATCTTCCTGCTACTACGCAATTGTTATATACGCATTTAGTGGTACGCGCTGACGACGACGGTTTTGTAGGAAATGTGAAGCGCTTGTTAATGATGCTCCCTTGTTCTGAGATTGACCTAAATCTCTTAATTCAAGCGGAATATATCATTCCTTTTGATACTGGCGTGTGTGTTATAACCGACTGGCATCAATTCAATAAAGTCTCTAAATCAAAATATACCCCCACCATGTATTTAGAAGAACGGTTGTGTTTAAGTTTGGGTGCCCAAAAAAAATATCTAGTGGCGGTCCCGGACTCTGTCTCGGACTATGTCCGACATTAGGCTTTGGGAGTTGATACTAAACCTATTCCGTCCGATGTTATATTTCCATTTCCATCATCTAAAGTGATTGGTATAAATCTCACTTTATTACAAAGGGTGATCTCTTCTTCAATTACACTCTTTTTCATATGAAATTCATCATGATCTACCCAATATATTTTATTTCCTAATCTGTCATATCCGGCAAATCCTACTTGATTATTAATTAAGATGTATGAATTATCTACACCCCACATTTTAAGCCCGTTTTTGCTCATTTCAGCTATCAAATTGTTAGCTTCGTCATATATCTCTATTTGCCCATAATCGTTTAAATTTGACCCTAATTTGAGAGTCCCACCTTTTATTAAATCAGCGGTGAAATTTATGACGTTTATCGCCTGGGCGTTAAATTCTCCATCTATTGTCCACGCTGTGACAAAATTCCCGTTTATACCCGTTTGACTGAACGCAATTCCTCCGCTATTTATCATTATTACGTTTACTGCCTCTTCTTTTGGCAACTTGTCTACTACTAAAATTTTATCTCCTTCATAGATAACATAGCTTGACCCTAAAGCATTCCAAATTTCATCTTGGGCCTCTTGCAATTGAGTAGTGAGAACAATTTGTAAATTGGCGGTGTTTTCGTCTATTTTGGTTTGAGTATCACTTGTAATATCACTCATCAAATTAGAGAGTTTTTGCTGAAAATTTCCGAATTCTAATTCTGTGTATTGATCTAATATGCAATCAAAATCGTATGATATTAAATGAGTAATTAAATTAATTCCTAATCTTTCGTCAACAACCGAGATTGTATCTCCTATATCACTAATCTTTTCTAAATTTGCTTTAAGAGTATAATTTACTTTTGGTACGCAATTTTGATCTACATAATTTTGCCCTTGGAGTCTCAAATCATCTATAAGAGCTTGCTTGTATTGTTGTTCGTTCTCAAAATCTTCTTCGTCTATTTCCTGCGTAAATGAGACGGTCTTTGTATATGGCAAATCATACGTAGTATCTGCGTATAAATATAAATCAACTGATGGATCCAATTTATTTAAAAGAATTCCATCTTTCCCAACGGGCATTAATTTCGTGACAACATTATCCCAATTTTCATCACATTCTATCTCTTTCAAATTCTTTGCATATCTGACACTTACCCCGTTATCTTCTCCTATGCTGCCTCTTATTTGAATATCGAAGTTGTCTCTGTATAGATGGCCTCCCCATCTCTCTAGAACGGTCATAATAGCCTCATATAGAGACTTTCTAACACATCTAAAGGTTTTTACCGTCTGAACATCAGAAAGCGTTGTAAACGGGCTTAAATTGTCCGTAGCGCTGTTTAAATGATCTAACGCCTCATTACAATTCTTTTCTACTACGTAACTATCAGATATTAGATAGTTTTTAGTATCATAAAAAACATGGTAACATCTCGTTTTAATTCTGCTTCTTGTTTTTTGTACATTCCCAACTCTGAATGCTTGATCCCCTTGTGGAGTATTGGCAACTATAATATTTCCTTCTATCAAATCATCAACGTAACTTAAATCTGTCTCTAGATCTACATAAAAAGGGCCGTTGTCCTCTTTATGAACAACGGCTCTTAATGGATTTATGATTACATCTCCATTTGATGAAAAGTTCTTATCAGTTAT
>Ga0265299_10003215_pt1 | contig 16094 bp, 8 predicted proteins | sample AusTroGonzalo_MG_4_FD_193485 | JGI IMG/M metagenome (GOLD analysis project Ga0265299, IMG submission 193485) | Bovine rumen microbial communities from tropical cattle in Woodstock, Queensland, Australia - Gonzalo_02 | ecosystem: Host-associated > Mammals > Digestive system > Stomach > Rumen ... | reverse complement strand
AGATTGAGAAGAAACTCGTGCCTTTCATTAATATCTGTAAGGAGCATCACACGGCTGTGCGTATCGGTGTGAACCACGGTTCACTCAGCGACCGTATCATGTCGCGCTATGGTGACACACCAGAGGGTATCGTGGAGAGTTGTATGGAGTTCCTGCGCATCTTCCGTCGCGAGCAGTTCAATGATGTGGTTATCAGTATCAAGGCTTCTAACACTGTGGTGATGGTCACCACCGTTCGCCTGCTGGTGAAGACAATGGACAAAGAGGATATTCACTATCCTCTTCACCTGGGTGTCACCGAGGCTGGCGAGGGCGAGGACGGTCGCATCAAGAGTGCCGTAGGTATTGGCGCCCTGCTTACCGAGGGTATTGGCGACACCATCCGTGTGAGTCTCTCGGAGGAGCCTGAGTGCGAGATTCCCGTCGCCCGCAAATTGGTTGACCTTATCCCTGAGTGCACCCAACTGCGTGCCGAGGCTGAGGCCAGCATCAAGGACGACACCATCACCCTCCATGTCGATGCTCCCGATTGGGAGACCCTTCAGTTGAAGGCCTCGATGGCTGTGGGTGCCCTGCTTATCGACCGCAAGGCCACGAAATTAATCATAGAATCTAGTTTTTCTAGTCAGTCTAGTTCATCTATTTTAACCACCCTCGCCGACGCCATCCTCCAGGCTGCGCGCATCAAGTTCACCAAGACCGAGTATATCTCTTGTCCTGGTTGCGGACGCACACTCTACAACCTTCAGGAGACCATCGCCAAGATCAAGGCGGCCACCAGTCATTTGGTAGGCCTGAAGATTGGTATCATGGGATGCATCGTCAATGGTCCTGGCGAGATGGCCGATGCCGACTATGGCTATGTGGGTGCTGGTCGTGGCAAGATCTCTCTCTATCGCGCCAAGGAGTGTGTCGAGAAGAACATACCTGAGGCTGAGGCTGTAGACCACCTGTTGGCTCTGATCAAGCAGGATAGGGGAGAATAACTTCCGAACATTCTTACTACCAATGATATGAGAAGATGCTTTTTGTTGATGGTGTTATTGCCGATGGCATTTTTATTTGTCATGGGTTGCTCAAGTGGAGACCAGCAAGAGATTATCATCCATCTGAATCACCAGTTGGACTCCATGAGAGAGGAGAATGCCAAGAAAGATGTCGACCTCAACGACATGAATCAGTATGTGAGTATTCTGGCTGACGGTCTTGACTCTATTGCCCGTCAGGAAAAAATGCTATTCTATACGAACAAGGGCGTCGAGGGTACCATTATAGACAGGAATCAGTTGAAGAAGAACCTCGACACGTTCCAGCTTCTGCTGGCCAACCAGAAGCAGCAGATTGCTCAGCTCTCGGCATCGCTCCGCACGCGTGGTGATAGCATCAGTAAACTCTATACGCTGGTCAGCTATCTCAACGCCCAACTCGAAAAAAAGGACGAGCAGATCCAGGCCCTGCGTGCCGAATTGGATAGCAAGGACATCAATATCGACCAGTTGCGCCAACGCGTGGCGATGCTCACCGATGCTAACAGTCGCCTGCATAAGACAGTGGAGCGTCAGGCCGACGTCGTCAGCAAGCAGGATAAGTTGCTCAACGAGGCTTATGTGAAGATTGGTACGAAAAAGGAACTCTCTGACTTGGGTTTGCTGAGTGGAGGTTTCCTCAAGAAGACCAAAATCAATCCAGAGGCCATCCAGCAGAGTCAGTTCATCAAGGTGGATATCCGCAAGTACACAGAGATTACCATTCAGTCGCGCAATCCCAAGATCCTGACGCAGATGCCTAAATCTTCATATAAAATAGAGAAAGGCAAGAAGACTTCCGTTCTCTATATCTTGGATCCCGTCGCTTTTTGGGGAGTCTCAAACTATCTGATTATTCAGACAAAGTGAAAGAGAATGGAGCAAGTGATATGCTTATTTCTGTCTTTGGTTGAAGATGCCTGCTTTGTCGAGAATTGGGATGATGTGCTTAGCCAATAGACGCTTTTTCTTCTCTTTCTCTGAGAAATAAGCTTTGCGCAGATCTTCGTTGGTAACCATCTGCTCTATCACTTGATCGTCTACTAAGTGTAAATTGATGAGTCCATTCTTGTCTGGACCGTTAGAAATGATGTAGCAGACTTGCAAATCCATCTGCTTCTTGGCAGAAGTATAACTACCAATCATACCAAAGGCCCATTCTGCATTGAAGAGACTTCTTTGAGCATGGATTCCGATAATTCTGTTGACGAAAAGCAGACTGTGCTGTCCGATGCGTTTTGCCCTAGCATAGCCATTGCCAAAGTACATTTTTTCGAAACATAGGTTACGGCAGTTGACGTATATCGTGTCGTTTTGCATGACAGCAAAGGCTTTCTTCTTCAATATCTTGTTGATGTCTTTGTTGCCTGTTCTCAGGGTGTAGTCGTTGCCTCCCATCCATATTTGACTATGCTTGCTATGGTTGATGCAGTAGACAGAATCTAACCTTTCAAATTTGTCGTTGACGAAGTCTTCGTAAGTGCTATAGTAGCAGCATTGTGCCTTGATGGCGGTGGTTATAAATAGTTGGATTGTACAAAAGAAAGTTATCCTTTTTAATATTGTCATGGAAGTGTGTTTTTTATAGTTGTCAAAACGGTGATTGTCTATTCTAGGCAATTGCTCACGCTGCCTGCTTCGAGGAGACGCTGACGGGCCTCGTCGTAACTGATGCCGAGAGAATCCTGAAGCATGCGGGTACCCCTATCAATGAGTTTGTCGTTGGTGAGTTGCATGTTCACCATGCGATTGCCCTGTACACGTCCCAAACGAATCATCAGGGTGGTGGAAATCATATTTAAGACCATCTTTTGTGCCGTACCGCTTTTCATACGACTGGAGCCTGTGACAAACTCTGGGCCTACGATGGTCTCAATAGGATACTCGGTCGCCTGAGCCAAAGGCGTGTTAGGATTGCTGGTGATGCAGCCCGTGAGAAGACCGTGTGTACGAGCCTGACGGATGGCATCGACCACATAGGGAGTGGTACCTGAGGCAGCAATGCCCAACAGGGTGTCATCAGATGTAGGTTGATAGGCCAAAAGGTCTTTCCATCCTTGCTCGGCGATATCCTCAGCATGCTCGACAGCATGGCGCAGAGCCTGGTCGCCACCAGCAATGACACCTATCACCCAATTAGAGGGCACGCCAAACGTAGGGGGTAGTTCGCTGGCATCGAGCACTCCTAAGCGACCACTGGTACCAGCACCGATATAGAAGAGTCGTCCACCACGCTTCATCCTTGGTTCAAGGGCCCGGACCAGCTCCTCTATCTGAGGCAATGCCTGACTGACAGTCTGAGCCACCAGCGCATCCTCTTCATTGATGTGCTGCAACAGTTCACCAATGGACATCTGCTCCAGATGGTCATAGCGTGAGGACTGCTCAGTGATCTTATCTTTTGTTTCCATTATCAGTGTGTAGCGTTGTACGCCCACTTCAGTCCGAAGTAGAAGAAGGTGCCGAAGAACAGACCAGCAATGGCATCGATGGCATAGTGTGCCAGAATATAGAAAGTGCCAAAGAATAGCAGAACGGCAAAGGGCAGGCAGATATAAAAAACTTTGCGGTTTTTACACTCCCACGCCAGCCACAGCACAACAGTAGCAATACCCACATGACTGCTGGGGAAGGCTGCCGTGGGGCGTTCGCCTGCATCGTGGGTAATGATGAGAGCCTTATACATCAGACCATCCTCCCAACCTGGAATGGGCATGATGAAGTCGCGATTGTGTACATCGAACTGTATGCGATTAAAATAGTCGCCAATATTGGGGAAGATGCCCTGCGCTATCTGATCCGCACCAACAGCCTTGAAATAGAACTGTGGTCCGGCCACAGGTACGAAGATGAAAATCACGTAGAACAGGAAGAACGAGGTCATGAGAATAAAGGCCGTACGCTCAAAATGCTCGTAACGATAGAAGAAATAATAGAGAGTGATGCCAACAAACAGGGGGAAGTAGCTGACATAACCCAAAGACAGGAGCTCGCTGAAGATGGGATGCGAGAATACCTGACTGAACGACAGAGAGGGCTGGAAGCCAAAGAGTGACTGCTCGTAACCCGCAAAGACGTGGTCGAGATTAGGGAAGATACGGTTCAACTCATACGTATCGGAGTACCACCACGACAGTAGCAGCAACTGACCCGCAACGCGAAAGAGCATCGTGAGTTTGCTGGGACAGAGGCGATAGACGCCCCACAAAGCCAAAGTCAGCAACACAGCCTGCGCCCTCAGCAACAGCATGTCGCCAGGATTGGTGAGTCGTACGAAAGTGACTAGAATAAATATTGTCGTAAACAGCGTGTAGGCCAGTGTGGCCCACTCGGCTGCCATCAGTCCGCGTTTAGTTTTTACAGCCATCCGTTTTCTTGATACCATTTAATAGTCAGGGGCACGCCCTGCTCTAGTGTGTACTTAGGTTCATAGCCCAACTCACGTCGGGCGGGTTCGATGTCGCAACGCCAGTTGCGCTGCTTCAAAATGTGATACTTGTCATTGTTCAATGCCGAGATCTTACCCGTCAGGTGGCCCCACTTGTCGCCAAAGAAGGTGACGATGCGCAGCACCCAGATAGGCGCCGTGATGCGAATCCACCAAGGATTTCCTAGTTCCTTGCGGATAAGATTAGAGAAGGTGGCCGACTGATACACCTCGCCATCGCTGAGGAAATACTTGCGGCCCGTCTGCCCTTTCTCGCAGGCCAGAAATACGGCCTGCACCACATCGAGCACATAGACAAAGGTGATGTCCTGCTGCTGGAATCCCACAGCAAAGTCGCTGTGCTGCTTGATGCTCTTCGCCATCAGGAAATAGTCTCGCTCACGAGGGCCATAGACGCCTGTGGGGCGCAGGATGACGTAGGGGAACTGCTCTTTGAGGTTTGAGATTTCCTCATCCAGCCATTGCTCGGCCTCGAGTTTGCTCTTGCCGTATTCTGTATTGGGACGTGGGGTGTCGTCCTCACGAATCTCCGTATAGGGCTGCTCCTCGCGAATGGCGCCATAGACGCTGAGCGAACTCAGATAGACAAAGCGCTTGAGGGGCATCTGCACGTTAATGAGAGCGCGCACCAGGTTCTTGGTGCCCTCGGTATTGATGCGACGGAAGTCGGCGGTATTGAGGCATTTCGTCACGCCAGCAGCATGCACCACATAGTCAAACTGGTGATCCTTCAACTGCGTCTCCAACTGTGTCTGATTGCTGAGGTTCAGTTCTATGAAATGGATGCGCTCGTCTTGCAAGAAGTCTTTCTTGCTGCTGCCTCTGACGGCGGCCCACGTCTCCATACCTTGACGCAGAGCCTCCTCAACAATGAATGAGCCTATGAATCCGCTGGCTCCCGTAATCAGTATTTTCATGGGTGCAAAGGTACGAATAAGCGAGCAAAAAGCAAAAGGAAAACTCGTTTTTCTTTGCTTTTTCGAGCGGAAGTACCTTCGACGGAAGTCAAAGGTACGAATAAAGTATGAGATGCCAAAGAAAACCAACGTTTTCTTTGGCATCTCACTTTTATTAATTACATCTCTTACTTCACAACAACCTTGCGTCCGTTGATGATGTAGAGACCCTTCTGAGCCTTCATCACCTTCTGACCATTCAGGTTGAAGATACCCTCGGCATTCTTCTCGCTCTTCACAGTCTCGATGCCGTTAGGATCGCCAGGATACTCCTGAGGATTTGTAGCAGGATTCTTGGTCAGCGTGCTGATCACATCCTTCGGAACGAAGAACTTCACGTTGTCGAAGATGTAAGTGTTGGCAGTAGCCACCTCAGCCAGGTTGAATGCGATAGACTGCATGGGCTTGTCAGCCTTGCTCTGGTCGCCAGAGATAATGCTCTCAACCTCGTAGGTCTGCCAGTCAGTGGTGAAGTTCACGTCGCCGATACCAATGTAGTGGATGTAGTCACCAGGATTAGCATGTGCCTGAGTAGTAGCCTTGGCAGCAGAAGCAGCCTTGTAGTCGAACGACACCTTATAAGCAGTACCAGCAGGCAACTGATAAGGCAGGCGAACGAAGAACTGAGTATCCCAAGTGTTGGTAGGACCATCAGCCGATTCAACCTTCACAGCCTTGCTACCATCCTTACCAATACCGTTGGTGGGTTTAGCCACGAATGGGCCACCAATGCCCTGCTCTGTCAGATAGAAGCACTCGAAGCTCTCGCCTTCCATATCGCTGTTCACGATGATGTTCTCCCATTCCTTTACAGGCTCGGGGATCTCAGCCCAAACACCGAAGTTGTCGAAGTAGTATTCTGTAGCGCTCTTTTCTACAGCCAGGTTGAAGGCAATGCTCTTCAGACCCTTACCGCCGTTACCGGTAGCCATGTCGGCAGAAACCTCTACCTCAGTAGAGAAGTGCTGCCACTCGGTGGTGAAGTTCACGTCACCGATACCAGCCCAGTGCTGGTAGTCGCCAGGATTACCATGTGCCTGTGTGCCAGCAGAAGCAGCCTTGTTGGCAGCATAGTCGAACTCAACGTGCAGCTTAGAACCTGCGGGCAGAGCCTCGCTCAGGTTGATCCAGAACTGAGTATCCCAGTCGGCACCACTCCACACATCCTTGCCTTCATCGTCCTGACCAGTCACGGTGCGATCGGCAGACTTCACCACAATACCGCGGCTATTGTTCTCGCCAGCACCAGCAACGATGGTGGCACCAACGGTCTCGCTTGAAGGAGCTTCCTTGGCAACAAAGCTTGTAACGTCGTCAGAAGCCAGGTTACCATTAGCAATCAGGTTTGTCTTACCCTCAGGAACGACAATCTCGTCCTTATCATCATTGATGATGATAGGAGCCTGTTCGGGTTCAATCACGAAGTCCTGAACAAGGCTGGCACCATTCATCTCGACAACAACGGTGCTGTCTTTGTAACCCTCAGCAGAGATGGTCACATTATAGATGCGATTGGCCTGGATGACATTGATGCTATAAGCACCCTCGGCATCAGTGGTACCAGCATACTGCACATTTTCGCCATCATTGCTCACCAAGGTCAGCTTGGCACCAACCACCAGCGAGTCTTCTGCGCCCTTCACCGTACCAGAAAGGGTGGCAGCCTCAGCAGCCAGGGTGAAGTAAGCCAGAGGAGCGGCCTTCTCAGAGCCATTATATGACATGGTGATTTCGCTATCGTAGTCGTAATTAACATTCAGCCAGTTACCAGAACCCTGACCAACAGCCTCGGTATAAACGCGGACATCTGAATTTCCATCCCAAACGATAGGAGTGCTTGCGATATTGATGACTGACTCGAAGTTGGCAGGCAATGATACCTCACCATCGTATACCTTCACTTCGGTCAAAGTCTCCTTATCGGGTGAGCCCAGGGTAACCTCGCCAGCAGACAAGCCAACCCATGAGGTAACAACAGCCTTGAGATCCTTACTGCTGTTGGTGGCACGGAATGCAATCTGATTAATCTTGTCGCCAGCCTTCATGCCTGCTGCAGTCAGCTTGGCAGCAGGATAGATAATATCGGTATAACGGGTTGCACTTCCGTCATTGTTATACCAGTCAACGAAACCATAGTCGCGACCATTACCTGCCTTGGTACCAATCTCAATGGCCTCGGCAACAAGAACCTCTTCGGTAAAGGTAACGTCAACAGTATCTGTAACTACACTGTAATCGCCAGCCTTCACCTCAATATATACGGGGAAGGTACCTGTCTTGGGATAACGGAAGGTGACAGGAATCTGGGTGCCTGCATCAGACAGTTTATGACTCATGGGGATGGCAACGCCATCGACGTTGGTCCAAACCTCACCATCAACGAAGACGGTCGTCGTATAGTCTTCGGCAGCCTCATCCTTCAAACCAAGGTTCAGGATATTGACACTAGCCTTTGTTGCACCATTCTGCATAGACTCGGCAGGGATATTGCAGGAAACGAGCATCCAGTCGTGGGCTGCTGCCACATCAGGCTGAAGGCCATAGATTTCATCGACATAGGGACGACCACTGATCTCGAAGCCGAAGTAGTAGCTACCTGCTTCAGGAACTGTCACCTCGAAGGTCTGGTAGTCGGTAGTCATTGCATTCTCTGCGTCCTGTCCGCTCACGCTGAACAGCTGTACACGGGTGGTTCCATCCTCAGTGTTCAGAACCTCGTCACGGGTTGCTGCGGCATAAACCACTACCTTACCCTCTGTCCAATATGAGCTATAGAGCTTGGCATCAAACATCAGCTTGTCGCCAGCTGCTGCTGTCAGCTTCGGTGTGACAAAGATGTTCTTGGTATTGCTGGTAGAGGTGATGGCATAATCTCCGGTAGCAACATAGGTGGTGCTGACGTTGTCCTGATAAACAGAACCGGCAGGCCACTGGTTGCTCTCGCCACCGAAGTTTGCATAGAACTTCGTGGGATCGAGCATCGTACCGCTGATAGGCAGGGTGAAGGTAGAATCATTACCAAAGCCGTTAACATAGGTAATCACCAGGTCGCCAGCATAGGTTCCAGCCTCGGTAGCCGAGAAGGTGATCTCGAGGGCCTGAGCAGAAGCAGCGAGATTGGTCTCGTCGTAAGTAGCCACAGTGAGAGGAGTCTCAACAGAAGTGGTGAAGCCCTCGGGCAGAGAGATGCTCTTCACCTGCAATGGAGCAGGACCCCAGTTGTAGATTACGAAGTTCTGGGTGTCGTTCGTATTAGTCTTGCCAAAGGTGATGGGAGCAGTGCGGTCTGAAGGCTCATACCACTTGCTTGTGGGAACATCATTCAGGAAGTGGAAGATAGGTGCGTGAGTCACGGTGAAGTCGAAAGGCTCAGTTTCGAACTTCGTCCCGTCGGTAAACTCGAACACAACCTTAGAACCAGCGTAGACAGTGGTGTTCTCCACCTCAGGTGTCCAAGAGAAATAGAAGGTCTTTGAGCTGTTGGCACTGGTGGCCATTTCCACAGCAGCGGTCTCTGCCAGGACAGTCTCGCCACAAATATACTTCACGGTATAGGCATCGGCCTGCTCGTCAGTCAAAGGAATCACTTCCAAGCTGGGCTTCACCAGAGATGTGCCACTCTTCACAGAAGCATCGGGCCAAGTGATGCTCTTGATATAGAGATCGTGAGCAACATCAACCTTTGTCAAACCAATAATATTATCAATACCAAACTTGCCATAGAGAGCAAAGGCCACATAGTAGTCGCCCTCAGCATCAAAGGTGATAGACTTGTTCACCCAGGTAGAAGTACCAATGGCTTCTGCACCATCTGTCTCAGAAGAGGTGAAGTAAGCCACGGGCTCACCCCAGTTCTTACGGTCGGTAGATACATAAACCTTTGCATAGTAAGAATCGCCAGAAACGCCCTTCACATCGAATGACATGGTCTGACCTGCAGTAGCGTGGAGTTTTGGCGTGATGAACTTATTGGTCTCAGAAACTGTGGTACGGCCAATCAGATAGTGGTTGTAGGTACCGTTTTCGTAATCTCTATCGCTGTCGATACCGCTTTCTGCGATAGAACCGACAGGATAGGCAATATTTGTTGTTGAGCTATTGAAATCAGCAGCCCAAGTGCCGGCAGGCAATACATTGCCAGAGAAAGCCAATGTGTAGGTCTTCTCGGCATTGTCTTTGTCCAAATAGACAATAGTCAGGTTGTCTGAGAAATTACCCAGTGTGGTGATGGGCAGAGTGATGTCAACAGGCAACGTGGTTTTCTTTTCAATAACAAGACCCTCAGCAGGCACCTCGGGCATATTAGCAGAAATAAAACCAGCAGGCAGAGTGATGCTCTTGATTGTCAGAGGAGCAACACCCAAATTACAGAGTTCGAAAGAGCGGGTGGTTTCTTCGCTGATAAGACCATAGTTCTGAGCCGTTGTTGTGCTGACAGTTGATGTGCTCTCAGAAACACGGAACACGAACTTTGGCTCGTAGGCATTATAATTTGACTGAGCGCGCTTGACAACAGAACCCTTTAAGTTCTCTTTCAAGTCCATATTGATGTATGTGTAGGTGTTTGGCCAAATTGTAGGCTCTACTTCTGCACTTACTTCAAACTCATCAGAGGTGGCACCGATGGCCAGGTCTTGTGGCACGGGAACAGTGGCATATACAGTATTATCCTTACGGTTGAAGATAGAGATGCTGTAGTCCTCCATACCCTGGGTCAGGTCTACCTCACCATTGTTAGTAACAGTCACCACATATTTAACTAATACCTTGCCGTTGGCCTGCTGATCCCAATAGATAGTACCATTAACATCAGACGGAACTGCTGTGGTAATAGAGAGACTCTTCTCGGGAATAAGCACAGCATTAGCTGCCGTGAAGTCGTCCAGATAAGCATGCTGGGCACGAATACCGATACGCTGGTCTTCAGCGAGTGTCAGAGAAATTTGCTTCCAATCGGTCTGGCCTTCAATATCGGTATAACCATCAGCAACGGTGAAACGTTGAATCAGATCACCGTAAGCGGTACCAGTTTCATTCATCTTGTAGATCTCTACATACGAAGGAATGCTGCCGCTGGCACTGGAACTGGCCTTGACTTTCATCGTAATCTCACCGGAAACGACTGGGCTGACCAAAAGGTCGTAGCATTCGCCTCCACCACCATAATCGCCTGCATACTGACGATTTGCACAGAGAGCACCTGTACCGCCAAAACCTCCGTCGGCGGTATAGCTGTAGGTCATGTAATAGGGTCCCAAGCCATCGTAGTTGTTCGTTCCTACGACATGTCCCCAGTTGCTTGCCACGGCAAAGTTATGGTCGCCAGTGGCAATCGGAGTGTTGAAGTTCATGGTGTAGGCATCGGCGAAAACCGAACTACAGAACGTGAACAACAGACTGAGTAGTAAAAAACTTCTTTTCCTCATGTCATTTGTTAATTAGTTAATATGGTTTTTGATAAAAATTTTCTTTCCATCTTTGATATAGATGCCTGGTTTCAGGACACCACCGACGGGGCGGCCATCAAGGGTATAGATGGTGTTTGACGACGGACGGGCTTCTGTTGACAAGGAAACGATACCTGTGGCTTCACTCATGGTGAGTGTGCTGGTATTGATAATATCCATGTCAAGTATGTTGTTGTCAGTCACGGCATCAACTTTTTTGGTCAGCAGAGCCACCACAGTGATCTTGTCGGCATTCCAATTGGCATCGAGTGTGGCATCGTAACTCATTTCGTATTGATTGTTGGCAGCAGGCACCAAGTCACCAATGGGCGATGTGAGATAAGTACGGAGCACGTGATCGTGCAAATAGTCCTGGTTGACTTTTGTGCGCTGAATACTGCTATTATAGACCACTTGAGGACTCTTGATACCGTCTTCTACCAGCATGAGAGTAAGAGCTAGGTCGCCATAGATGGCCTGTGCTTCAGGCAACACATCACCATTTGCCTTCACGCGAAGTGAACGAGTGGCTGCATCATAAGACATCTGCAGGCCAATGGTGGCAAAGGATGGCGTGGTGGCATCCTGCATAAGCATATCGCTGAGGATATTCGCACTCATCTCTGCGGGTATCACTGGCAGGTAGTCGTTCATGTCGTAGGCTACATAAGCCTCGCCAGGGAAGTACGAGCGGTTAAAAGTGAACGACGGAGTGGTATAGGCATAGAGATCATGTAGATAGGCTGCTGATGACAAGCCCAATGGTGTATCTGGTCGATGCACATTGACCACAGTCAGATTGTTATTATTCTTGGTCAGTAGCTTTACAGCATCATTAAGATAGGGGGCATAGAGCGAGTTCTGATCGGTGTAGATCTCCATGAGTACCTTGTCGCGATTATAACTGTTGCGATAGATGGCAAACGAAGTGCTTAGAGTGTCGTTCTTCGAGCGCTCTGCCAAAGGCTCGCCTTCTACCTGGTCAACAAATACCTTCAGGGTGTGCATGCCGTTAGCAATGTCGGTGGGCAGTTTCGTAGAGAACTGCCACAAGCTCATCTTTCCGGAAACGAGTGATTGCGTCTGGGTTTCATGTACTGGGTCCATATCATCAAGCTGGTAGCCCAGTCGATAACTGCTGATGCTGTTGCGACCCACGTTTGAGAAGTTAATCATAGCATCAACCTTCTCACCGGGTTTCTTGTACTTAAAGCCCGCATCGAACCAAGTGATGTCTATGTCGTGGGCAGGCAAAGAGCTGACGTCGACGATGAGTTGAACACAAAGGCAACCTAGATTACTCAGCAGATAGAGGCCTGTGCCTTGACCAAAGTTGCCATAGGCATAGAAGCCGCCATCGGTGTCTTCGCCATAGCCACACAGACCGCCTTCATCGGCAGCCACCATCTCCGCGGTCTCCGTGTAGTCGAATCCGTAGAATAGGGTCTCGTTGCCTTGAATCTCATATCCGTTGCCATTAAAGAACACGTTGTTCCAACCTTCATAGATACGTTGGTTTTGCTCGATGGCGGGTGTCAGGTTATTGCCTTCCACCTGATATACAAAATTTCGGGTACGCCCCAGATTGAGAGCTGCAGCCAAACGGATGCCAACGACCCGGCAACCAGCATAGGCTGCCAACTTCTGAGGGGTGAGAATAGCACCAATGGTAAAGGTACCTGCTGCACCAAAGGCACCACCGCTGACGGTGATGCTGTCGGTCTGGACATAGCCCAGCAAGCGCTGGTTTTCAGAAAGTCCTTGTGCCTGTACTGTAAACGACAGGACAAACACAAAGGCTGTAAAAAGAATACGATGTATTTTCATTGATTACTTGCGAATTTTAACGGTCTTACCATTGTTCTTAACTACATAAATGCCTGAAGGCAGGGCTTTGACTTGATTACCCATATAAACACCCGACAGACTATATACTGCGGCATCATCGGTGGGAAGCAACACTTTATGAGCAATACCCGTAGCTCCATTAATCACATACTCTGCCGTCTCCGACTCACCAGACTGATAGATGGCCTTGATGCCAATGATATGACTCTCGGCCGACAGTGGAGGCAGTACGAAGGTGGGTACCTGACTCTCGCCTACCTTGGTTCCATCAACACTGATCTCGAAACGTACCACATTGCCATAGTCCACCACTTCGCCCTGACCATCTTCTGGTCCTACGGTGAAGTCATCAATCTGTGTTAGGAAAGCGTCATATGAGGTGTAGTGAACGGCCAATCGAACAGACTGTCCGGCAAAACGCGACAAGTCAACATCAAAGAGTGACCAATGTTCAGCAGGAACGCTCTCCACATAGCTGATGACAGTAAAGTCATTAGGATTGCTGCTGCCATCAGACACGCAGAACTCCAGAGACTCTGGATACATGGCTGAATAGGCCTTGGCCTTCAAGCTTAACTTGTAGTTGTCGTGGATGTCAAGTAGTGGCGAGATGAGCCAATCGTCCGACTGTGCCATTTGTGACGAGAAGAAGATGACGCTCTTGTCGCCAGTAGGTGCCGCAATTGCAGGGTCGCTGGGCAGCATAGCAGGTGTGGTGCTCCAAGGATTGAAGACCATCGGCGCTATAGGCATCGGTGTTGATGCTGTGCCAGACCCAGGGAAAGAGACGATGTTCGACGCACTACCTAAGGCGATGGGGTAGACGGGACTCAGGTCGCGGTCGATGGTCTTCCACTCACCGAAGGTGCCAGCTGAGAAGTCATTATAATCCTCGAAACTATCTGAGAAGATGAGGTTCTGGTTCCAGCGTAGGGTATAGATGCCGTTATCGTCGCATGTTGCAGTGATGTTATAAGGTTTCATCAAGAGGTCGTTCAGCGTGATGTCGAAGTTTGCATCGCCATCTACTGTCACCATCTGCTGATAGTGTTGGAATGCCCCCTCTTCGATATTGATGACGTACGATCCATTGGGTAGTGATGTCATCTCTACCTGACTGTTGGTCACTGTCAGGTCGTAGGATTTGAGGGACTCTGTATTAGTAATGGTCATAATCTGGCCATCGGCATTCAGACGACTGTTGGTTGTGAAATGGAATACTACATGTGAATAAATACCAGAAGGAATGTCCACCTGTTGCGTAGTCAACTCACTCTGAGCCTTCAAGTAGCAGGCCTGTACACCAATGGTGTGAGGACCATTTTCTATATCGGTCAATGTATAGCTGGTGTCTTTGGTAGTCCCTACCAGTTGACCATCCAGGAAGATTTGGAACTGTTCGTTGGGGTTTCCTGACGTGTGGTTGAGGTTCTGTCCCACATACACATCGTCGAGCATCAGCATGAAAGACCCATAACGATTGTAGTGACTGATGTATCGGATGGCGAACTTTACCTGCTGACCAGCATAGGCCGAGAGGTCATACGTGCACTCTTTCCAACCAGTATAGTCGGCAGTCTCATAGTTATCCTGGTCCAAACGAGTAAAGTCCGATTGAGTGGGCTGATTGAGTTGGGTGGTCACATAGACCATAAATCGCTCAGGGAATCGGTCGGCCGCCTTGACAAAGAATGAGAGTACATTCTCTGTGCCCACATTGATGGTCGGCGATATGAGCCAGTCGTCATTGGCGTTACCGCTATAAGTGCGAGTGAAACCGATATACTGCTTGCCGCTATAAGGACGCAGGATGGGATAGTCGTACCACCATGTAGGATCGACCGTCAGCGGATTGATGACCTGAGCATACTGCATGGTGCCTCGGTTGGGATAAGTGCCCACAAGCGGAGCTGCAGCTTCCTGGTCGGCGTCAATACCTGTCCATTGGCCGAAGTTGATAGAGAAAGGAGCATAACTTTCGAAATCGTCGAAGAAAGCCGGCTCTTCTGTGTTCCACGACAGGTTGATACTGTTTTTACCCGTCATGACATCGTGGTCGGTTTTCGTCTTCAAAGCAAAAGGCTGACGCGTCTTTTCAGTCAGTTCTATCTGAATGGTCTTCTCTGTCTCCTCTTCTCCCACCGTAAAGTTGTAAGCCACGGGATTGAATCCACTGCGTTCCAATGTCAGCGCGTGATTGCCGGCATAGACATTCAGGGAACACTGGCCATCTGCATTGAGCGCCAGAGAGCCGTAGCTAACCTGATAGTCTGTTTGCATTAAAATCAGCGACTGTCCGTTCAGGAGGTCGCCTTCTACAGATGTAACCTGTATGATGAGTTTTTTGTTGCGCTGTTGGGCATTAATGGTTAACGCAGGAAGTAATAAGAAAAGTAATGTGTAAAAAAGCTGTTTCATTGAATCCGTAGATAAAAGATGAGGGTAATGAGTGAGTATACTCTGAACTCACCCATTACCCTAATATTGTAGAGATTACTTGCGAATGATACGCAGTGTCTGAACGTTTTGTCCCTCTGTCACCTTAACAACATAGACACCCTTCTCCAGATTCTGAAGCATAGCGGTACCTTTACCATTGGCCACCTGGATGCCGTTGAGGCTATAAACAGCAACCTGAGCATTCTCGCTGAAGGCTGTATGAGCTGTTTCGATACCTGCAGCAACGTTTGCGCTGACATGGTTGAAGGTAAGGTCATCAAAGAAAGCCATATTGTTGGCGTTGGGAGCGGTATGACGAACTGCCACATAGATGGTCTTGCCAGCATAAGCCGAGAGGTCCACAGTGAAGTGATGCCACTGGTTCTCACCCAGATAAGACATCTCAGTGGTGTTCATCACAGTCTTGAAGTAAGAGGTCTTACTATTTTCTGTCTCGCTAACCAGCACCTCCACACTGTGCAGGTCGTTGTCGCCTACATAGACCGAGTTGGTTGTTCCCAAGTTGCGGGCATAGAAGTCTAATGAAGCATTGGCAGCAGGAATCAGAGCCTTGCTAATCAACCAGTCGTCAGTATCAGAATAGTCGTAGGGAGCAGAAGCTGCAATCGTACCAATACCATTGTGAGCAGTCAGGTTCGAGTTGTAGTGATAAACCTGAGTGAAGGCATAACGGCCGCCATCGTTCTCAACGACTGTCTCATAGTAGCCCAGGTCGCTGTTGGTCTTTCTGTCCACGTCGATGGTGGTGAAGTCGTTCTTCCAGTTGTAGTCCAGATCGTTGTTCTCGAAACCATAGTAGAGAACATCGCTGGCCAGAGCCTCGCCGCTAACGGGGAAGGCAACGCTGTAACCGCTCTCGAACTCAACAGTCATCTCGTCGTTGATAGCCTTGACAGACTCGCCGGCGTTG
>Ga0265299_10003212_pt1 | contig 16114 bp, 14 predicted proteins | sample AusTroGonzalo_MG_4_FD_193485 | JGI IMG/M metagenome (GOLD analysis project Ga0265299, IMG submission 193485) | Bovine rumen microbial communities from tropical cattle in Woodstock, Queensland, Australia - Gonzalo_02 | ecosystem: Host-associated > Mammals > Digestive system > Stomach > Rumen ... | reverse complement strand
CGTCCCTCATACACCTCAGCCTCATAGCCACAGGCCTTACAGCGATATTTCCGTTTCCAGGACATTATTCTTCAACTGTTTAACAGGAAAAGTGAAATAGGTTTCTGGAAAAGGCTCGTCTTTCAGGGTGAAGTGCCACCACTCAGTATCGAAAGGCTTGAAGCCGTGACGAATCATCGCCTGACGTAGAATCATACGGTTCTGGAACTGCTCGGGGGTAATGCTACGTTTCGGATTGGCAGGGCTCTTTGAATTGTCGCCTGTATATTCGCCCGTCTCAGGATTGCCGCAGAAGTCAGGATGGCTCTCAGGACCGAACCAGTCGAAGGTGCCACCCATGTCGAGTTCCTTCTCCGTCGCCATGTCAAAGAGTGTCAGGTCGAGGGTAGAGCCACGCGTATGACCGCTCTTCAGGCAGATGTAGTCCTGAGGAAAGAGCACGCTCTTGTCAAGGTCGGGATAGAAGTAGGCCTTCATCAGTGTGTCGGCGATGTCCTCGGCCCAGCGCACGAAATGGTCAACACCCTTCTGCGGACGGTAGGCATCGTAGATCTTCAGTCTGTACCCTAGTTTCTTGACGTCATCGCTCACGGCTTTCAGACTGTCAGCGGCCTTCTTGGTCAAAAGTGCCGTCGGCTCCTCATAGCCGTCGATGCGCGTGCCCACAAAGTTATATGTGCCGAAGTAGCGGATCTCTAGAATCACATCGGGCACCACGTCGGTAATGGTTACAAACTGGCTGGCATCGTCAGTCGCGTTGACAGTCGCACTCTTCTTCGTGTCCGAGAAGCAGGACACCATCGTTATGCCGCAGATGAGGGTGGCGGCGAGCACCCAATGTTTCATCTTTTTCATTCTCATTTATTGAATATTTATTGAATTACATTTTAGATCTCCACCGCCGAAGGGCTCCCATTCCTGGAGATTTACAGTTTTAATATTTACTTGCATGTGCGATTGATATCATTTTGCCGAGCGTGAGTACCTTCGCGTAATTTTCTGCGCAAAGATAGTGATAATTACGGAAAAACTCAAATAAAATTTGGTTTTTCGCTCGATTTGCAGTATCTTTGCATCGTGATTCTGAAAAGAGTCGCCCGTAAAGGTGTGCTTAACTGCACTTAATTGGGAATGTGAGTGAGAATCTCCGACTGTCCCGCAGCAGTGAACTCCGTTATGGCTCCTAAGCAAAAACGCCATTGAACTTCGTTCGATGACGTTCACGCTCTGCAAAGCTCGAATATATTCGGCTTTGCCCTCGCTAAATCACGCCATTGCCCGTTTGGGTGAGAAGGCGCTTGGGAGTGGAGGAAAGTCTGAAGACCAGCCTTTTTCGGTTAAAATGCCGCTGCACCACGATGTATGGTGTCGGCAGGCGCAAGTTTAATTTTTTGTGGATATGAAACATGAATCAATTGTCGTCGTGTACGACAGCTGTCAGGCTATTGCTGAGGAAATAGCCGACAAATTGGGTGCTGAGATAGTCAGCGTCCAGAGTATGAACATCAGGCAGATTGAGAACTCACAGAGTCTTGTCCTTGCCGTTGAGTTTCAGGCCGACGGCCCGTTGTCACCCCATTGGCAATACGCCTGTCAGATGTTTCGTGGTGCCAACCTGAGTGGCAAGAACGTTGCAGTCATGATAGCTTTGGGCAATAGTCAGGACAACGGCACCTATGCCGATGCGTTCAATAGCGAGCTCAAACATAACGGAGCGCACATTGTAGGCGACCAAATCTATGAAGGCTCGTCCGGATGGAATCTCGACAATTGGGTGTGCTCAGTATCACCGAACCTTTAACCCTTTAAATACTTAACCGTCATGATATATATTTACATCGTGGTCCTCGAGTTCCTATTGGCCTTTGCTGGCGTAGGTCTGCTCATCAGGCACTACAACCATAAGGCGTAGTTTCTCTCTTCGTTATGGCTTTACACCAAGAATCGTAGCATAAGATGGCTTCTTACGATGGATTTCCGTCTATCGGGATATGCAGGGTTCCTAATGATCAAGTATTCTGATATTTTTAGTCTCTGCTGGTTTGCCGTATTATTCTTACTGGTAGATGGAGTACTACATCGTCTATGCCTACATCGCAGTGAGTGGTGTTATCATATTGTTATCGTCATGCCACAGCTAAAAGCATGAAGTTGATTGCCCATGATTGTTTTGAGCGTGGCGAAGACCTTATCACCCGTACAATGGCTGGTGAAGAACTGAGTATTGGAATATTTGGCTTTCAGCCTTTGAGCCAAAGCCGCCAGCTCTTCTTCTGTCTCCAGGCCGTCGAGCAAGTGGAATCCTCCGACAACGGTATGAACTGGCCACGGACAAGCCGCCAAAATATTCTCCAAGCCGCTATGAGCGCAACCTGTAAATAGCAGACCATCGACATATAGAGCCAACTCATGCCGGAAATCGTCGTGGATAAAGTCGCCGTTAGTATTCTGCACATAGAGATTCACATTTCCTTTGGGCATCGGATGATTCTGAGGAATATGAGCTAATACATGAATATCCTCTGCTAATGCGCAGGTCTGATTTATCAAGACGAGTCTGTCATTGTCAATCTTCGGCCACTCCGCAGTAATACTATGAAGATTCCCTCGCTTAGAAAAGAACTTGCCACTCATAGCATCTGGTGAGACGAGTACCTTAGCCTTTCGATTACGTTCAACTAAATACAGCAATCCTCCTGCATGGTCGCTATGTCCGTGAGAGATAAATACATAGTCCATCGTACTGAGGTCAATACCCATCTTCTCGGCATTGCGGATAAACACATCACTGGCTCCAGTGTCCAGCAAAATCTGATGATGGTCTGTTTCAAGCAAGATAGACAATCCATGTTCTGTTTCCAGCGATGGATTCTGAGTGCGATTATCTGATAATACTATCCACTTCATTATAAATACATTTGTCGGACTATCTTTGGGAGTTTCTTCGTTTCCTTCTATTCATCTTCTTCATATCAATTCATCTTCGTCATGTGATAGCCCATTCGCTTCAGTTGCATGGCAGCTCCCATCAGGTAGAGCTGGTGCAGACAGGATACGTAGCCGTTGAATGCCTCTTTGGTTCCTGGCTCCAGATGCTGGTGCATCAGAGCATTATAGACACGGGATGCACATTCGCCTGTCACCTTCTCTAGAATGGTGTAGTCTATGCCTTGCAGCAAAAGCACTTCCTCGCGGATGTATTCGTCCATGCTGTCATAGCCCCGCTTGTCGCGCATGTAGGCATAGAGGTCTTCAATCTTTGAGTAGATCTCCCATTCCGTGTCCCACATCTTGGCTACGGCCATGCCGATATACATCATCCAGCCGAGGGATGCCGATGGGTAGTCCTGGAACTCCCTGATGCCATCGGGGATGTATACCTTGGCTATCTCTTCCCATTTATCTTCGACATCGGGACATTCCGGCAACCGCTCATCCACCTCCTTCATCGACAGCAGGAACTGGTGCAGGTCTTTTCTCAATATCTCTTCAAAATTCTCCATAATCACAATTTTTATTTGCAAAGATAGTGATAATTACGGAATTATCGTTAAATTTGCACCAAAATTAACAATAGTTGATTCTCGTCACGACTCGACCAATCATGCAAGCATGTTGGTTCTCGCTGCTCCGAGAATTAGCATTGTTTATCAAGTAACCCCACAAAATATAAACTTATGAGACTGAAAATTACCACAATCCTCGTGCTTATGCTGCTGCCGATGATTTCACTGGCGCAGCGTCAGCAGTATCAGCAAGTGAATGACATTCCCTACACAGCGCCCTCCGATGCATACGCTCAGGAGCGATGCAAGCTCGATGTCTATTACCCTACGAATCAGAAGGATGCACCCGTGGTGGTGTGGTTCCACGGTGGTGGCATCGAGGGTGGCGAGAAACATATCGATCCGCAGCTCAAGAACAGCGGTTTGGTGGTTGTTGCTGCCAACTATCGTTTGCTGCCCAAGGCGAAAATCGATGATATCCTCGACGATGCGGCAGCCGCTGTGGCCTGGACTTACAAGAACATCGAGAAATACGGTGGCAGTCATCGTAAGATTTTCGTTGCCGGACACTCTGCAGGTGGCTATCTGCTCGACATCATCGGCTTAGACAAGAAATGGCTCGCCAAATACGGCGTTGATGCCGACTCGCTGGCTGCCTTAGTGCCCTTCAGTGGACAGTGCATCACGCACTACAACATCCGCAAGCAGCAGAACATCCCTCCTTTACAGGCCACCATCGACCAGTACGCCCCGCTCACCTACGTCCGTCCCGATGCCCCGCCTATCGTCATCATTTCAGGCGACAGGGAACTGGAGCTCTATGGCCGCTATGAAGAGCAAGCCTATTTCTGGCGCATGCTGAAACTCGCAGGACACAAAGATGTGACGCTCTATGAGATGCAGGGCTACGACCACGGTGCCATGCCGCAACCTGCCTATTACATTTTGAAACAGCACATCAAGCGACTGACCGAAAACAAAACCAGCCAGAAGTAAACGATATGATTGCAATGTCACACTCTGACCGCGAGGCTGACGGCCTGCTCATCGGCACGCCCGTCTATTTCGCCTCGCCCAACGGCACGTTGCTCTCGCTGCTCGACCGCCTGTTCTATTCCAACCTGCATACCGACTGGAGCATGAAGGTGGGCGCAGCCGTGAGTATCGCCCGTCGTGGGGGATCCACCGCCACTATGTTGTGGTGGTATCAGCCTCTTATCGGCTTGATATATAGCCTTTCATCCGCTCTATGCCGTACTTGGCTACGACCAGATCCTCTTCTGACGTTGCTCCGCTGAAAGCAAAAGCCAGCTTGCAGCCTTCGTACTCGTCGTAGGCGCCACCGGCATAACCCAGTTCGCCGGTAATCGTCTTGTGGTTCGGGTCGCCGCTGTCTGCTTGGGTGGCGATTACTTCTCCGCATTTCGACCAGGCGACGGCGACCAGATTATAGCCGTCCTTCCAGTTGCAGTACGAGCCAACAACCTTCATTTCGCCAATCCAGTCAACCGTGTCGCCGTTGTTAAGAACCGAGGCAGTTGCTACTCCCTCAATACCCATCTCAATCGCCTTGGCTTTCATGTCCTCCAGAGCCAAAGCCAGTTTTTCTCTTAGTTGTTCGTTTGTCATATTCTTGTTCACTTTAGTTAAGTCTGACTCCTTTTTGTTCTGTTGCGGCGCGTTGCAAGAGAAGCATGTTCCCCATAATAGGAGCATCAGTAATAGTTTCGTTTTCATATCTTTTTATTGTTGATTAATTGCTGCCAAGACCAGGAACATGTAGTGCGAGGAACCGCCACCGAGCACGTATTCCGTCTGTTGCCAAAGGAAGGGGAACTCGAGAAGTTCAGGGAAGTCTGGACGGATGAGTGCTGTACCCGAAACCACACCACCCGGAATATAGCTCCAGTCAGCACGATTCAGACCGTAAGCCACGGTAGCCGAACGGGCGCCGACGCCTGAGGCAAACGAGGCGGTGTTGCTTCCTGGGTGACAGCCGAGTACGAAGTCCAGTGCATGATAAACCGTCTCCTTCTGGAAGATATCAGGATAGGCACTGGTTAGGAAATAATACTCAAAACCAAAACGCTGGATATCCCATCCTGCCCCCCAGATACTCGGACGATAGGGCACACCATAGGGCGTCTCAGCCGACTGCTTGTCAAGCTGAGTCTTGTAGTTTACAAGGGCTGCGCGGAAGGCAGCAACAAACTGTCGGCTCTGTTTGTCCTTCTTCGTTTCGAGCAGTTTGGCGATACGAGCCGTAAACCAACCGGTACGGGCGATGCTGTTGGTGATGAACTGCTGTTGGCTGAGAATCAAATCGAGATATTCCTGGTTATTTGTTGCCAAGTACAACTCAACGGCAACCTGCAACTTGGCACCCACCATGAAACCGTTAGCCTCCGTATTCCGATAGATTTCCTGAGCGATGTCGAGACACTCCTGACTCAGCGCATCGTTAAAGCCGCGCAGTACGCGGGCAGCACCAGCCAACTGGGCTGCTGTCGACAGGGCGCGCATGGGATTATTCTCCGTAAAGATCCAACGGTCATCACTGTTGCCAGCCACACCGTCAGTCATCGCTACGGCATCGCCAAGCATGGCATACTGGCGGAGCGAGTTACAGATGATGCCACGATAGAGTCGGCCTAATGCCTGATAGGAGCGTACTACGGTGAGTGCACCGTTCTCTACCTGCTGCAAGATGTCGTTCTTGCCGTCGGGCTCGTGTATCTCCACGCGATGACGTTGTTGGTCGATGGCTGTCACGTCGATATCGGGATGGAACTGCTCATAGGCCAGTGCAAGGATATAGGCCTCGCCAGCCTGTGACTCCACACGCAGGTCGAAGTCGCCTGCATCGTGCCAACCACCAACATTTACCCCAGGTCAGCATATTTCGAGAGTCCTGGCTGCTGCACGTATCCGTCGATATGGTTCCCCACCTTAGCCATTAATGCATCGTCCATGTGGCAGGCGTCGTGCCAAATGCGGTACTTCTCGCTCACTCTCATGTGGCACATCTGCACAGGCAGGAAATATTCGATGACAGGCTGCCAAACACCACGCTCGTAGACATTATCTGCTATGCGGAATACACTCGATTGTGCCGAGGCATAGCGCACCTGATAGAGACCAGCCTCGGTGATATCACTCAGGTCGGCCGTGAGATAACGATAGCGCAGGAAATCGCCCCACACCTTGGGCTCGATTGTACGAACAACAGTCTCGCCGTCGGCATCGATGCGAACCACTTGCAGAGGCTCGATGCTGTTGTCGCGCTTATCGGTTTCTATCACGATGTGCTTCTGCTGCTGGGTCTGATAGCCTATCTGCGAGGTCTGGATCACTGGCTGGTAGCGCCATTGGCTATCCACCTCGGGAGTAATCAACCATCTTACGGCCCCCTTCGTGGCACCCTTGGCAATCTCGCTTCGCAGTACGAACCAGCCGTTGTTATGGTTCATGCGCCCGTCGTATAGTTTCAACTGGCCCGTCATCGACTCTACCGTCAGTTTCTGATGCTTGTCGTCGGGCCGCGATGTAAACTTACTGCCTACGGCGTATGGCTCGGCAATGATATCGTCGGCACGCAAGGGACTATAGCCCTCACCATCCAGTTGCGCCAGATCAGCCTTTAGTCCCTTTCCTGCAAAGTAGTCTCCATCATGTCCGCGATTCGTGGCCACCCGCAACAATGGCGCATTCGGTTGCTGCGGATAAATACCGCTCTGCTGGTCCATCACCCACGGCTTGCCAAACAGGTAACCCGGGTAGAACTCAAGGTTGAACCCAACCTTGCCTAAAAGGAAGTCGGGCACAGGCTTATCGAGATCTACGGTGACGAGGATTCCCTTGCCCTGTGGTTCCACGTTGACGGTATAGTTCACGTTCCAGTCGGGATACACCATCGGGTTAAAGCCCGTCATGTGGCGCGAAGAGTCTGGGTAGCAGAGTGTGGTTACGATGCGGTTACCTTCAGCCTTACGACTGAGTTGTTTGGGCACGGGTTGCCACTGTCCTGGTGTCGCCTCCAGGCGGATGTCACCATTAGTGGCTATACGCATTCCGTTCATGATCACACACACACCGCCTTGATGCCCCTCGGGATAGAAGTCGCTGAACGCCATCACGTCTGTACCGCCGGCATTGAAATAGCCTGCATCGTTCATCCGGAAGGTCTGGGCAGAGACTGTGACGCTTGCCATGATGATGGCCATCAAATATTTTCTCATAGCTGATGTTGTTTAGTTGAGTGTTGTTTCTGTTATCAGTGGCAGATGGTCCGACGAGCCACCTACAAGGATGGTGATGCTGCCGGGCTCCAGCATCCATGTTTGGGCAGATGCATCCCAATGACAGAGATCGGTCCGGCGCACAGGTATAGTAATGGTCTTGCCTTCTCCAGCCTTCAAGGCTACTCGCTGGAATCCCTTGAGCTCTTTGACCGGACGCTCTATGCGTGACGAGGGTCGTGACATATACACCTGTGCCACCTCTTCGGCATCTACAGCGGATTGGTTGCTGAGCTCAAACTGCACGTTGAACCCTTCGGCAGTAGGTTGTACCTTCAGGTCGCTATATTGGAACGTGGCGTAGGAGAGGCCGAATCCGAAGGGATAGGCCACAGACGCTTGCTTCGTGTCGTACCAGCGATAGCCTACCAGACTCTCCTCTGCGTAGTTGGCGATGAGTTGCTGGTTACGGTCATTGCTGCGGTTGCGGGTGATATCGACAAAAATGTCGCCCTGGTTGTTGTCCTGGATGTTCTGAGGATAGCTGCCTGTTGCATAGGCAGGCACGTCGCCTAATTGCTTGGGCCATGTCATCGGCAACTTACCCGATGGGGAAATCTTGCCTGTGAGCATCTCGGCTAATGCCTGACCGCCCATCGATCCGTTAAACCATGAGACCAATAATGAGCCCGATACCTCATCAACTGTGCTGATATCCACAGGTCCACCTGATACGATGACGGTCACTAATTGTTTGTTTGCTTTGGCAAGAGCAATAGCCAGTTCATCCTGTCCAGAGGGTAAGGCAATGCTTTTGCGGTCAGAGCCCTCTGTCTCCACCTCACGGTTGTCGCCAGCGAAGAAGATGACAAGATCAGCCTTCTTGGCTGCTTTCACGGCCTGAGCCATAAGCTGAGGGTCAGCGGACTGCTGAGGACTCTGTCGTTTGTTGCGCCCCTCGCGGTCAAAACTCTTATAACCTGGTACATAGGTAATCTTTACGTTGTTGCCGAGAACTGCCTGCAATCCTTCAAGAGGCGTGATCTCACAACGGGTCTTCACACCAGCTCCCACACCGCCCAAGGCCATCTTTGTAACTGCATTCTCACCGATGACAGCAATATGCTTCACACGCTTTGTATCGATTGGCAACAGAACGTCATTCTTCAGCAACACAATTGAGCGACGAGCCACCTGCAAGGCCGTATTCATCTCCTCAGGATTACCTACGGGTTGGCTATTAGCAACCTCCTTAGCGATGGGCTTTACCGTCAGACGAACGCGCAGGATCTCACGCACCCGCTGGTCGATAACGGCCTCGCTCACCTTTCCAGCCTTAACTGAGTCGAGCAGAGCTTGACCCATAAAACGGCTACCAGGCATCTCTACATTCATGCCCGCTTTAACGGCATCAACGGTAGAGTGGACACCGCCCCAGTCGCTGATTACCATACCTGAGAATCCCCATTGCTGTCGTAGAACGGTGCTCAACAGATGTTCATTCTCCGAGCACCAGCGCCCGTTCACCTTATTATATGCAGCCATCACGCCCCAAGCATCAGCCTCGCGCACAGCCATCTCAAACGGTCGCAGATAGATCTCGTGCATGGCACGGTCTGAGATTCTCACATCCACAAAGCCGCGATAGTCCTCCTGATTGTTCAGGGCATAGTGCTTCAGACAGACGGCGGTACCATCGTCTTGCGAGCCTTTTGTGTAGGCCACCGCCAACATACCACTGAGCAGCGGATCCTCACTCAGATACTCGTAAGTACGTCCGCCGGTAGGGATGCGCTGGATGTTGATGGCCGGCCCCAGTATCATGTCCTTGCCACGTAGACGGGCCTCACGGCTCATGCCCCGCCCATAGGCATAAGCCCACTCTGTGCTCCAGGTTGCAGCCAGCGCCGAACCTGTAGGAAAGAACGTCGCCGAGTCGGTAGTCAGACGGGCAGAGTTCCATGAGTGAGGTTCCATCTCTTCGCGGATGCCAAACGGTCCGTCAGCATATTCCACATCGGCGATGCCGAGTCGTGGGATGCCCGCAGAAGAGAACATGTTCTTGCCGTGCAGCATATCGATCTTCTCTTCGAGCGTCATCTGCTTGATAATGTTGTCAATCTCCGTCTCATGTCCGAGCAGTTTGCTCTGATACGTCTGTGCAAGTCCAGTTGTTGCTAAAACCATGACAACAACTGCGATGATGGTTCTAATCCTTTTCATATCTTGTTTTTGTTGGTTTCCTATATTCGCCTCAAGCCTATTTGAATAGCAGCGGAGCCAACTCCTTCAGACTACGACGCCAAGTGAGGAACTCATGACCCGTGTTGGGCGAGACGTAGCCTACGGCTTTCATACCAGCAGCGGTGAGTGCCTTGACGCTCTCATTGATGCCGTCTGGCCTCTCACGCGAGCCACAGCTCTGGAAGATGAACTTGGGCTTGGGCACACTCTTGTCGTCTAACTTCAGGTCGGCAGGCATGTAGGTGCCACCACTGAGCAGACCATAGTAACTGAAGACGGCAGGGCGGGCGAGGGTAATGGCCTTGGTCTCCATGCCACCCATCGACAGGCCAGCCATGGCACGGCTCTCGCGTTTGGCAATGGTGTTGAAATGCGAGTCAATGTAAGGCACCAACTCATCGACGAGTACCGTCTCGAAGGCTTTTGCCACAGCTCCACGGTCACGTCCGCGTCCACGGCCGCCCTCATTGGTCATGCCGTAGGTCATCACGATGATGAACGGCGTGACCTTGCCCTCGGCAATCAGGTTGTCCATGATGAGGTTGGCATGCCCCTGACTGCTCCAGGCCGTCTCGTCCTCACCCCATCCGTGCTGCAGGTAGAGCACGGGATATTTCTTCTTGTCCTTGCCGTAGGTGGGCGGCGTATAGACAAAAGCGCGGCGCACCTGCTGCGTGCTCTCACTCCAGAACAGCACCTGCTGCACATTGCCGTGGGGCACGTTCTTCATCGCATAGAAGTCCTGGTCGTGGGCAGGAATCTCAATGCCGCTCTCCCAACGTGTAGAACCGTAGTAGTTCAGCGTACCAGGGTCGTTGACGGTGCCACCGTCGACGGTCAGATGGTAGTAGTGGAAGCCCTCGTCCAATGGACCTTCGGTCTGGCCAGTGAACGAGCCGTCGTAGGCTTTCTTGAGCTTCGTGCCACCACGTCCACCCAGTCCGAGGCTGACAGTGACTTCGTCGGCATGGGGAATATCGACACGGAAACGGGCGTAGCCCTGTGAGTTGACCATTGGGAACTCCTGGCCGGGCTGATTCTTAGGCGATGGAACGAAGTCCTCTTTCACGCCTTCCAGCTCAGGGAATGCCAACTCAGGCTTGAACGGGGCGCGCTGCTGTGCCTGCTGACCTCGGCGTCCCTGACCTTGCTGGTTTGGACGGCGTGGCGGACGGTTAGGCATCTGCCACAGCGGGGCCTTCATGTCGCGAATATACTCGTAGGCCATCTTCGGCTTGTAGTCCACGTCGAAGGGTAGGGGATAGTTGTTCTGCCCAAGCCACGAGTCACGGTCGCTGAGGTTCCAGAAGGTCACGCAGTCGATGACGTCCTTGTGCTTGCGGAACACGCGGAACACACGGGCGTACTGGTCGGCCAGATGCTGCTTCAGCGAGTCATTGACGGCAGCGCCATCACGACTGAAGGCCAGCTGACCACCCATTTCCTGATTGGCACGAATATCGAGTTCGGTAACGTGGATGTGGCTGACCACCTTTTTATAAAGTTCCAGTGCCTTGTCAACCTCATCTTCCTTCGGACCGTAGATGTTGTAGTGACCCTGCATGCCGATGCCGTGGATGGGCACGCCAGCATCCTTCATCTTCTTGACCATATTATAAATACGCTGGCTCTTCACGGGGTCGCACTCGTTGTAGTCGTTGTAGAAGAGTAGCGCTTTGGGGTCGGCAGCGTGCGCATACTCGAAAGCCTTGGCAATGAACTCATCGCCACAGAGCTTGTACATCACTGACTGGCGGTAGGGATCCTGCGCATTGGCATCGTCGGTCATGGCCTCGTTTACCACATCCCATGCATAAACCACGTCCTTGTAGCGCGAGACGACAGCTTCGATATGGTTTTTCATGCGCTGATAGAATACCTCCTTTGTGGGGTTGTCCTCAGTCATCCAGCGGCCTATCTGCGAATGCCACATCAGGCAGTGGCCACGCAGTTTGATGCCATTCTGGCGTGCGAAGTTGGCAATGCGGTCAGCCCCCTCCCAGTTGAACTGTCCTTGCCGGGGCTCCGTGGGCTCGGGCTTCATGTCGTTCTCGGCAGTCATGCTGCTGAACTCTTTCTTGATCAGGGCCTGTTGCTCTGCGTTAGTCACATTGCGCTGGTTGACGGCTACGCCAATCAGGAAGTAGTCCTTGTAGGCGTCCTTCAGTCCCTGCGCAAACGATGCTGCAAACAATGATAACAGCACGGTCAGTACACAAATTCTTCTTTTTTTCATTCTCGTGTTGGTTTTAGGGTTATACAAAATTTTATTAATAATTACAGTAATGTTTCCGTTTCGGTTCAATGGTTCATACTAATTTTTACCCTTGATGATCTCTTCAATCTCCTTTCGGGCAGCCTTTCCTTCGGGACAGGGCCAGAGGGGATAGACGTGGCCCATCTTCTCTTTCACATGCAGACGGACATCTACGCCTGCGGCTTTCATCTTGTCGTAAGTCTTGACGACATCTGTATAGAGCGTTTCCCATGTGCCAGCATAGAGGTCGGTGGGCGGCAATCCCTGCATGTCGCCGTAGAGGGGTGAGATGATAGGATCGTGGACATCCATATCACCAGCCCAGTCGGCTCCTACGAGGCGCAGCACTTTCATGTTAAGGAAGGTGTCGTATTCCTGTAGCGCATCGTCGCCACCTACGACATCCACCCAGGGCGAGATGAGAATCATCCTGCTGGGCAGGTCAATGGAGTCTGCCTTCAGCTCCTGCGCCAAGGCAAGGCTGAAACCGCCTCCTGCAGAATCGCCCATCATCATGATGCGCTTGGCAGGGAAGCGCTCCAGCAGTTGCTTGTAAAGCTGAATCATCAGCGGATGGGCATCCTTGGCGGTATAGCGGAAAAGTAGTGGATAGTTAGGTGTTACGATGCCGCAACCGGTTGTCTCTGCCCACTCGGCCATCGACTCCCAGTGTCTCGACGTGAAGTTGTTCACGTAGGCACCGCCGTGAATATAGAGCACAATAGGTTTTGAGTCGTCTGCGGCAGGGCATTTAAACACCTGCATGCCACCCACTTTAAATTGCTTCACTTCACGAGGGAACTCAACACCTTCAGGTATCTCCACGATGCTCTTGTCGGTCATGTCGCCCTTACCCTTTTCGTAGGCTTCCATCGTCGTCTGAGGTAAGGCATGAGCTACGAGGTAAGCCTGTGGCGAGCGTCCATCAATAAACCAGAACCCCAGGCATACCACTAAGAAACACGCAATGAGTGCCGTCACTGTCAGGCACACTCTCTTAATTACTTTTTTCGTTTGCATAAGCTCTAATCGTTTTTGTGTTGGGTCTAATCTCTAAATTCACTTAAATATGAGCACAAAAATAAGGAAAAATGCTGGAAAATTGCTATATTTGCATCAATTTTTAGGATTGTTTATGAAGTTGTTATGATTCAGCAAGTAGAAATAACTCTAAAACCGAAGTCTCGTGGTTTCCATTTGGTGACCAGTGAGATTATGAGTCAATTGCCCCAATTGCCTAAGACTGGCATCATGAATATATTCTGCAAACATACGAGTTGCGGACTGAGCATCAATGAGAATGCAGACCCTGATGTGCGTGTAGATATGGAAACTATCTTCAACCGCTTAGTGCCAGAAAATCGCCCTGAATATGAGCATACTTTGGAAGGTGCAGACGATATGCCTGCTCATGCCAAGTCAACACTGAGTGGTGTCAGCTTGACGATACCCATTACTAACGGTCGTTTGAACATGGGAACCTGGCAAGGCATTTACTTCTGTGAGTATAGGAATTACGGTGGGGCAAGAAGGTTGGTAGTAACAATTATAGGAGAGTAATATATGAACATTTCGATTAAACGAGAGCAGAGTGAACAAGTTCATTCTGCCGAGTGTGAGAAAGGTGGGATGAAAGCCAACTTTTTAGAACTTGTAAAGAACAGATACAGTTGTAGGGCTTATAAGTCCATCAACGTGGAGAAAGAGAAGTTGGATTATATCCTGGAGTGTGTTCGTTTTGCACCTTCAGCAGTGAACAAACAGCCCTGGCTATTCCACATTGTCAGCAACGAGGAGGAAAAGACAAAGCTGCAGCAGTGCTATAATCGTGACTGGTTCAAGACGGCCCCGATGTATATTATAGCCTCTGTCCTGCATGATGAGGAGTGGGTTAGATCCGACGGCAAACATCATGGCAACATTGATATTGCCATTGCCGTGGAACACCTTTGTCTGGCTGCAACGGAGCAAGGCCTGGCTACCTGCTGGGTATGCAACTTTAACGCTAACCTCTGTAAGGAGCAGTTTGGCTTACTTGAGAATGAGGAACCTACCGTCATCATTCCTTTGGGCTATGCTACAGACGAGATGAAGCCCAAGAGCCGTAAGGCCATTGACCAAATAGTTAAGTGATATGGCATACACAGGACGTTTCGGACAATCTGACGATTTCCGTCGTGAGGAGCTGATACGAGTGATTGAGCATTCTGTTGAGAATCTGACTCTACAGGAGTTGGAGGCTTTATATTACGATATGTCGACGAAGAACTACATCAACGAATGAAACTAAGGAAACGAAAGATTAAGTATTCTGCAATTTTCTGTCTCTGCTGGTTTGCTGTTTTAGTCTTACTGGTAGATGGAGTCCTGAAATTCCAGACATTGGTTGACTATTTCGGGTCATACGCATTAGTAGAGATAACGCTATTGCTATTGGTTTTTCTACCCACATTAGTAGTTTACAGATTAACAAAGGAAACATAAAAACATGAATAAAATCGTGTCAATCATCAGCATGCTTCTCCTTTCCTTCGGAGCATCTGCACAAGGATATAAAAACCCTGTATTGCCAGGTTTTCATGCCGATCCCAGCGTCTGCCGTATGGGCGATGACTTCTATCTGGTGAACAGCACCTTCCAGTACTTCCCTGGTGTGCCTGTATTCCATAGTAAAGACCTGATACATTGGGAGCAGATAGGCAACTGTCTGACACGGCGTTCGCAACTCGACCTGTCAGGACTTTACACCCAGGCAAACCCAGAACTAGGATGGACCAATGCCGGTGTCTATGCAACGACCATTCGTGAGCACAACGGCCGACTATATATGGTGACTACTGTTTACCCGTCGCGTCGTCATTTCTATGTCTGGACCGACGATCCTGCCGGCGAATGGTCAGACCCCGTCGTCATAGATTTTGCCATCGGCAGTTGCGACCCGACACTCTACTTTGAAGGCGACAAATGCTATTTCCTATGGAAGGAGGGCGACATCAAGATCTGTGAGATTGATGTGAAAACAGGCAAGCAGTTGGGTGATATACACCATCTGGGTACAGGCTTGGGAGGAAGATATCCTGAAGGTCCACATATTTATAAAAAGGATGGCTATTACTATCTGATGCTGGCTGAAGGCGGCACGGAGCAGGGGCACCACGTCAACATACTCCGCAGCAAGAACCTCTTCGGTCCTTACGAGCCTAATCGTGCCAATCCCATCCTCTCGCACTTTAACATGCAGATGCAGGGCAGCGAAATACAGGGACTTGGTCATGCCGACCTAGTACAGGCTCCTGACTCTACATGGTGGATGATATGCCTGGGATATCGCACCAGCGGTTATTTGCTCCATGTGATGGGTCGGGAGACCATGCTTGCTCCTGTGCGCTGGGACAAGAACGCATGGCCCGTGGTGAACGGAAACGGTACCATTCAGGTGGACATGGATTGCCCGACGCTGCCACAGGTGCAGATGCCTGCTGACCCCGTGCGCGAGGAGTTCAACTTCGTGAAGCGTCCTGCGCCTGCCGACAGTTATGCCTCTCTGGGACTCGCGATGGGATGGCATAGTATCGGAAATCCCGACCTTTCGCGCTACTCGCTGACAGAACGCAAAGGCTGGCTTCGACTGAAACCAACCACTACCACTCTTGACAAAGCCACCTCTCCGACCTTTGTGGCTCGCAGACAGACAGAGAAGCGTTTCACGGCTACCACACTCATGGACGCCTCGCACCTAACAGAAGGTATGCAGGCAGGTATTACGGCCTATGCTGCACCTGTCAACCATTATGATGTCTTGGTAGAAAAGAAAGACGGCCATCTCGTTGTACGCCCCAATATCCGTTTGGGAGAACTTGCGCATTCAG
>Ga0265299_10003211_pt1 | contig 16117 bp, 20 predicted proteins | sample AusTroGonzalo_MG_4_FD_193485 | JGI IMG/M metagenome (GOLD analysis project Ga0265299, IMG submission 193485) | Bovine rumen microbial communities from tropical cattle in Woodstock, Queensland, Australia - Gonzalo_02 | ecosystem: Host-associated > Mammals > Digestive system > Stomach > Rumen ... | reverse complement strand
CCCAATCCTCCAACGCATCAAGATACTTGTCAAGCGCCTTTTGCGCATCCTCCGCCGCTTTCTTTTCATTTTGGAGTTGCTTTAACACTCTCGAGAACTCATCAAGCCCCCAACTCCGTAGAATTTCCCTTGCCGCATCTTCACCCTCATCGCCCAATTTCTTGAGAGCGTCAGTAATATCGAGGATGCCTTGTTCAAGACTTTCTTTCGAGTAATCTCCGCCGTCCAAGATTTCGGACATCTTCTTGGCCGCGCCTTCTTCTCCAAGAAGCGGTACAAGTTTCATGTAATCATCATAGAGTTTGCGAATGTAATTCGCTTCCGCCTTGAAGTCGTTGATTAACTCTTGGTTTATTTCCTTTTTGGTCTTTCCCTTACCCCGTTCTTGAGCGCCAGCCGCTCCACCGTTGGCGATATACGCCTCCATCTGTTGTTTCATCTTGTCGATGAGTTCGCTACCACCGACCTTGCTCATAGCGGAACGGGCGGCTTTCTCTCCTTCTGCGTCGAAGATGGCTTTCCATTGCTCAAGGTATGCGTGTGCGGAAATCTCGGCGTTTTCTTTTGCGTTGCTTTCCATGTAGTCGTGCATCGCACCTTCCGCACTTTTCATCGCGTCTATCTGCGTACTTGCAACGCGGTCTTTTTTCGTAATGGCATTCCGAATCCACCTGGTCAACGGGATTGTGCCCGTGTTTTTATATAGCCATGTGTCCTCAACATTATTCGGCTCCTCGCCATCTTTGAGACCAAACTTTCTTCTGAACTCACGCATCTTTTCATCCATAGCCTCCTGGATAACCTTTGCGGCGACTTCTGGAGAAGAACCACCTTCAATCAGTTGGTCGTATCTTTGTTTGAAGAATTGAACCAGAGTGTCGCTACCGAATACATCCTTCGTGCCTTGTGCAACACGGTTGGCCCGGCTTGATAAAAGAGACATGGCGTTTATGACATCCCTGAACCATAGCACGAGGTCCTTCACTGGACCGGCGGTATCGCGGAATGTCTGGATAAGGCCCTCCCACGCGGATTTCAAAAGGAGGGTGCTACCATGCAAAGTATCGAGCCTTTCTTGTTGGATGTCCTTCAACAATCCATCCGTATCCCGGACCTCGTTGTTGAGTTTCTTGATAGTATCTACTCCGTTTGCGAGAATAAGCAGCGCGGAACTTGCGCGTGTCGAAACGAGTTTTGTAGCCTCTCCCGCTTGTAAGCCACGGTCGCGCATCGCTTGTAGGCCGTTCACAAAGTCGTCAAACGACTTTACATTTCCGCCCATTGCGGTTTGGAGTTTACCGTTCGTCTTGGACAACTCGAGAAGGACTTGCCGGAGTCCAGTACCGGCACGGGACGATTCAAGACCAGCGTTAGTAAGGACACCAAGGAGTGACGCGGTTTGAGCGATGTCGAATCCGATAGAGTGCGCGATTGCGCCGACATACGGGAGGGACACCTTCAATTTCTCGAAGTCGAGCGCGGTTTTGTTCGTGGATGCGGCAAGGATTTCCAAAGCCTTTTGCATCTCGGTAGAGTGCATCCCGAACATGCGGAGCGACGCACCGGCAAGGTTCGCGGCATCAGGGAGTTTCGCGCCTACGGCGGTCGCGAATTGCAGCACGCTCGCTTGCATGTTACGGATTTGCGGGATGTCATAACCGAGTTTCGCCAACGCGGTTTGCAACTCCGTGACTTGCGAGGCTGTCCACTCCGTAGTGCGGCCAAGCATGAGCGCATCATTGGTTAGCGTCTCTATCTCTTTCCGCGAAACTTGCATGATTGTAGCAAGGTTTGCGTTCGCTTGTTGGAAATTGGAAATGTTCTTGATGGCGGCACCGAAAGTGCTTGTAACCAACCGAATCGCACCAATGACGCTCCAAAGCGTTGACGAGAATCGAATCCATGTGCGTGTGAGGTTCTTTCCCGTAACGCCCATCCCTTGTCCCGCCTTTTGGCTCTTGGAGATAATTTGGTCGAGCCTCTTGTTGGTCTCCGCGAGCGTCGCGTTAAGCCTATCCGCGTCCCCAACAAGGAAGTTTCCCTTCGGCATCGTCCGAATCTTGTTGGAGATTTCCGTAAGGTATTGCGACATTTGTTGCGCGTTCTTCACACCTGCGCTGGAAACGATTTGTCGAGTCTTGATTTGAATAACCTTCGACAAGGAAGTGTTCAACCGTCCCGCCAACGCAATATCCTCATTTATCCTTGTTTTGAAATCCGTATCGTTGAGAATGACCTTGAAATTCAATTGGTCGATTGGTGTTGCCATATTCTTTTAACTCCTATTGAACAATTCGTCCATTGTGTATTCAACCTTTTCACCCTCGGCCTCCAACCGCTCCTTTTTCTTCCGAATAGCCTCCATCTGTTTCTTAACGGCCGGGTCGTCGGGGTTATAAGTGTAGTTACTATTAACCTTCCCTCTCTTATTTTTCCTATCGTGCAAATAAAGCGTGTGGGGGAGGTCGCTTTGCATCAATTCTATTTGGGCGCAAGTCAAGACGCACCGGTATCCGAAGTTACGCTCCCATCGTCCGAGCCTCCAACGGGGCCTTCCGTACTCGGGGAAGTCTTTGACGAAAGCCGATTCGCTTCCAAGAGAAGTTCGGCTCGGTATTGCTCGGCTTCCTTCCTCGTCATCTTGCGAATGTCCGTCCTCATATCCAGCGAGTACGCCATAGTCTCGTAGTGTGCCATAAGCGGAAGTTTTTTTTTACCAGCGACGACGACATCCACGATTTGCGTCTCGTTGTACTTATGGGCCAACCAGCGCCAATAAATGCCGTAGAAAAGCCTTATCTTGATGTCGTTGTTAAGAATCATCAAGGCTGCTTCCTTGAACGCGAAATACGGCTCTTTACATAGGTCTTTCAACACATCCTCGCCCTCTTTGATTTCCGCCGATGCGAGTTCGCGCTCAATCCAAACTTGTGTTATCCGCTCCATCGTGTACGGCTTCATCCAACGGAGGCGGACTTTCCTCTTTGTGCCTTTAATCGGTACTATCGACACCGAATCGTTCACGATGTCCATGTACTCTTTCCTTTGTTCAAGGGTGGGCTGTTTCATGGGAATAATGATTAAAAAGGGGCAGGGCTTTTATCACCCCGCCCCATTGGTTTAGGTTTAGTTCCCGTCTTACACGGAAGCAACGGCCTTGAGGACGGCGAAGTCGCCCACATAGTCGCTGTTCTTCTGTTTCGGGTTCGGGAGGATGTAACCGATGAACGACAGGTACGCCGGGTTGTTGTTATCGTCCTTCTTCGGCTTGGACACAATCATCTTCACATGAGGGCAGAGGATGGCGGTGTTCTTGGACTCGGACTCGATGAGGACGGAGACCTCAACCTCGTTCGGGGTAGCAAGGTAGCCCTTGCCCGTGTAGGAGGTGCCTTCCGCGCCCTTCACGGCGGTCGGGGAAGAAGCGGTTCCGGCGGCGATGGATGCCTTCGCGGTGTAGAAGTAGTCGAGAACGGCGGTGGCGATGGAAGGGATGTTACCCGTCATCTGCCAGTTGCCGCCCTTTTCGAGTTGGGTATTGATAACCTCTTGGTGCTGGTCGATACGAATATCGTTGGAGGTCGGGTCGTCAGCGGTGAGGTTGAAAGTACCCTCAAGGGTGAAAATCTGGTCCGCGCTGGAGAAGTCCGTGGCGGACGGGTCGGTGATGTCAACGCCACCGGACGGATATGCCTTCAAGGAGAGGGCGGCATTTCCGATGTGGAGGTCGTCGAGCATTGCGTGGGTAAGCGTAGCCATAGTGTCTATACTGCTTTAATGAATAAACGAAAAGTGATTATCCTTGCGTGAAATCCGAAGTCATCCGGCGTATCTCCGACGATTCGCGGGTGTCCGTCGATGAGGTACTTGTCAATCCAAAGCGGGAGACCTTCAAGAGCCTTTTGCATGACCGAGAGCCGTTTCGAGTTCTTCATCTCCAAAACATCGCGGGCGAACAGGTGTACGGCAAGACGGCATTGACCGAGTGCGGCCTTGTCCGTTATCCCCCCGGACACCTTCACGACAACAAAGTCGTCTATGGTGTCGTCCGTCGCCTTCGGGCGGTTATTCCAGACATGGGAGGAAACCCCCAAAGTCCGGATTGCCCCCGAAACGGCGTTCTCTATGTCGGTGATGTCAAAATCGTTCATCTATCAATCGGCTTGAAATACTCATTGAAGTGGTCTTGAATCTCATCTTGCGTCATGTCGAGGATACCCATCTCATAGTCAACCTCGAAATAGATTGGTTTCCTATTTCCGAATGCCATTGACATTGACGAGAGTATGATTCCAACCCATCCGTCCTTGTTAATTGACCTCGCGACATCCCTCAATTGGTCCTCCGCGTCACCTTGCCCATGCCTTCCTCCGTTCACTTGGATTCGTTTTATTTCCCGGTTGTGCAAGAGCGCCCACCCGTAGGAGTCGCCCGTTATCCGGTGTCCAAAGTGTTCGTGGTCGTGAATGGACAAGGCATATTGCACGGCATCGCCGAGGAGTCGCACCATTCCGTTCTCTATCACGGCATCCTTGTTGGCCTCAAGCCTTTTGAAAGCCTTTCGGACAACCGCATCATTCCTACTCGATAACAAAGAGGCCATTTGTGCGTTATTGCTTGACGTTATCCAACCAGAGGTTAGTTCCCCAGTTGTATGTAGTCATTTTAAGCACCTTGGCGCGGAATGTATGCGTATAGTCAACCATTTCGAGAACGGTTCCGGTCGCGAGTTCCGTCAAGAGCATCGGAGTGGACACCTTGTAGTCCGCAACGATAACCTCTCCGGCGGTTTTCAAGCCACCGGTAGATGTACGGTATCCCCACGGCATTTCCTCCACCGTTTCGGTTTCAACCGAGCCGTCTGCGCGAAACCGGGGATTCCATTGGGGGTCATATACCGCTTTTTCAAGTAGTTTACGACCGTGGACCGGCTTTCCATCGGCATCCGTAATAGGGAGTCCGTTCGCGTCAAGCGACTCGGAAAGAACCGTGAAGGTATGGGGCCAACGGGGATTATACATCAGTAGAGAGGTTGCATTCGGATTTTCGGATTCGGGTCGGTGAATGGCTCGTCCCATTTGGCATAGAGGTCTTTCGCCATTTGCATAAGAGCGTCACGGTTAAGCACATTCTTGATAGCCACATAGTGAGTCCATCCACCGTCCGATTCTCCTTGCGTTCCTGACTTCGTAGAAGAAATGGCCGCGCCGTAGTAGGCATCGGCAAGGATAAGGTCGCGGGTGCGCTCGTCAACATCACCGACAAGCGTTTCATCGTCGTCCACGCCACGGTGAAGGAGCGTGGCGAAAATGAAATCGTCGGAGTAGTCGATGATGGGTTCGGTCTTTGCCCGGAACCATCTTACCAAGGTCATGTTATCTGCGATGCTTGCCATTTCTTTCTTCGGATTACACGCTTTTCAATGAACTTTTAGGCGTTCGGGTAGAGATACCACATGTACTGCGGGGAGGTCGGGATGACGAGCGAGGTCATTTCCGTGTTGAAGGATTGGCACTTCTTCACATAATCGACACCCACGGTAAGGAGTAACTTACCACCGTAGAAGGAACCGTATTGGCCTCCTTCGATAGCGATAGGCTCAACGGTCTTGACAACACCGATTTCGCCGTCAGGGACGAACACCCAGACATCCTTCTCGAACGCATCCACATTGGCGCGTGTGAAAGCCTTTTCGGTCTTGTCGATGCTCTCGATGGGAACGAGGGAGTCGATGGCCTTGATGGGAGCGCCGATGATGGCTTCAAGACGGGACTTGAGGACATCGTAGGGTTGGATTTTGGCGTAGGCGAGTTGGGCGGTGCTATCGGAAGCGGGGAGCATCGAAGTACCGATGACGGAAAGAATCTTGGAATGTCCAAGGCACTCCTTGAAGTAGTCGATGTTCACCTCGAAGTGGCCGCGAATACCCTTGTTGCGGGCGACCTTCACCATGTCTGTGAGGTTCTTGAGCGGGTCGGCGCTTCCGCCTTCGTGCGCGGTGTCGTGGGTGGAGGAGGTCCACCAACGGGTCGCGTCGGCAGGGAGCGTGGTGACATTCGCGGAAGGGATGTGGTAGTCGATGACGACATTCTTGATACCCTTCGGGTTGTTAGTCGCGTTGATGGCGAACTTACCCTTGGAGACGGCTTGGTGGCGCTGATAGGTGAGCGCGTTGGTGTGACCGCCAACGAGGTTGTCCACGGTGATGAACAATTGCTGGTAGGCGATTTCCGCAATCTGGGCGCTGGTCGCGGACTTGCGGTCCTCGATGAGACGCATCTTGCGGAGTTTGTCCTCGTTGAAGTATTCCACCTTCTTCATGCGCGGAATCTTGCCCGTGTAGGACTTGAAACCGGGAGTTCCGTCCGGGAGGGCCGGGGAATCGAGGTCGTAGTATTGTGCGGTGGCGTTGAGGCCGAGTTCGCCGACGATTTGCTCGAAGGTGAAATCGACTTGCATGAACGGCTCGAAGGTGAATCCGTCAAGTTGCAACTTGTTGTACTTGAGGGCCATCGTGTTGTCCATGAATGTTTGGATGCTCTCACCGGGGCCGAGGGCGCGGGAGAGGAGGTCGTAGAACTGAATATTGTAGGTATCCATAGTGTATTCTCCTATTCGTTAAAGGGTTAGACAAGCACTTGGAGGACACCCGGCACGGCAGCGGCCATTTGGCTCTTTACTGCGGCGGAAGGGGTCAGTTCGACGAGCAACCCCTCGTGATGGTAGCGGACAACCGCGCCGGTAGCCGCGATGGTGTAGGTGTTGGCATCACCGTCGAGGTCGCCGAAGTAGATGTCGTTGTAGAGGTAGCCGTTCGGCTTGACGGCGAGGCTCTTGGAGGAACCTGCGGCGACGGCGGAGGACAGGGAGATGGCATCACCCGCAGAGACGGAATCGACCGTGGCGGAATGCAGGACGGAGACGGCATAGCATCCCTCGTTGTCACCAGAGGTGAGCAGTTCGACGGACGCGACGGCGGCGGCCTTACCCGTGGAAGTGAAGGCGGAGCCGACCTTCATGATGTAGTCGCCGACGGCGGGGATTGCGCCGTTCATGTCCTTGATGGTGATGACATCCAGCGTCTCGGAACCAGTAGCGGCGGCGAAGGCCACCACTTCCCAAGCGAAGAAGGGCTTGATGATTTTGTTGGCGAGTTCGACGGGAGCGCCAGCGCCAAGGAAGAAACCCTTCGCGGCGTAAGCCTTGTCGAGAGTGCCACCCACGGGAACCGGGGTCACGACACCAAGCCACACCGGGACATGGCTCTGGCCGACTTCGTTAGCGGCGGAGCCAAAAGCATTGAAAGTGCTAAATTTAGGCATAGCGTTGTTGGTTAATGGTTACTTTTCTTTCGAGGGGAGAAGCCCTTGGTCGCGGAGGAAATCGTTCTTGTGCGAAACGGCGGTTTTGGTATCTCCGAATGCGGGAGTTCCCACACCGGGCATCGGGCCGTCGCCGAATGTCTCCTTGTAAGAGGCATTGTATTCCCCCTTGAGCCTTGCGACCGCCTCATCCATCGTCTCCTTCTCTCCGAGGTCGAACCCCTTTAGAGTCAGATTGAGGATTCCAGCGTTCGTGCATCCTTCGGCCTTCAACTTCGACTCCACCGTAAGGCGGGCCGCTTTCATCGCCCTCTCCTTGTCCTCCTTGGCAAAACGGGCCAAAATCTCCTCGTTTTGCTCACGGAGTTTTGTCACCCAATCCGGCTCGTCCGGCTTCGGGTCTGGTTTAGGGTCCTGCTTCGGGTCGTTTTCCGGATGCTTCTCCTTGTAGGCGTTGAAGTCTTTCTCCAATTGCGCCGCACGGTTTCGCAACGAATCGGATTCGCCTTGGAACGCCTTGAGCAGATTCTTGGTGTCCTCGGATTTGATTACACCGTCCATCTCCTCATCATTTGTGATGGTTTTTACGAGGAATGAGGCAACCCCATCGAAAGCCTTGTCGCCCAACCCCATCTTCGCGTACTCGGTTTTGAGCGCATTCTTGATTTTTTCTTTCATTTTCAATGAACTTGTGTTAGGTTATACAAATAGCCCGAAGCGGAACCCACGACGGGATTTCAACTTCGGGCCTATTGGTTATCGCGTAACTCTCGTTAGCCTCTATGTGCGCTCATAAAGGCGCTATCGTATGTCTTGCAATTGTATCTCGCTGACCCGCTTGCAATTCGGGCAACGGAATGACAAACGGAGCGTACCGGATAGTTCTTGGACCCGCACGGGAAACCGCTTCCCGCACAAGGGACAACTTATTTGAACACCCTTATTCGCTCCTTTTTCGTCCATGCACGGCAAAAATATATCGGCAAATGGAATATCGCGGTAAATATTTTCCGTTAAATTCCAATTATGCTTGCACTTTTGCGATGATGAATAATCCGACCATACTTGACGAGCGCCAATACCTCGACCCCGTGTTCCTACAATACGGGATGGAGGTGTATTCCAACGAGTATATCGAAATGCTCCGGGCGGAGAACTTGGAGCTGAAAAAGAAGGGCAAGCGGACATACAACCTCATCCCACAAGCCGGTTTCCAAGAGAATGTCTTGATTAGCGAGGCGGACATCATCATTTGTGGCGGTGTCCGTGGCGCGGGAAAGACCGCCGTCGCGCTCATAGGCGCACTTGAATATGCCGACAACCCGGATGTGAACCTTTACGGATTCCGCCGTTACGAGGCCGATGTCAAGAGAGGCATCTGGAAATCGTGCAAGCCGCTATTCCGTGGATTCGCCAATTTCGCCGACACGTCATTCGAGGCGAAGTTCTTCAACGGGACCGGTGCGACGATGAAGATGGAACACCTCGCCGACCTCTCGAAAATCAAGGACCGCTTCCGTGGAGCGGAAATGCCGTACATCGCCATCGAGGAGTTGGCGGAGTTCACGAAGGAGTCCATGTCGGTCATCTTCGACCTCATGGGCTCCAACCGTTCGACCGCCGGTGTACGGCCCCGATTCATCTGCACATGCAACCCGGTAGGCCGTTCCAACAAACTCCGTTGGTTCCTCGATTGGTGGATTGACCCGGTGACGGACGAGGCCATCCCTTCCCGCTCCGGGAAGATACGCTACTTCTGCCGCTACGGTGAGGACGTCATGGAAATCGCATGGGGAAACACCCCGGAGGAGGTCTTTGAGAACCCCAACGCAAGACGGAAGATAGAATCGCTCACCGACCATCCGGACGAGGAATACACGAACTTCATCACATCCGTCACCTTCATCGACGGCGACTACGCGGAGAACAAGATTCTCCACATAGCCGACCCGAAATACATGAACCGCATCTCCTCCGGCGGCTCAAAGTCGGTCATCAACGACATCCGGGGTGTGTGGCGCGACGTGGACGATACCGGTGCGCTCGTCACGATGGACGACATGAACAACTTCTTCGACGCACCGGCGCAAGTGAACGGAGTGCGTTGCGGGGGAGGGGACATCGCCCTCCGGGACGACTGGCTCGTCTTGTGGGCGATGGACGGTATGCACATCATAGACCTTTTCGCCAAGCGCTATGTGACCTCCGAGGATGTAATCCCGATTATCCTCGAGTTCTTGAAGAAGAACGAAATCCCGAAGGAGAACTTCGCGTTCGACGTGAACGGCATCGGGAACTGGCTCAAGCAATCCGAGGAGTTGAAGGGGTGCTTCGGTTTCGACAACAAGGCCCCGGCGAAGGACAAGACCTCCTACAACACGCGCAAGTCCGAGTGCGCCGGTATGCTCGTGGACGCGCTCCAAAACGGCAAGTTGAGCATCGACGAGGCCATCCTCCGGAGGACATACACGGAGAAACGGATTCCGTTCACCATCCGGGAGAAACTTGTCGAGGAAAGGCTTGCCCTCAAGTGGAAGGACGAGGAGAACCCGAAGGCGCTCATCAAGAAATCCGACATGAAATTCATCATCGGTCACTCCCCGGACTTCATCGAGGCTTTGATGTATTGCTTGGACCGCGTAGATAACGCGAAGAAGGCGCGAAAGGTCAGACGCGGGGATTGGAGTTACTTTATGTAAAATGCGATAAATCAACAAGATATGAGACTTACACCATCCATCGGTGCTATGACACCGGACCAAATCATCCGGAAGAAGCCCTTCTCCGTCCCCATTCCGCCCGGAGTAATCGGTGGGACGCAACTCATCAACGCCACGGGCATCTACACCATACCGCTCGATGACGTCATGCGCGAACTCCGTACGCAAAGCGACTTCATCCGCCAATTCTACCCGACCTCGCACATGATTAACCACATCAAGTATTACCCGAATACGATGTATGTCAACCGTGAGACCGGCGCGTACCAAGCGAAGGTGAGGAGCCGTATCGCAATCGGATTCCAAGAACGCATCCTCACCAAGCGGAAGGAAGCGCTCCTCGGAAACAATGTCGGGATGAAACTCATCTCCGGGGCGACCAACCAAAAGATGATTGACCGGCTCGCTTTCCTGCGTGAGGGTTGGGAGGACAAGGACATGGAGGTCGCCATCAACAACGCCATCGAAGCCGACTTCCTCACCGCCGATTGCGCCATCTACGTCTACATGGACGACGGGAAGGTGGGTTGGCGGGTGTTCTCCTTCAATAACGGCGACATCTTGTACCCACACTACGACACACTCACCGGCGAACTCGCCTTGTTCGGTAGGCAATACTACCAAGAGGATTGGGACGGGAACAAGCGCCTCTACCTCGATGTGGTGGACGCGACCTATTTCGTGACCTACGTCCAAAAGGAGAACGACAAGGGATGGGAGATGGAGGGGAGTCCCGTCGCGCACGGATTCCCGTTCTGCCCGGTAGCCTACCACCGGTCGGACAACGGCCCCGTCTGGACGGCATCCCAGAGCCTCATCGACGGCTACGAGGTCGCCATCTCGCAATTCTCCGAGAACAACGCGGCCTACGCGCTCCGCATCCTCTACACACTCGGCGGCGACTTCGAGGTGATGACGAACACGGACGGAACCCCGAACCGCATCGACTCCATCGACCCCAACGCGAAGGTCGGGTTCCTCGAACCGGCGCAAGGTGCGGACGGCGCGTTCACCTCGCAACTCTCCATCATGGAGAAGAACATCATGCGCGGCTCCTTCGCCGTGGAGACCCCCGAAATCAAGTCCGGCGCTGACATGTCCTCCCGCACGGTCAAGATGCTCTTTGCCGACTCCTACCTCAAGGCCCTCTCCGATTCGATGGAGTACCAAGTGTTCCTCAACCGGGCCCTCGCCTTGTTCAAGTTCGGGTACTTCGTCGAGAAGAACCGTGTCAACGAGGTCGAATCGCTGAACGTCAAGGCTTACCTCGAGCCGTTCATCTTCCTCTCCGAGAACGATGTCATCCAAGGCATCCAACAACTCGTCGCCGCCGGTGCGATGTCGCGCAAGACCGCCACGGAACTCGCGTACAACATCGGGTACTCCTCCCCGGACGAGGTGAACCGCATCCTGCAAGAGGCACACGACGAACTCGTCGCCGAGGCGAACGCGCAAGCCGACACCCAAGCGACCGCGCAAAAGCGAAACCCGGTAGCCGCAAGCCGAACCAATGCCAATTCCTAACGAAGCACTCATCCGGGAGGCGGCATCCTTCAAACGGGACGCATCCAAGGAGTTCGACCGCGTCGTGAAGGCCCTGATAGACCTTGTTTGGGCAGCAAACGCCCAAAGCGCGGACTTTCTCTTTGAATCCGACCCAGCGCTTGACGCGGAGGCGAACGCCCTTCTACGGGACTTTTCTGACACGCTCGCCTCGCTTGCGAAGAAACGCGCCGAGGAAATCATCCGCGCATCGCTCGACTACTACGATTTCGGGGAGGATTGGTCCCATGTGGACGAGGGGGACGAGGTCGTGTACCGGTTCGACATGGCCGGGTCTCACCTCAAGGAACTCCTCGAGATTTGGATAGCGCTCGCGGTGTTGAACGAAATCTCCAAGGGCGAACTCCGCGTCCTCGTCTCGCGCTACCTCAACAACCCCTATGCGTCACCGCTTTGGAGGGGAATCCCGTTGGACTCGTTGCGATGGGGAAGGGGATACTCCCGCAACATCTTGGAGCAAATCACGGTCATCGGTCAAGGCGCAATCATCGGGGCGGCAAGGCACGCGGAATGGATTGAGGAGCGGCGCAAGGGCGCTAAATACTACATCCGCCGTAGGGGGAGCAATTACAATTGCGACGAATGTCAGGACATGGCGAACGTCCCGATACCGATTGAGACGCCGTTCGAGATACCGCATCCGCGTTGTTGTTGCTATCCGGAGTATTTTTATGGCGGGATGCCTTGACAATCCCGAAAAGATTGCCTACCTTTGCATTGTTCGGCGAGAGCCGTTCACATAACTCAAAAGGATTGCCCTCCCGGAAACGGGAGGGTTTTCAATTCTTCAGGCCCATGTGCCTCGCCCATAATTCAATGTCGTACGCCATATCAACTCTTGACCTTTTCGTTGTCACCAACGATGTCGTTGATGTCTATCTTGTTCGCACGGAACCAAGCCGTCATCTTGCGGTATCGGACAAGGAGGGTGTCGAGCATGTCGAACGCCTGGGGCATCAAGGTATCGTCCATGAAATCGTTATGCAAGGTCACGCGGGGCACTTCCGGCATCGCGCACGATAGGATGACCTGCTCCGCGAACCGGTCCCATTGGCACAACTTGTTCTCCATGCTCACCGCCTCGAACATGATGTTGTCGAGCCCGGTTATCTCGACCCGCCCGTTATCCTTCTCCGGGGAGGTCATCTTAATCTTGTCCTTCATCCTTCTTCGGTCCTTCGAGTCCGTACCAATCCGGGTGGCGGGAGAACGCGCCGTCCACGGCTTCAAGGGTCTCGCTTATGAAAGCGTCGTCCGGGGCGACGGTGAGGATGCTCCACAAGGTAGCCATATAGGTCTTGAGCGTACCCAACGCGGCCTCCTCGCCGTCTCTCGCACGCGCCCACATGTTCTCCAACCATGCACCGGCGGCGGTACGCCTCGACACGCTCACATGGAAAACGAGGTTCAGGTCGTACAACTTCATGTGTTCAAACCCGCGCTTGACGAAATAACGGTCGCCAAGCATCAACTCATCGGCATCCAACTTGATTGTGCCGGTCTTTCTACTCACTTTCATAACTTCTCGATTTCTTCTTCAACGTTCCTCAACTCATGCTCCGCGATGGTTATGATAGACGGTAGCCACGTCGTCGGGATGGTGAGGTTCGTGGTCCCGAACTTGTTCTTCTCGACGCGGGATTGCATCGTCAGGATGGTGCTTTTCAACTCATCCCTCCACGCATAGAGGAAATGCGCGTGTTTCGCTTTCTCCAAATCCATATCTAATCGGTTAAGTAATCCTTGCTGAAATTCACGTCCACGACCGGCTTCGGCTCATCCTTACGCCGGTCCAACTCCCTCCGCATCTCCCATAGCGCGTCATAGTCCCCCACGGTGAGTTCCGACGGGTCCTTCCCCTTCACGGCGTTCACACCCTCCTCCCACATCTCCACCAAGCGCCATGTGGGGATGGACTTGTAGTCACTCCCCATCACCCACGAGTTTATACCACACGCGCTTGTGGTCGCGACGGTCGAACGGGGAACACTGGGGGACCTTCGACGAACAAGCCATGTCCTTGAGGTCACATCCCCAACACGGGTCGGTGAGTATCCCCTTGTCCGCCTCCACGCACCGGAACAAACGGCCGAAGATGTTCGCCACGCCACCCACCTCCACGAAACGCGTCGGCAACCTCCCCGCACTCTCATCCTTGTACTCATCCGCCGACAAGAGACGACGCACCTCCCGGAACTCCTCATCCGTGAACTCCTCACGGAACGGATACTTGAACCGCAATATGCGCTCCTCCCTTGTCATAACCCACAACAAAGGTAACGTTACGTTTTGATTCACGGAATATCACGGAAATCAGATTGTTTACAATTCCAATTTTTTTCTCTTGCCATAGTAAAAACATCTTTTTAACTTTGCACCGGAACACAAACGAAAAAAACACCATGAGCAAAATCACCATCAAGGACAACGTCAAGTTCATCCTACAAGAAAAAGGACTCACGCAAATAGACCTCGCACACATCCTCGGAGTCTCCAAACAAAACATCCAACACCTCCTCAACGGAAACATCACCCTCGAAAAACTCGACGACATCGCACGCGCACTCAACACCGCACCCGCCGAACTCATTGCCGACCCGCCACTCGAACGACGCAAATCCTTCATCCAACGCGCCGAACCGACACACACCACGCTCACTTGCCCGCACTGCGGCAAATCCATCAAAATCACCGCCGAGGACTGACAACACACCCATCACGACAACACAAGAGACCCGCCGGAAATACCGACGGGCCTTCTTTTTACAATAAGGGTCACACCTTCAACAAATAATTAACGAACAAACGAACAAAATAAACGCAAGCACAACGCATTGTCATTCACTTCATTACAAGGATTTGAAAAACTATGTCAGCAAACAAACCAGCAAACAAACAACAAACAAGCAAATCTGAATCAACAAAATAATCACACGATTAACACGCTATAAATCAATTCATTACAAAGACAACAGTTATTGTATCAACAAGCAAATCATCAAGAAAAGCACGATTCCTCCAAGAAAGAAACGTTAGGAAAAGCGAAGAAAAAAAGTAACATAAAAAAAGAAGGGAAAAGGGTATAAAGAAAGATATAAAAGAAAAAGACTCTAAAGAGTCTAAAAAGAAATTCCGCCACCACCACCCCCAACTCACGCTCCAACAACCGAAATCGTAACATCTCGCTACTCTAAACACCACCCACACCATCCCCAGACACGCACCGACCACACCTACTACACAACCACACCACAACGACACCGCCATCACGCCCACCATCAACATCAAACCTCACAACACGACACACAAACTACACCGACTACCCACACTCGACTCGGCAAAAAAATAAAAAAAACGAAAAAAGAAATTTGGGTTTACACCCCCCGGCCCCTACGCTGCCCCGTCTTGCCCCCCCCGGGGGACCGTTGCCCGCCGTCGCCGCGTTGCGCCAGCCAGCCCTCCAGCATGCCCCTCAAAGGGTTACAATTTCGCCCCTATTGTGACGGATTTCCGCCCTTTTCCCGGGCGCATTGATACAAGGGGCATGCGTGGCAATTGTGGGGCAAATATGCGCGTACAATCTTGTTATCTTTTGCCGCGTCGCGGTCCGCTCGTTGTGTTGAAATTATCACCTTGAGCGCGTCCAGCGCTTCGCCCGCGTCCCCGGCCCGGTTTATGATTTCATTCAATTTTCGGGACTGATTGACCGGGTTAGAATAATCCACAAAAAGCGGGTTGTCGCGACCTTTTGCGCGGACATTGCCCCCGCCCTTTTGCCCGTTGTCGTCGGGGTTGGATTGGTTACTTTCCTGCTCCAGTCGTGCGCGTTCTTCATCCCGTCCGATTGCCCGGTTTTTTGCGTCCCGGTCGATGAAATAGCGGGTAAATTCTTCGTATACCTTTGTGATTTCGTCCCGGGTTTTCCACCGCGAAGCGGTGGATGAAGCGGCGGACAAATCGCGGGCTTCGTCTACGGGCGTGTCCCGGCTCAAGATATATGCGGTTTTCGTATCCGGTATTATTCCGGCGGCCAATGCGAAAAGCGCAATCTTTTCCCGGTCGGTTGCTTTTTGTTGTGGTCGTCCCATGTTAGCGGGGTTTATTGGTTGCTATATGTGGCAAAGATAGGGTTTTTCGTGGACATGATGCCGGGGGCAAAAAACACCCTTTTGGTCAGCCTTACAATAACGAGCGTGTAACTGCTTGAAAATGATGCAGTTACAAAGGTATTTTTACTTTTATCGAATTTCGATAATTTTGGCGCAGTTTAATTATCTCCCCCGGGATGGTATCAGAATACCTTTTGAAAATTTGAGGGTCAGGAAAGGGCGTTTCCTGCGTTTTTCATTTTTCGGGCAGGTAAAGCCCTTTTTTGTCCATGCAACCCGGGCCGGAAAGGGGCAAAAAGCGGGAAATCCGGCGGGGCTTTTCCGGGGGTCGTCGTCGGGTTGGATTTTTTGGGGTTGGACATGATGCCCCGGGCGGGTTTTGTGTTGCGATGCCGCCGGGGTT
>Ga0265299_10003205_pt1 | contig 16133 bp, 13 predicted proteins | sample AusTroGonzalo_MG_4_FD_193485 | JGI IMG/M metagenome (GOLD analysis project Ga0265299, IMG submission 193485) | Bovine rumen microbial communities from tropical cattle in Woodstock, Queensland, Australia - Gonzalo_02 | ecosystem: Host-associated > Mammals > Digestive system > Stomach > Rumen ... | reverse complement strand
TTATAGCCTCCTTAGCTCAGTTGGTTAGAGCATCTGACTGTTAATCAGGGGGTCTCAGGTTCAAGTCCTGAAGGGGGCGCAGAGAGATTACAAAGTGTAATTTTTTATGTTTCATGTTATTAATTGAGGAATGAATACCTTAAAGGCGTTCATTCTTTTTTTTGATAACCCACCGTCATTTCGACTGGAGTGTAATGAAATGAAACGGAATGGAGAAATCCTTTTGAGTAAAATCATTAAGTCAAAACCGATAATTAAATGATTATGGGGATGGAGGATTTCTCCACTCCCTTCGGTCGGTCGAAATGACGAAAAAAATTATTGAATATGAATAAAAAAGTTTTAGGCATTGGAAACGCTCTCGTTGATATTCTCACGAGAATCGATAACGACAACATCCTCAATGAGTTAGGACTGCCGAAAGGCTCCATGCAGCTCGTTGATGAGAAAGTTTCCGCAAAGGTTGCAAAGACTTTGGAGAGGTACGACAACACCATGGCTCCAGGCGGGTCGGCAGCTAACACAATTCATGGGCTGGCAAAAAGCGGTGTAGAGACTGGTTTTATAGGTTTTACTGGCAATGACGAAGCCGGCAAGTTCTTCGACAACGCCATGAGATCGGTTGGAGTGAAACCTATCATGTTCCATGGCGACGTGCCTTCTGGCATTGCCCAGGCAATCATTTCTCCTGATGGCGAGCGCACCTTCGCGACACATCTCGGAGCAGCTGTCTTGCTGGGCGAAAACCATCTGTCGTTGGACATTTTCAAAGGCTGGGACTACTGCTATGTCGAGGGTTATCTCATCGCAAACCGTTCGTTATTCAAGAAAGCCATCGAGCTTGCGAAACAGGCAGGCTGCAAGGTGGTTTTGGACCTCGCTTCATACAATGTTGTCGAAGATAACCGCGACTTTTTGATGGAGCTCATCCCTCAGATAGACATCGTTTTCGCCAACGAGGAAGAGGCTAAAGCATTGACACAAAGTACTCCGGAAGAGACCCTCGAATTCCTTGCAAAACATTGCGAAATTGCAGTGGTGAAAGTCGGAAAGAAGGGCTCGTTCATCAAGCGTGGCAGCGAAGTGGTAAAAGTCGACTGCAACGATGTCAAAGTCATCGACACCACTGGCGCCGGTGACATGTACGCCGCAGGATTCCTCGCCGGAATCATCAAGGGCTACGACCTCAAAAAATCTGGTGAACTTGGTAACTGTTTAGCGGAAAATGTGATACAGAACCTGGGAGCGAAACTTAAAGAGGAGCAATGGCAATCAATCAAAACGTCATTTCGACTGTAATCCTTAAACCCCTTAAGCGGCTGCTTTAAGGCTGCCGCTTAAGGTAGTTAAGGGCTTGATTCTGTGAGAAAAAATTATTTTCTTATTAATTATAGGTGGTACCGAATTTTTTTGTACTTTTGCAGCCACATTGAAAAAAAGTATTAATAAATATAGAATTTAGATTAAAATGAAGGTATTTCAGACAGACGACATTCGGAACATCGCTCTCATTGGAGCTGCTAAATCCGGAAAGACCACGCTTGCAGAAAACATGATTTTCGAAGGCAAGCTCATCAACAGAAAAGGCGACACTACCAGCAAGAACACAGTGTCAGACTACCGCCCAATCGAGATGGAGCGCGGTATCTCTGTTAACGCCAGCTTATGCTACACAATCTTTAACGACAAGAAAATCAACATCTTGGACACTCCTGGCTTTAGCGATTTTTCTGGCGATATCGTCGCTTGTCTGACCGCTGCTGACACAGCTGTGTTCACAGTCAACTCACAGTCAGGTGTTGAGGCTACAACAGAAAACGCATGGAAACACGCTGCTAACACAAACAAGCCAGTGGTGTTCTTCATGAACCAGCTCGACCACAACAACGCTAACTTCGATGATACCATTCATCAGTTGAAAGAATACTTCGGTGATAAGGTCACTCCAATCCAGTTCCCAGTGAACGCTGGTGAAGGCTTCAACGCTGTCATCGACCTCATCATGAAGAAGATGCTCGTCTTCAAGAACGGCAACGGCGCTCCTGAGGTTCAGGACATCCCTGCTAACCTTGCTGACAAGGCTGAAGAACTCCACAACGAACTCATCGAGCACGCTGCAGAAGGTGACGACGCCCTCATGGAGAAATTCTTCGACGAAGGTACACTCTCAGAAGAAGATATGGAAGCCGGTATCCGCATGGGTATCGCAAAGCGTGAGATCTTCCCTGTCATCTGCGGCGCAGCAAAGAGCGGTGCAGGCGTTTCACGTCTCCTCGAATTCATCGTCAACGCTTGCCCATCACCGGCACACGTTGCTCCTATCAAAGCTGAAAACGGCACAGAGTTCCACAACGACGTGAACGAGCCAACAGCAATGTTCTTCTTCAAGATCTCTAATGAACAGAACGTCGGTGACGTCGCTATGGCACGTATCTACGGCGGTACAGTGACAGAGGCTCAGGACCTCGTCAACCCACGTACAGGCAACAAAGAGCGTATCTCACAGATCCTCGTTTCTAACGGTAAGAACCGCGAGAGAGTCGAGAAAGCTTGCGCTGGCGATATCATCTCAACAATCAAGTTGAAAGATGTCCGCGTTTGCGATAGCCTCGTCGACGCTAAGGTCGCTGAAGCTGCATTCCCGGCAATCCAGTTCCCAACACCTATCTTCTCAGTCGCTATCAAGGCAGTCAACTCACAGGAAGATGAGAAACTCGGCGGTATCCTCAACGATATGCACAAGACAGACCCAACAATCATCACAGGTATGTCACGCGAGTTGAAACAGAACATCCTCCAGTGCCAGGGTGAATATCACCTCAATACAATCAAATGGTACCTCGACAACGTCCACAAGATCGCTGTTGAGTTCGCATCACCTAAGATCCCTTACAGAGAGACCATCACAAAGGCTGCTAACGGCGACTATCGTCACAAGAAACAGTCAGGTGGTTCAGGTCAGTTCGGTGAGGTTCACATGCGCTTGGCTCCTTACTATGAAGGCTACACCGACCCAACAGACCTCCAGGTCCGTGACACTCAGGAGTACGACCTCCCATGGGGCGGCAAGCTCATCTTCAAGAACTGTATCGTCGGTGGCGCTATCGACGCACGTTTCATGCCAGCTATCTTGAAAGGTATCAACGAGCGTTTGGAAGAAGGCCCATTGACAGGTTCTTACGCACGTGATATCATCGTCTACGTGTACGATGGTAAGATGCACCCAGTCGATTCAAACGAAATGGCATTCAAGATCGCCGGTCGTATGGCATTCTCAATCGCATTCAAGGCAGCAGGTCCTAAGATCATGGAACCTATCTACGATCTCACAGTCCGCATGCCAGAAGATATGATGGGTGCTGTCAACACCGACCTCCAGGGCCGTCGCGCTATCATCATGGGTATGGATTCAGACAGAAATTACCAGATTATCCGCGCAAGAGTGCCGCTCGCAGAGATGGACCGTTATTCAACATCACTCAGCTCACTCACCTCAGGCCGTGGCTCATTCACAATGGCTTACGCTGAGTACGCACAGGTCCCAGCAGACGTCCAGACCAAGCTGTTGAAGGCTTACGAGGAGTCAAAGAAGGACGAAGATTAATTTGGTTTACCGTTTACGGTTTACAGTTTAGTAGAGACGTCACAGTGTGGCGTCTCTATTTTTTTAAAAAAATCCGAAATAATTTGTTTTTTAAAAATATAGTCTCTATCTTTGCCTCGTAATAAACCTATTATTAATCAAAAAATTAACATTATGGAAGCAGAAAAAATCACTAAATGGAATCTTACAACTGAGGCAATTTACAAGAATGTCATGTTGTTTGCAATTGCAGGTATGGTGTCAGCATTGTTTAGCATTATCCCAATGATGGGTTGGCTTGTCAATATTGCTAACGTGTGCGTGGCTGCAGGTTACATCGCATTCTTTATCCGTCTTAAAGACATGCAGCTTTTGGTCAACGAAGCTGATGCTCCATTTGCCAAATACTTGTGCAATGGTGTCTTGATTCACATCCTGGCTATCATGCTCAGATTTATCCCTGCAATCGGATGGATTCTCGGACCTCTCGCAATCATCGTGTCATGTGTGTTCATGCTTTTGGGATACAACGGACTTAAGAAGTCTGAAACATTTGCTGGCAAAGAAGGCATGAAGATGTTGTTCATTGCAATGATTATCGGTATCGTTGGTGGTGTATTCGGCATCATCCCTGTCGTTGGCACAATCATCGCAGGTATCTGCTTCATCGTCGAGTTCGTGCTGGTGCTCCTTGGCTGGAAGAAGGTCGCAGAACCGGTAGCAGAATAATTAATCTCTCGCCGATTACGCAGATAAGGCATATTTTTTCTCTTTATCTGCGTAATCTGCGAGAAACTAAAATAACGATAGCTATTCTATTACACCAGAACCAAGAACCACTGGCTCGGTTTCATGATAAATCGTGCCGAATTGTCCGCTGGCAACACCTGAAATCATCACGTCACTGTTGATTTTCAAGCCTTTATCTGTGATGCTGAGCGTTCCTGTGCGGAACTCCGGCTGGTGACGGATTTTATATCTAACCTTTTGACCATCAATGAATTTTATGACAGGGTTCATCGCCTGAACATCGACCAATTCGATGATGTTGGTGTATTGCGCCTCAGGATCATAGCCTTGAGAGACGTAAACGATATTGTTTTCGGTGTCTTTCTTCACCACGAACCACGGACCTCCGCCTAAGCCCAAGCCCTTGCGCTGACCTATGGTGTGGAACCAGAATCCTTTGTGTTTGCCGAGTTTCTTGCCGGTCTCGAGCTCTATGATGTCGCCTTCCTTCTCGCCGACATATTCACGGATATAGTCGTTGTAGTTGATCTTTCCCAAGAAACAGATGCCTTGAGAATCATGGCGTTGAGCACTCGGGAGAGCATATTTCTCTGCTAATTGACGCACCTCGCTCTTCGGGATGCCTCCAACAGGAAACATCGCCTTCTTCAGCTGCGGATAGGTGATTCTTGCCAAGAAATCGGTCTGGTCTTTGAAGGTGTCGACGGCCGTGCCGAGCCATGCAACTCCATCATTGTCAATCCATTGCTGAGCGTAGTGACCTGTGGCGATGCGATCGAACTGATAGCCTGCCTTCTCCTCGAAGGCACCGAACTTGATGAATCGGTTGCACATCACGTCGGGGTTAGGGGTGAGGCCTTTACGTACCGAGTCCATGGTGTAAGCCGCAACGCGGTCGTAATACTCTTTCTGCAGGTCCACGATGTCGAACTTACAGCCGTATTTCTTAGCGATATAAGTGGTTATCTCGATGTCTTCCTCCGACGGGCAGTCCATCAGATCCTCCTTGCCCTCGAGTCCGATCTTGATGTAAAAGATATGAGGGTCAATGCCTTGCTCCTTGAGGAGAGGCACTATCACTGAGCTGTCGACGCCGCCCGATACTAACGCTGCAACATTCATACCTTATTTATTTAGTTCGACAAAAATCGGGCAATGGTCGGAGTGTTTCGCTTCCGGAAATATCGACGCATTGACGATATTGTCTTTTAAAGTGTCTGTAACTATATGATAATCAATACGCCAGCCTTTGTTGTTGGCTCTCGCGTTGGCACGATAGCTCCACCAGGAATAGTGGTGCGGCTCCTTGCAGAGATGCCTGAAGCTGTCGATGTAGCCGTCGCTCAGGAAGTCGGTGAACCACTGGCGTTCTTCCGGCAAGAAGCCTGAGTTTGTGGCGTTTCTTACAGGGTCGTGGATGTCTATCGCCTCATGGCAGATGTTGTAATCGCCTGAAAGCACAAGGTTCGGGCGTTCTTTACGCAGGTTGTTGACATATCCTCTGAAGAAATCGAGCCATTCCATCTTGAAATCCTGGCGTTCCTCGCCTGTGGTGCCTGAAGGATGATACACGCTCACCACCGACAAGTCACCGAAGTCAGCACGCAGAAAACGGCCTTCGTCGTCGTATTTCTTGTTGTTCATGCCGTAGACCACGTTGTCAGGCTCCTGTCTCGTGAGGATTCCCACGCCGCTGTAGCCTTTCTTCTGTGCCGGGAACCAGTAGCTGTGATAGCCCATCGCCTCGATCTCCATCACCGGAATCTGGTCAGGAGTAGCTTTCAGCTCCTGAAAACACACCACATCCGGTGACATCATATCAATCCACTCCAGCAGGCCCTTCGCAATCGCTGCTCTAATGCCGTTAACGTTATAACTGATTATTTTCATACTTGCCGTCATTTCGAGTGAAGCGGAGCGGAATCGAGAAATCCTCTATACCCGCTTTCTTCCAATGTATTATCTATATTTATTATTTCATTATCATTTACTAAACTAACCCAACCTGGATTCTTAGAAGTAATCAGGTTTTCTTTTTTCTTTCTACTCCATTTCTTTAATTGTGTTTCTCTTTCAATGGCCTGATTAATATCATTATACTTTTCATAATATATACATGTTCCACAATTGTATTTATCTGTAAATGAGTCTTTACTTAGATGATGTCTATGTTCATAAACCCTTCTAATTAAATCGTTTGTAACTCCAATATATAGAGTTGTTCTGTCAAAATTGGTTACTATGTATATATAACTTTCTTTCATTGTTCCCGTTAATCGAGGATTTCTCCACTTCGCTCCATTTCATTCCGCTTCGGTCGAAATGACGAACGCTCCTTGTCATTTCGAGCGAAACGTAGTGGAGTCGAGAAATCCTTGTTATGCCATTTTATTGTTTTTATAACCTTTTTCATATTGTTTTTGTTAAAAGAGGATTTCTCCACTTCGCTCCATTTCATTCCGCTTCGGTCGAAATGACGAAGAGTATATTTTTTTTGCAAAAGTACTAAAAAAGTTTTTATTTTTGCGTTCGTGAGTATGAATTTGAAAGAACGAATTAAAAAATCTCTTAAGTCATTGAATGAATGGCGTTTGGCACATCTAAGCGACCGCCGTCTCATGATACTTTTGGCTATTCCGACCGGCTTTTTGGCTGGTTTGGCTGCCGTCATCATCAAATTTCTCACTCACTCCATCCGCGATTTCTTCTTCTACATCCGCACCCTCGAGAGTCATTTCGACTTGATGTTTTTTGTATTGCCTGCAATAGGTATCTTATTGACAATCATCGTGATACGATATATCATCAGGCGCGAGGTAGGACACGGAATCCCGGGACTTTTATATGCGCTTTCGCGAAACAAAGGCATAGTGAAGCCTTACACCACCTTCGCTTCCATCATCACCAGCGCGCTGACGGTCGGCTTCGGTGGTTCTGTCGGATTGGAAGGTCCTTCGGTCTCGACAGGCGGCTCCATTGGCTCTAATATCGGACAGTTTCTGAAGCTTAACCAGAAGCAAATCAACGTGTTGATAGGCATGGGCGGCGCCTCGGCGCTGGCATCTATCTTCCAGGCACCTATCACAGGCGTCATCTTCGCCATGGAGGTCTTCATGATCGACATCTCCATGACGGCTCTCATCCCTATCATCATCTCGGCTTTCTGCGCCATCCTCACCTCGTATTATTTCCTCGGAAGAGCCTTTGAATATGAAATCACGATCGCGGAGTCGTTTGTGCCGTCTAACTCATTGTATTACGTGGGTTTAGGCCTCGTGGTAGGACTCGTCTCGGCATATTTTATGAGGGTTTATTTTAGTGTTGGAAAGAAGTTCAGCAAGGTGGAAAACCCTTGGGCTCGTTTCTTTATCGCGGCATTAGGCCTCGGCGCCCTGATCTTCGTCTTCCCTTCGTTGTACGGCGAGGGTTACGAGACCATAAACGCTGCCCTCAACGGCAAAGCCTCGGACATACTGCAAGACACTATGTTTCAATCGTTTAGCGATAACATCTGGGTCGTGATTCTGATTCTTGTGGCGATAATTCTCAGCAAGGCGTTTGCCACATCGCTCACCTTCGCCGCCGGTGGAGTGGGAGGCACCTTCGCTCCGGCGCTGTTCCTCGGTGCTATGACAGGAGCGGTCTTCGCCTTGGTAATCAATAATTTAGGTATCGGCAACCTCGACGTGTCGAAGTTCGCCCTTGTGGGAATGAGCGGTCTCATCGCAGGCATGCTGCACGCCCCTCTGACGGGTATCTTCCTCATCGCCGAGATCACCAATGGATACTCGCTGATGGTGCCACTGATGATAGTGTCGGCACTGTCGCTGGCCGTGAACCGAATGTTCTTCCGCGAGTCAATATACACCCAAAGCATTGCTGAAAAAGGTGTTAAGGTGTCGTTTAACAAAGACGAGACCATTCTTAACATGATGACATCCAGTCACTTGATCGAGACTAACTTCGCTACGGTGCTGCCTAACCAGACCCTGGGCGACCTGGTGAAAATCATAGCGTCATCATCGAGAAACATCTTCCCGGTGGTTGATGAAAATGGTATTTTTAAAGGTCATATCCTCTTCGACGACGTGCGAAAATTCATGTTTGACACGACTCTTTATAACACGCCTGTCGAGAAAATCATGGTCTATCCAGACTACGTCATAAACTACGACGAGACCATGGAGAGCATCGTCCAGAAGTTCGAGGAATCTCATAAATACAACATCGTGATTGTCGACAACGGCAAGTATCTTGGCTACATCTCCCGCGCCAACGTGTTTACTGCTTATCAGGCGACGCTGAAAGAAATATCCGCTGAATAATAATCGTCATTTCGACCGGAGCCGTTAGGCGTAGCGGAGAAATCTCCAACAAATTTGCAGCTCCTCTGTTTGCAGGAGATTTCTCTATTCCGTTCCATTTCATTCCACTTCAGTCGAAATGACGGCCTTTTTATGGTGAAAATTATCATTCCAGATCGCCCACATCAGGAAGATCACCACATAAAACATTATCTTAAAGATAACGTCATGCGCTAAGGCGAATGAATCAGGATATGGTCTTAAAAACAAGGCGATTCCGACGATTCTCACCACGTTGGTGAATTCCACGATGACCAGGCCGAGCGGGATATACCATGCTTTGTGCTTCCACGGACCGGGGAAAATGAGCATGAGGAAGAGCCAGTGCATCCATTGTTTCAAGCTGGTGCATTCGGGCGCCACCGTCACCGCGGAATATGAGTCGTGATAGTTTTCAAACATTATGGTCTGACCTTTGGTGAAGAAGTCCATGCCGAAGATATGCTCCAACACCCAGGTGCTCTGGTTGAAAAGCAGCTTCGAAGCCCACACAAACAGCTTATCGATGGTGCCCTTAATAGGCCAAAACTCCATCGGACCCTCCCAAAGAATATAAAGAAGGTGGAAACTGAAAATCAAAACAAAAAACAACCCGACGTCAAAATACGTCTGGTACCGCTTGTCCGCGTAAAGCTCCTTTATTTTTTCTTTATTTATTGTCATAATTCTTTGTTCTCGTCATTTCGACCGGAGCCGCTAGGCGGAGCGGAGAAATCTCCGACAATTATTAAGAAACTCTGTTTGCAGGAGATTTATTCGCCTTTGGCGAATGCTTTCGCTTCGCTCAGGTCTCGACTACACTTCGTTTCGCTCGAAATGACGGGAGGAATGTCATCTAATCCTGTATCCCACAGTGAGCTGCACTGAGCTTGTCTTCGACTTCACGTCATTATAGTAATACTTAATCACTCCGGCGCTGTCATCTTCCTTATAGTTATAAGGTGTTTTATGCTGCAGCACATCGACAAAACAGAGTGTATAACGTGCTGAGAAGAACACATCGCCCCAATAAGCCGTAAAACCGCCTGTGGCGCCGACATTCAACGGACTGTATTCTGTTTTGCTGTCGTAAACGTGATTCTTGTGGAACGGTCCCTTATGCGTCTCCTTAGTCATTCTGAAACAATAACTTGGCTGCACGCCGAGGTCTACGGAGAGGTATTTTATAGGGTGAATTCTGACCAAAATCGCCGCTGTGATGTTGCTCATTTTCAGATTTGACTCATAATTGTATGTTGTCACCTCATCATCGGCAATGTTTTTCTGGTCGACAGTGCCTTTCAGCTTATAGCCGTACTGGTTGTAAAGCAGCTCGAACTGAAGTCCCACCATGTCACTTGTCATATACTCGAAAAATCCTCCGAAAAGTACGCTTCCGTTAGGTTTTACTGATGCTCCGTCAACAGGAAGATACGAGACCGTATACGTGGTATCCTGAGTATTATGATTATAACCCATCACCGTATTCGGCTCACTGTCATCGTAATACAACGATTTGTCGATATTCATGGTGTTGATGCTTCCGCCGAAAAACAGACCGTATCTCTTGATTTGTGCCGACAAAGTCATACTGAAAACCGTCATCAATAGGATTATAAATGCTAATTTCTTTTTCATTTTTCAAAAAATTTTTTACAAAAGTAAGCAAAAAAAATAAAATGTAGTATATTTGTAAGATTTTTTTAAAGATTTTTTATGAATTTGAGAGTGACTTGCATCCAATGTGACGTCATCGCGAGAGACCCTGAAGCTAACCGCCGTCATCTCGACGAGATGCTGAAAAACGTTGAAAACACTGACGTTATCGTGTTTCCGGAGACGTTCACTACCGGCTTTCCTGCCGACCCTAACGAGTTCGCTGAGGAAGTGGGTGGCGTTACCATGCAATGGATGCATGAGAAAGCTAAAGAAAAGGATTGCGCTGTCTGTGGCACCATCATCTTGAAGAATGAGAGTTTTTATAACAGCTTCATCTGGATGCAGCCCGACGGAAAATACCTTTTATATAACAAAAGACATCTGTTCACCATGGGCGGCGAGATCGGGCTGAACCGCGGCGAGGAACGTATTACGATAGAGTGGAAGGGCTGGAGAATCAGGCCTTTCGTGTGCTACGACCTGCGTTTCCCGGTGTGGGACCGCAACAGCTTTAAAGATGGCAAGTTCGAGTACGACATCGCCATCTTCACCGCTGAGTGGCCTAAGAAGAAATCGGAGGTGTGGAACACCCTTCTGAGAGCGAGAGCCATTGAAAATCAAGCGTTTGTGGTGGGCGTGAACAGAGTCGGAATTGACGACAGCAACATCGAATATAAAGGCGAGAGCATGATTCTCAACGTGAAAGGTCGCGTGGTGGAGCAGGCTCAGCCGGGTGAAGGCGTCTTCACAGCAGAACTCAGTGAGTTCGAGTTGGAGGCATTTCGCCAATACTTCGTTGTTTCAAAAGACTGGGATTAATGTTAATTAACGAGCTTATTCAATTGTTCGCGAGAATAAAGGATTTCTCCACTACGCCTATCGGCTCCGGTCGAAATGACAAGCTCACGTCATTTCGAGCGAAACGGAGTGGAGTCGAGAAATCCTTTATAGTAATAAACAAACAAATAAGCTATTAAGCTAATAAACTATTAAACTAAACAACTTTAAACTTGTTAAACAACTCTAAACTCTACACTCTAAACTCTAAACTAATATGGATATCATAATTGCTGGAGACGGTGAAGTCGGCATGCACTTGGCGGAAGCCTTGGAGCGCAGCGACCATAACATCACCATCGTGGACCCGCACGAGGAGCTGCTCAAGATGATGGAATCGCACTCCGACCTCATGACAATAGCCGGAGACTCCACTACCATAAGCACTTTGCAGAAAGCCAACGTGAAGAAGGCCGACATGGTCATCGCCGTGCTTCACGACGAACATATCAACCTGCTGACGGGTATCCTGGCGAAGAAACTCGGTGCCAAACGTGTCATCGTGCGTGTCAACACCATGGAAAACCTCAGTCCGGAGTCGTGGAGAATATATCAGGACCTCGGCATCGACGGTATCATCTCGCCGGAAGACATTGCTGCTCAAGAGATTATCACCTTGCTGAAGCAGACGGCAGCTACCGAGGCGTACGACTTCGCAGGCGGCAAAATCGAGATGTATATGATGAAGCTCGACGACAAAGCCACCGTGCTTGAGAAGCCTATCAAGGTCATCGCCGAACGCTTCAAACACCTTGATTTTAAACTGGTTGCGATACATCGTCGTCAAACGACCTTCATCCCGCACGGAGGCGACACCTTGAAAGCCGGCGACATGGTCTATGTCATCACCAAGCCGAGCGCCATCAGAGAGCTGATGCAGATGAGCGGCAAGCAGAAATACAACATCCGCAACGTGATGATTATCGGTGGCGGACGTGTGGGTCGTATCACAGCCAAGCGTCTCGAGAACGATATGGATATCAAGATCGTGGAGATCGATAAAAACCGCTGCGTGGAGCTGACAAATATGCTGTCTAACACGTTGGTAGTCAATGCTGATGCCCGTGATGTCGACATGCTCGAGGAAGAAGGCATCAAGAGCGTCGACGCCTTCATCGCAGTGACGGAAAACACCGAGACCAACATCCTTACATGCCTCCAGGCTAAGGCTTACGGCGTGAAAAAGACCATCGCTCTCGTCGATAACATCGATTATATCGATATCTCGCAAAGTATTGGTATTGATACGATTATCAATAAAAAACTCATCGCGGCGAGCTACATAGTGCGCTACACCTTGGGCGATAACGTCTCGACTCTGAAGTGCCTCAGCGGCATCGATGCCGATATCATGGAGTTCGTGGTGCCGGACGGCTGCCTCGCTACCATGCGGCCAATCAATAAGCTGCACGTCCCGGAAGGCGCCATCATCGGTGGTATCATCCGTGGCGAGGTGAGCTACATCGCGAGCGGCGACTTCCAGATCGAAGCAGAAGACAGAGTGGTGGTGCTGGCACTGCCGAATGCAATTAGAGAGGTTGAGAAACTATTTAGATAAAGATCATACGCATAGAGGATTTCTCCACTACGCCTATCGGCTCCGGTCGAAATGACAAGCTCACGTCATTTCGAGCGAAACGGAGTGGAGTCGAGAAATCCTTTATTAACGGAAACAATATGAAAAGAATCCCTGTTTTTGTAACGATAACATTCAAACTATACGTATTACTGATTGCAATTTATACTGCTTTCAGAGTTGCATTGTTATTACTAAATCTCGATAGGCTAGGCGAGACTACCTTGTGGGAAATAACCCAAGCCTTCATCATGGGCGTCCGCTTTGATATCGTTACCATAGGATTTGTGATTGCGATTCCAACGATAATACTGACAATTTTTTCATTCTTTGGCAAGAAAAGCCGCATATTTGAACTGATTTACACTTGGGTTCTAACTGTTTGTTTTACAATAACTTTCGGCATCTGCGCCGCGGATATTCCGTATTTTGACCAGTTTTTCGACAGGTTTAATATTACCGCTTTCGAATGGATGGTGACAGGCGACAGCACCTTCGTCTTTAAGATGATTTTCGAGGAGCCGACGTACATCCTCATGATGCTGCCGGTGATAGCTTCGGGATTTGTTTTCTGGTTCTTCGCCAACCGTATCATGAAGCGCTCAACTGGTTGGGAATCAGTGTATTATCTGCAATATGGAATTTATACCGTGTTGCTTTGGGGACTCGTCTTCATCGGCATGCGTGGCAGGTTGAATGAGAAGTCGCCTATCATGGTCGGCACCGCATATTTTTGCAATAACGCCATGCTTAACCAGCTCGGCTTGAACCCGAATTTTACACTGGTAAGAAGCTGGCTCGACAGCAAAGACCCTGACAATCAGAAAGTAAGGTTTATGTCAGATGAGGTGGCAATCGCTTTAGTGCAGCAGAATTTAGGTATTGACAATCCTGATCCAGAGTTTCCGATAGCTCGCACCCCGTCATTTCGACCGGAGCGAAGCGTAGTGGAGAAATCCTCTGCAACCGACAGTGTATATTATAACGTCATTGTGGTGATCATGGAAGGCATGAGCTACAACAAAACCGCTCATGGTGGCAATACCCACAATCTCACTCCTTTCCTTGATGCGCTGATGGATAAGTCGTTGAGTTTCAATAACTGTTATACCAGCGGCACTCATACTTACTGCGGTATCTACACCACGATGGTGTCGTATCCTGTGGTGTTCAGAAACCATGCTCTGAAGCGCATCCCTGTGTTGCAGTATGACGGCATCGCTTCCACTTTGCAGAAAAACGGCTATCAGACGGCTTATTTCACCACTCACGACAAGGAATTCGACAACGTGGCGGGCTTCATGAGCCAAAATGGCGTTGAGCGTATCATCTCGCAGGCCGATTATCCTGTCGGCGAGGTCAAGACGACCCTCGGAGTGCCCGATGACTATATGTTCCGTTTCGCTATGCCTATTTTCGATGAGATGGCGAGTAATAACAGGCCTTTCTTCGCTGCCATGATGACCGCCTCCGACCACGGTCCGTACTACATCCCCGACTATTTTGAGCCGAAAAACACCGAGCAGAAGTACCAAATCACGGAATATGCCGACTGGTCGCTCCAGCGTTTCATCGAGATGGCACAAGAAAAGCCTTGGTTCGACAACACTCTGTTTGTCTTCGTCGCTGACCACGGGGCCGCTCTCGACACCGACTATTCCATCCCGCTGAGCTATTTCCACTCGCCTCTCATTTTTTACATGCCAAAGCATCTGCAGCCGCAAGCCAACGAAGCCATCGCCAGCCAGATGGACGTCTTCCCTACGGTGATGGGAATTTTAGGCAAGAATTATGTCAATAATACTTTCGGAATCGATTTGCAGAGAGAGGTTAGGAAGTATGCATATTTCATGGGTGACGACAAATACGGAGTGCTCAATCACGAGTGGCTTTTGATCAACAAACCAGCCGAGGAGCAGATCGGGTTGTATAAATATCAGGAAAAAGAGAAGAAAAACTACATTTCTGACTATCCTGAATTGGCAAATGAGATGCAAAAATATGCCGAATCAGCTTGGCAAGTCAGTGAATATCAACAAGATAAGAAAAAAACTAAATTTTTGTCGCACGAATAAAAAATATGTGTAATTTTGCGGTCGGAAATGCCCAATGGTGTAATTGGCAACACGACTGACTCTGGATCAGTAAAGTCTAGGTTCGAACCCTGGTTGGGCAACAAACTGAAAAAATGAGATATTGAAAAATATCTCATTTTTTTTATAATTTTTGTCGAACCTATTTAAATAATCATTAAATTTGCAGTTGACTATTTTTCGCTTGTTGTAGGCGGTAGAAGATGAGTCGAAATGAGCGAAAAATCCCAGTATGATTTTGTAAATGATTGAAATCCAATAGATTAGACGATTTCGATGTCCCCGAGATATACTCGGTACAGTAGCCGTACCCTTTATTTAGATGAATAAAATCGAGAAAAATGCAGTCGCTTGGTATGTGTTTCGCGTTACTTATCAGCGCGAGTTGACGGCTGCAAAACAGTTGGAGGAGCTGGGCATCGAGCATTATATCCCTACGGTCAGGACGAAAATCCGCAACGAAAAGGGTCTCGCTATTGGTTGGAAGACCGAGCCACTCATTCATAACTACATCTTCATCCACGACACTTACAACAACCTTCTCGCCGTCAAGCAGTACAAAATCGATTATCTGCGCTTCATCATGGGAAAAGACGACGAAGGTATGACGACAGTGCCGCAGTACGTGCCCGACAAGCAGATGGCCGACTTCATGAAGGTTGTCCGCACCATGGGCTCCAAGCCGGTCGACCCGAACATCGACCTCCGCAAAGGTGACAGAGTACGAATCCTCACCGGTCCATTCGAGGGAGTTGAAGGCATCTACATCAAAATGCCAAACCGCCACGAGAAGCGCGTGGTAATCAAGATCGAAGGCATCGCCGCAGTGGCAACCGTCGCATTAAATGCAGCAGACGTTGAAAAGCTAGAGCCGATAAAAGAAAAGAAGATTAAAGTTTATAGGTTATAGGTTATTGGTTATTGAAGTGGATTATGGTGGTTAGAAAGTTTTCGTTTGAAAATCTAGTCAACAAAAGAAAAAATACATTTTATAGAAATATCGTATGGTTCATTGATGGAGGTATTTTGTGAATTGCAAACTGCTTGTGATTTAGGATATATAACTGACGAACAGTTTAACACTTTGAGACCAAGATTTACTGACATTGCAAAAATGTTATCTAGTCTTCGCAATTCACTCGAAAAACAAATCAATAACCAATAACCAATAAACAATAACCATTACAATGAAAATATCAGTTGCCGGTACCGGTTATGTAGGTTTGTCAATAGCTACTCTGTTGGCGCAGCATAATGATGTCACAGCAGTTGACGTCGTCCCACAGCGCGTT
>Ga0265299_10003204_pt1 | contig 16135 bp, 13 predicted proteins | sample AusTroGonzalo_MG_4_FD_193485 | JGI IMG/M metagenome (GOLD analysis project Ga0265299, IMG submission 193485) | Bovine rumen microbial communities from tropical cattle in Woodstock, Queensland, Australia - Gonzalo_02 | ecosystem: Host-associated > Mammals > Digestive system > Stomach > Rumen ... | reverse complement strand
CACGCTCTACGGTACCATCCTCCAGCTCGAAGGCACGGTGGGGAGGATAGAGGGCCACCAGTTCTTCTGGCAACTTGAATCGGAATTGTGAAAGCTTCATTTATTTACGATTTACGAATTTACGATTTACGAATTATTACCATTAGGGCGACAAACTATGTTCTGCTTATCGAGCCAGTCATTGAAGTCATCGAGGGCGATGCACTGGTCAAGAGTCACCTCACCCACCCTCGTGCGGCAAAGCATCGTTAGGAAAGCACCGCTGCCCAAAGCCTCGCCGATGTCGCGAGCCAAGGCTCGGATGTAGGTACCCTTGTTGCAAACCACACGGATGCTGAGCTGCATGGTCACAGGGTCAAATGCCGTCATCTCCAGCTCGTCGATATGTAGCTGTTTAGGCTTCAGCTCCACCTTCTCTCCACGGCGCGCCATCTTGTATGCACGGTGGCCGTCGATATTGCAAGCCGAATATACTGGCGGCACCTGCTCGATGTCGCCCACGAAGCGGGGTAGTGTCTGTGCTATGAGCTCTGGGGTGATATGTCGTGTGGGGTAGGTCATGTTCACCGAGTGCTCCCGGTCGTAGCTGGCCGTCGTAGCTCCCAATTGCAGGGTGGCGATATACTCCTTCGTCTCGTATTGCAGCTCCTCAATGCGCTTTGTGGCCTTGCCTGTGCAAAGGATGAGCACGCCCGTGGCCAGCGGGTCTAGTGTGCCGGCATGGCCGGTCTTCAGCTGTTTCACACCCAGACGGCGCGACAGACGAGTGCGCACGTAAGCCAAAGCACCAAACGACGTCATGCCGTAGGGTTTGTTGATGTAGAGTATTTCGCCTGCCTGAAAGTCCACCCTTCTATTTACGATTTACGGATTTTCTATTTTCGATTTACGGATTTTCGATTTACGATTTGCTGCGCCATCCAATCTTCAATTTTCAATTTTCAATCCTTAGTCTACCATCTGCAGCGACTGTCCGGCCAGCAGCATGGCAATGATGATGCCGCCCACGATGATACGGTAGACACCGAAAGCCTTGAAGCCGTATTTCGTCAGGAAGGCCACGAACCATTTCATGGCAAGCAGCGCCACGATGAACGACACGACACAGCCCAGCAGGAGCATGGTGATGTTATGGGTCGTAGCCCACGACGTGTCCTCTTTCAGCAGGTCGAGCAGGTCGAGGAATGTTGCTCCGGCCATCGTAGGCACGGCGAGGAAGAACGAGAACTCGGCGGCACGCTTGCGTGTCAGGCCCTGCTGCATACCACCCACGATGGTGGCCATGGAGCGTGACACACCAGGGATGACCGATATGCACTGGAACAAACCGATGAGGAAAGCCCGCTTCTCGTTGAGGACGTTCTTCTCAGAGCCGTGGTTGAACAGACGGTCGCAAAAGAGCATGAAGATACCGCCCAACACCAGCATGATGGCCACCACCTCCACACTGTCAAGCAGCCAGTCGAGCAGTCCCGACTTCTTGGCCAGCAGACCGATAATCACTGCAGGCAGCACGCCCACGATGAGCAGCCAGTAAAAGTAGTACTTATGTTTCAGCTGCTGAAATAAGGATGCGCCAGCGGGTGCCGGAGTGTTATCAAACTGGAAGAATCGTTTCCAATAGAGGCACACCACTGAGAGGATAGCACCAAACTGGATGATGAATGTGAAAGCATGGACAAAGGCATCGCCCTGGGGTACCCCCAGCAGGTGCTGGGTGATAATCATGTGGCCCGTAGACGAGACAGGCAGGAACTCAGTGAGTCCCTCCACGATGGAGATGATGATGGTCTCTAGCCAATTCATAGTAAGTTCCGAGTTAAGAATTATTAATCCTTGGGCTTGTGAACCACGGCATAAATCATTGACACAAAGCCCAGAAGGCACACCACGGGGGCTACCTTCGTGCGGCGGGCACCAAAGATGTCAGGATTATAAGCCTCGGTTGTAGAGCTGTCGCCACTCATCAGAATGAAGCCCAGCACCACTATCAGCATACCCACTGCCAGCAGAATATAGTTCATGCGGCCAAATGCAAAGTCTCTCTTATCCATATTTAAGCTAAAATTAAATCTTATACAGTTCTCCTGCCCTCATCCTCAGGAACCTGTTCACGGAGAGCAGTGTGCAAATCACCATGATAGAGAAGCTGAACACGAACACGGCCAGTGCTGTTATCGACAGTTCCCACCAGGTGACTATCTGTTCTACATGGGGCATCAAGGGATAAACGGCGTAGACGATGATGCTGAGCAGCACGCACGCCAGCACCGCCGACACTACAGCTACGACAATGGCTTGACGCAGGAATGGCTGACGGATGAACGACCACGACGCGCCCACCAGTTTCATCGTGTGGATGAGGAAGCGACGCGAGTAGACACTAAGTTGTACAGAATTGTTAATCAGGGTGTAACAGATGAATATAAGCAGAGCTGCCAGAATAAGCAACGCCATGCTCACCGGTTCGAGCAGGTGGTTCATGCCCTCTACCTCCTCCTTCGTATAAGCAACGTCCACCACACGATTGTCACTGCGCAGGGTATCAGCAATAGCCTCCAGTGAGTCGGTATTGGCATAATTGGCCACAATCTTCACCGTCAGCTCCGACGAGAACGGGTTACCGCCAGCAAACTCCGAGGGGTCGATGCCCATCTCAGCCTTTGCCATCTGTAGGGCTGCCTCACGACTAATATAGCTCACCTCGCGGGCATACGCCTTTCGTTCTATCAACTTTCCCAGAGCATTTCCGTCGTTGACGCTCACCGTGTCGCCCAAAATGACGCTAATCTCCACATTCTCCTTAAGGCTGCGCTGAAGGTTGCGGGCGGTGAGCACCGAAAGAACCACAATACCAAGTAAAACCAGCACCATCGTGGTACTGATACACAGGGTAACCAACTGAAGACCATGACGTCGTTTACTGTATGGTCGTCTCTTCTTTTTCATTCATTTTTGGGCACAATATGCCAAAATCGCTGCAAAGGTAGCACTTTTATGTGAAACGACCAAAACTTTTAAGAACTTTTCAGTGTCCTTGTTTGGCCGTAATGGGAGAAATGATTATCTTTGCGGCGTTGAGTACAAATATGGAAGACAAGCGCTATCTTCTGGGCCTCATTCGTGAGGGCGAGCACCAGCAGCAGGACTTCAAGTACCGTGTGTCGGATGCATGCAAACTGGCACGCTCAGTATCGGCCTTTGCCAATACCGACGGTGGACGGCTGCTCATCGGCGTGCGCGATGACGGTCATCTCTCTGGCGTGCGCTCTGAGGAGGAAATCTACATGATGCACCAGGCGGCCTATCGCTATTGCCGCCCCGAGCCGAGCATCAGCTTCGACACCTATCACATCGACGGCCGTACCATTGTCGTATGCACCGTTCCCCCATCGCAGAAGCGGCCTGTCTGCGCCATCGATGAGGAGGGGAAGGCCATGGCCTACGTACGCATCGCCGACGAGAATATCCTTGCCACGCCCGTGCATATCGCCCTCTGGCGCGAAGCCAGGAAGCCTGGTGGCACGATGATGACCTACGATGCCGACGTGCAACAGCTGCTCTCCTCCATCGAGGGACGGCAGACGCTGCGCCAGGTGGTGCGCCTCTCCCGTCTTCCGCGGCCCAAGGTTGTCACCCTTCTGGCACGTCTAGTACATTTCGGCGTCGTCAGGTGCGAATATGTAGGTCAGCAGTTCCTCTTCAGCCTTTGCTAGCCAATATCTCCTCTGCCTTCAGCCGGTCTTCCGCCAGCTGCGAAGCCAGAGCCTCAGGGGAAGGGAAAAACATCTCGTCGCGCAGACGGGCTACAAAGGTAACGGTCAGTGGCTGGTCATAGATGTCTTGTGTAAAATCGAAGATGTGGGTCTCCAGCGTTTGTTGCTCTCCATGGAAGGTGGGTCGCGTGCCGATGTTGGTCATCGCGTGGTGGCGCGTGCCGTTAGGGAGTAGGACTTCCACGGCGTAGGCTCCACGGGCTGGGATGAGTTTCAGCGGTTCGTTGGAAACGAGGTTGGCAGTGGGGAAACCCAGGGCATGGCCTTTGTGCTCGCCATGCACCACGTGTCCGCTGATGGAGTAATAGCGCCCTAGGCACTCTGCCGCACTCGAAACATCGCCTTCAGCCAGTAACTGGCGCACCTGCGACGAACTGAAAGCCCTCATCGTCTCCTCCTCCTGTTTCGTAGACTGCCCTATCTGCGCAGCAGCTCTTTCCATTCTCAGTGGCGGCGCGTCAACAACTTCCATGTCCAGTTCCTGGCCATAACCCACGTAGTCGGCGAAAGTCTCTCTGCGGTCGTGGCCGAAGCGGTGGTCATAGCCTGTGAGCAATAAGCCCACATGAAGACGGTCACGCAGCACGCCGGCCATGAATTGCCGCGCTGTGAGCGATGCCATCATGCTGTCGAAGCAGAGCACTACCACGGCGTCGATGCCCGTCTGAGCAAGCAACGTCACCCTCTCTTCGAGCGTGGTGAGCAGCTGCGGCTCCCATGGCACCGAAGGGGCGCGACGTGTCGCGTCCGTCCCACGTGTCGCAATCCCCGTCACTTGGCGCGGGTGGCGGTCGAAGGTGATGACCATGCTCTTCAGACCACGTGAAGAACATTCCTCGCGCAGCTGTCCCAACAGGAACTGATGACCACGGTGAACGCCATCGAAAAAGCCAATCGTCGCCCCATAACGGCCATCGGGGACACACTCAGCGGGATAGTGATATATGTTCATGGGAATCATCGTCACCTAAAGAGGTCTATTGCCAAAACAAAGCACCTGATCGACAAGGCGAACGCCAGGAATAGGACAATAATTCGCCAGGACGTGCCCCACCAGCCATAGCCGAACAGCTGCTTATAATCGATAAAGAGCAACAGCAGCACAACAACCATCGAAAACCAACGCATCGCATCCTCTTCATCAAGGCCCGGCACTAACAGTAACATCAACATATTGATGAGTGATAACACCACCAGCAGCTGAGTGCTGATATACACCTGGATGAAAAAGCCCTGCGGCAGCGTGTGACGGGGCAGCCGCGGCGCCCAGCGGAAGATGAGCCACGTGGGGACGATGAGGAATTGCAGCGCGAACAGCACCGACCACTGCGGGTGTGCCGACAGCCAGTTCAGGAAGCTGTTCAGATAGTAGGCCACCCCCGTGGCGGTCGTCGTGTCCTCCAAGACCTCGGCCTCGAACATATCCGACGAGACGCCAAGCGACAGCACATAAAGCAGCACATAGATGGCCACAAGCATCTTCACAGGCGGGAACGACACCTGTCGCCGCCCCACGAGATAGTCGTGCATCAGATAGCCAGGACGCCAGAGCAGCTGCCACAGCGTGTAGGGTAGCGAACGAGAGCCCATACCCCACAGGTCCATTACACCTTCGCGTACACTGCGCCACGTCAGCGCGCCCGTGCCGCTCTTCTGTCCGCAGTAAGGGCAGAAGTTGCCAGTGAACGTCCTCCCACAGCAGTTGCAGTGCTGCGGCGTGCTCACCTTCAGCGCAAAGTCGGTGGGATGCTCCTGCCACTCACGGAATCTGGCAAAGCGGGCTTTCATATTGCGAAAAAGAATAACCTTCTATTCTAAAGTACGTTTATTTTCCTACTTTATTGTTTTTTTTTGTAAAAAAGTTTTGTCGTATTGCAAATTATTCATACCTTTGCAACCGCAAAAATCGGACTTGTAGCTCAGTTGGTTAGAGCAACAGACTCATAATCTGGAGGTCATAGGTTCAAGCCCTATCTGGTCCACAATGAAAATCAGCAACTTAGAATAATCCAAGTTGCTGATTTTTATTTTGCGAAGACAAGTATTTATACTTATGCTACATTTCCATAATGCTGGCTGACGTAGTTATACACTGCATCACGATAGTAGTTAATACTTTCGTCACTATAGCTTTCAGGAAGTTCTTTCCAGAGGATGTCACGAATGGTGATGATGATTGCTGCCTTAGTCTCTTGCTTATCGAACGGATGATCCATTGTTGCCAGTTGGGCTTTTATCTTCTCCAGCAATTCTTTGGCTACTGACTTCAACTTCTTGATGTCTTCTTTTGTCAGGTCATCTTTCATTAGCACGTCATACATGGAAAGCTGCTCGTCATTATCAAAGCCCTCGCGGATATAACGTTTTTCTTCCTCTGTCAATTCATTCGACAACTTCATCAACTCCTCAAAGGTCTTTTCAATGGTGGCCCTATTCTGTTCCTGATTGTAGTCATGAATGATTTCCTGATACCTCTCATAGAAGTTGATGCGCGAGGGGTTCTGTGCCAACATTTGGGCGATACGCTCCTCCAAGAGTTCCTGAATGTCTTTCAGGACCAGATTCTTCTCACGACTTTTGGCAAACTCACGACGAAGCAGTTCAAAGTTGATGCCGCTGATGTCAAAACGACGGTTTGGGCCATCGTCAGCGGCTATAGTCGTCTCTATTTCTAAATGTTCGTTTACTATCTCGTTAATAGCTACGCTCAGGTCGGTAATATTTGAATGTTTGCGTTTCTTCTGCAACTCCTTATAGATAGCTTCGATAGCATCTTTCTGCTGTTTCATGTCAGCAGTAATATCTTCTCTGTCAAGATACTTCCACAGCTTCAGCAGGGTCGTGGCGTATGTGCAATAGGTCTTGTGTGTTTCAGCCGACTCGCACATAGCGTTTGCTGCCTCCTTCAGTAAGAACAACTTCTCGAAATTCTCAGCATTTATCAGGCTGTCAATTTCAAAATCATGATTCTTCAAGAACGCTGTAGCGGCAGCGATAGCCTCCAAGACATGTTTGATAAGCTCTTTCTTATCCACAGTCGGGTCATCACCGCTTTCATGACCTTCTGGATTAGCGGTATAATCGGCCAAAGCCTGGCGTAAAGCCTTAACAATACCGATATAGTCAATGACCAGCCCATTGGTCTTTCCTTCTGATACACGGTTGGCACGGGCAATGGTCTGCATCAGCGTATGGGCTTTCATGGGCTTGTCGATGTAAAGACAAGAAAGCGTCTTCACGTCAAAGCCCGTCAGCCACATGGCACAGACAAAGACCACTCGCAACTTGGAGTCGGCGTCCTTGAACTGCTTGTCAAGTTCCTCCTTCTCCATGCGTTCACGATGGGGCTTGATGTCCAAGTCCCACTTCTGGAAAGTCTGTATCTCGTTCTGTTCCTGCGACACGACCACAGCCATATCCGTCTCCTTCATCCACGCCAACTTCCGTTGCATTTCCTGGACTTCCTGTTGTGAGTCGCATTTCTCGATAGCTTGCTCCAACAACTTGATTTCCTTCTGCCAGTACTCTTGTACATAGTTATACATGCGTACACACGTTACCTTATTATAACTAACGAACATGGCCTTACCCGATGTCCACAAGTCGCTATAGTGACGAACAAAGTCCTGAGCCACCAAACGTAGACGTTTCTTGGCTGTCAGCAGATGTACCTCCTTGGCAAACTCTCGTTCCAGTTTGGCCAGCTGCGAGGCATCAAGGTCACCTGCCTGTTCCAATGCGGCAGCTATCTCTTCATTGATTTCCGGATTCTTCAAGTCCTGTAGTTTCTCACCACGATTCTCGTAGTAGAGAGGCACGGTGGCCTTATCCTCCACAGCTCGTTTGAAGTCGTAGATACTCACATAACCGCCAAAGGTACGGGCAGTAATATTGTCATTCGACAGTAAAGGCGTACCCGTAAAACCGATACGATGGGCTGTTGGCAATATATGCATTAGGTTATCGGCAAAGATACCATTCTGAGTACGGTGTGCCTCGTCACTCATCACAATGATGTCGTGGTCGGGATAGATAGGCTCTGCCTTGGGGTCATTGAACTTCTGAATCAGCGAGAAGATGAACGAGGGATTACCTTTCAACTTCGATTTCAAGTCCTCGCCACTGCTGGCGATGAACTTCTTGGCCTTCACATTACCCAGCAAGCCACAATTCTCGAAAGTGTCGCTAATCTGCTTGTTCAGCTCGTCACGGTCTGTCAACACCAAGAACGTAGGCGAACCTTCAAACTTGCGACGAATTTTCTGAGCCAAGAACAACATCGAATAACTCTTGCCGCTGCCCTGAGTATGCCAGAACACACCCAACTTTCCATTCAGGTACTGGCGGTTGCGATACATCTCCACCGCCTGATTCACACCTAAATACTGGTGGTTACGGGCCAATATCTTGGCAGTCCTTCCTCCGCTATGGTCATAGAGAATGAAGTTCTCCAACAGGTCGAGGAAGTTTTCCTTCTTGCAGATACCGCGTAGCATTGTAGGCAGTTCTATGCTGCCAGCATCTTCCTCGGTCAGTCGTTTCCACTCATGGAAAAACTCCCACTTTGAATCGATGGTTCCCACTCTTGCCTCCAGGCCGTTACTGAACATGATGAAGGCGTTATGATAGAACAATTGGGGGATGGTATCGAGATAGTCACGATAGTTCTTGTTAAAGGCATCCACCACCTCCACATCGTGGTTCTTCAGTTCCATAAAGAGCAAGGGAATACCATTCACGAACCCCACGATGTCAGCACGGCGACGATAGAGGGCACCATGCACCTGTAACTCTCTGACGCAAAGGAACTCATTCTTATCTGGCGATGCAAAGTCAATCACCTTGGCGCGTACCTCCTCTGTCTCGCCATTCGGCTTAACGCGAGTCACGGGTATGCCGTCACGAATCAGCTGATACTTCTGTTCGTTTATCTGCATCAGCGTCTGACTGCTGATATGTTCCGTCATACGCTCCATGCACTCCTGTAGCTGTTTCTCTGTAAGCCAAGGGTTCAACCGCTTCAGGGCCTGAGTGAGATGGCGAGTCAGCAGCACTTCATGGTAGCTGGTACGCCCCAAGGTGCCATTCGCGCCCAATGTCTCTTGGTCGAAAGCATAGACGCTCTTCCAACCCAGTTCCTTTTCTAAGAGCTCGGCTGTACTTTTCTGTATCAGTTGATCTTCGCTATAGTCCTTTGCCATATCGTTATTGGTTTTTAGTGAATATCAAATTCGTGGAATAAAGCGTACTGTGCGGTTGAAAGCGGAACATTCCCACCGTGGGAATGTTTTGTTCCCGCCGTGGGAATAATTCGTTCCCACCGTGGGAATGTTTCGTTCCCACTGTGGGAATGTTCAACACACTCCGTGATGTATAAATGTGTCTAACCGCACAGCACGGAATAAAGTACGTTCTCGCACCCGTCAAAAGCCATTGCAACACCCTAAAAGCGGCGTTGCTTTTCACCAGAAACGGCATCGTTTCCATCATCATCCACGTCGTATCTTTCATCACAGTTATTGGCTTTCGATTTGTTTATACGGCTATCCCCCCACTCATTAGCTTGGGAAGCAGACGGTTACGGGCTTCGGTGAGGAGGCGGATTTGGGATTGGAGAGATTTATTCCTCATATATAGGACATTTACTAGCTGATGATAACTTAATAAGGTGTTATCATCAGGCACCACAAGTTCAAATTTCTTAATCATGTCTTGGCTTAAATTTGGCTGAGCAGCTCCTTTCCCCTGGCTTATCAGATAATCACGATTCAAAAGAAGCCAATTAAACAAATACCATCTTAATGGGTTGTCCTTGGATAAAAGTAATACACAGCATGCTTGATTGCAAGAAAGTTCTTTACTGGCAATTCCTAATTTACCTATTGTAGCACCATACATTGCTAACAAGATACTTGCTTCTGGAACAATCTTTGCAGATGATTTGTTTATTGCCTCTTTGGTAATTTTCTCTTCAGTATCAAAAACAAATCCATCCATCAGCTCTTTAGTTTTTACCCACATGATATTTCCCGAATAATAATCACTATTGGATCTTGATGGAGTTCCGCCAGAAGTTGTTTTTACAATATCTCCAATTCTTTTCTTCTCCCACCCCTCTGGCACTCCATCGACAATCTTTGTGTTTTCGTGGCCGGGGAAGTGGAGGTCAACGAACCATTCTTTATATAGTCGCTGTGCTGCTTCCTCCAATAGCTTTATCTGCTTCTGATAGTTCTCTATCAATGAGTCATAGCGAGAGAGAATGTTTGCTATTCTGTGTTGAGTGGATAATGTGGGAAGTTCAATGGGGACGTCAGAAAGAATTGACGTGTTCAGGTTAAGCATTGTTGCTCCTATCGCGTGTTTCTCGACCCAGCCAATTGTATCTTTCTTTTGCAGTTGAAAGAATACAAACTCTGGCATTGCTTTTGCATTATCAATAGTCACACGCAAACAGCCAGTACCACATAGCCATCCTGTTTGTGACTTATCAGTATATGCACATTTTCCCACATCACCTCTTCGGGCATATAGGATGTCTCCTTCATTAATTTTGTGACGAGATAATCTCTCAACGTGATGGCTCTCAACACGCGCTATTGTGGAAATGTCTATTTTGCCACAGACAATATCTTTTGGCATAATAACGGGTGTTCCTTTATCAGAATAATCAGACTGATGTAATTGGGAGCCAAATGGACCAGTTTGTATAGCAGAAGCTATATCTCCCAACTTCACTTTCTTCCACTCACTCATTCCTCGTCCTCCTCAATATAATTTTCAAATCGGGCTTTTGCAGCTTCCAAAGACTTCTGAATCTGACGCATAAGGACATCGCGTGGTGGCAGCTCTGTCTGAGACCATGACAATTGTCGTGACACTGTCGCGACAATTTGTTCATCAGGGAATTCTTGAGCAAATTGCATCATTCTGTGGACATTCTTTACATCAAATCCTTTTACTCCAAACTCTTCTTGTAATTGTGTCGCAACCTGCGACACAATTTGTTTTCCGTACTCAGCACGCTGATTTCCGAGAATTTCACGATTGATGCGCTCTCCAATATGCCAGTACATCATGGTTTGGGCGTAGTTGGCTGTTGCAGCCACATGGCCACGTGCCTGTTCAATTATCTGACGCAAGTCCTGCATCAGAGATTGTGTCGATACCGACGACACAATTGGGGTGTTCTTTTCTATTTCGTTCATTTTAGTTCCTCCCAACTTCACTTTCTTCCGCTCACTTATGCCTGCCCCTCCTTATTCATAACTGATACGGAAATAATCGAGTGCTGCTTTATATTGATCCTGTGCTGTCAAACAGGTATCAGTCAGATAACCATCAATGTGTCCCCATTCGCGCAAGCCACGATAGTAGAACATCTTGAGCTCGTCGGTAATAATGAAGGGCACGATGCCACTGGCGAGACACTCCTTGAACATCACGAGACGTCCCACACGACCATTACCGTCTTGGAAGGGGTGAATCTTCTCAAAGCGGACATGAAAGTCGAGGATGTCCTCCAATGTGTGCTGACCCTTAGCGTTGTAACCATCAATGAGTCGTTGCATACTGTCATGAACCAGTTCGGGTTCACACGTCTGCTCACCACCAACCTCGTTTGGCAGACGCTTGTAGTCGCCTACGGCAAACCAATCCTTGCGACTGTCAGACGTACCCGTTTTCAGAATGCCGTGAAGCATCTTTATCAACTCTTCAGAAAGGGACTCCTGGGCACGGTCGATAATGATGTCTATACAACGGAAGTGGTTCACTGTCTCTACGATATCGTTCACATTGATACTTTCGTCAGCAGTCACGCCGATGGTGTTGGTCTCAAAGATGTAGCGAGTCTGATCGTGCGTCAGACGACTACCCTCTATATGATTAGAATTGTAGGTCAGGTCTATCTGGGTTTTATGATAGATATTGCCCTTCATCTTCATTTCTTTCTGCTCGCGAAGCGCTGTGAGCAATGGCGTTGTAGTGTTCATCGTCATATATGCTTTATAAGGTTTTCCATGCTTTTTGTATCTCCTCCATCAGTGCGTTAGCCTCCTTGTTCAGTTGTGCCAACTCGGCATGAATCTCGTTCATACGCTCATGGAAATCCACACCATCATCTTCTTGTTCAGCGACACCTACATAAGCACCAGGTGTCAGAGAGTAATTCTTTTCTGCTATCTCCTGAATGGTGGCTATCTTGCAGAGGCCCAGCACATCTTGGTACTGGCCCTCTTCGCCAAACTTCGACACTAACCATTCGCGCTGGCGGGCTGTCTCAAGCGTATCTTCAATATCTGCTATGATTGCATTCTGCTCAGCCTCAATGCGTTTTTTGTCTTTGCGGGGAGCATCGGCAACGAGTTGCTTGGCTTCGGCCTTTTGCTTTTGCAGGGCAGCTTCGGCTGAAATCACTGTCCACATTTTCATCTCCCCTCCTTGGGAGGGGCTGGGGGAGGTTCCTAAGGCTTTATCGTAATCTGCAATCAGATTTTGGTACTTCTCTTTCTCTCCACGATACAGATGCACGATGGCTTGCAGGTTACGAAGCTGCCACTCTGTCCACTCATTGAGTGTACGGTCAACGACGGTGTAGTAGTTACGGGCATCAATGAAGAGAACTTTATCGCGAATATCTGCGTTCTTGTTGCGGTCGAAGAACCACAGGGAACAAGGAAGCGAGAGGGTGTAGAAGAAGTTGTTGCCCACGCTCACCATCACATCCACATCGCCTGTACGCACCAGCTTCTCACGAATGTCGCGGTCTTTGTTGGCGCTGTCTGTAGCCGAACTGGCCATGACGAAACCAGCACGACCGTGTTCGTTCAGGTAGGCATAGAAATAGCTTATCCAAAGATAGTTGGCATTGCCTATCTCCTTCGTTTTTGTATTAACTCCAGGCAAGCCAAAGGGAAGGCGACCTGCAGCAGAAGCTGACTCGGCTTTCACCTTATCGACATTAAAGGGAGGATTAGCCATCACATAGTCACATTTGCCAGCGAGGTTGTGGGCATCGTGGTAGAAAGAGTTGGCTTCATCGCCAGAGATTATCTTTCCGTTCAGCCCATGAACAGCCATATTCATCAGACAGAGCTGGGCGTTATATTCCACCTTCTCCTGTCCGAAGAAGGTCATATTGGTGTTGGCATTGTAGCCAGATGCATTCACGAAGTCACCCGTCTGCACGAACATTCCACCGCTGCCACAGGCAGGGTCGAGCATCACTCCCTGTTTGGGCTCCAACACATTCACCAGCATTTTCACCAACGACTTGGGCGTGAAGAAAACACCATCGTCGCTGGCAACGGCTTTAGCAAACTTGGAGAGGAAGTATTCGTAGATGCGACCTATCACATCGCCACCAACCTCGTCGATAGTCTTGTTATTGAAGATACGCAGCAATTCACGCAAGAGGTCATCGGCAAAGCTGGTATAGGTTTTGGGGAGTACACCTGTGAGTTGTTCGCTTTGGTCTTCCACCAACTGCATAGCATTATTGACAGCCTCGCCAAGAGAATTGATATCGTGTCCATCCTTGCTCTTCAATCCAGCCGAAACGATGTTGTCGGGAAGATTAACCAGATAGTCGAACTGTGCTTCCTTGGGAAGATAGAGCGCACTCTTGGCAGCAAAGTCACTGGGTTCGACAGGCATCACACGACCTCCACGCATGGGTCGGCTCTGTAGAATCTCTGCCTCCACCATCTTGTAGCGGCTATAGGCATAGCGCAGGAAAAGCAGAGCCAGTACAGGCATACAGTACTGGCTGCTGGTCAGCTTACTACCTTGTCTCAAAAGGTCTGCCGATTCCCATAGTTCGGCTTCGAGTTTTCGTATGTTAATCATATATGTAGATGTTTTGAGGCCGCAAATATGCCAACTTATTCCCAACAGACAATCTCGTGTTCAATCTCAGGCAACTGGCTGCGATGGAACACAGGTTCTTTGATGCCCTGACGCTTCTGCAATCGGTAGTCGTCGAGTAGGCGGAAGGCGTAGCGGCCAAGGAGGACGATGGCTACGAGGTTACAAGCGGTGAGGAAGGCCATGAAGAAGTCAACGATATTCCACACCAGTTCGAGGCTGGCCAGTGCGCCGAACATCACCATGATGCCGCCAGAGAAGAGACGGTAAAGGGTCATTATGATTTGAGAGTTGAGATTTGAGCGTTGAGATTTGAGGGTTGAGCGTTGAGAGCTGTTTGTGATGAAGCGGATGTTGGCCTCGCCGTAGTAATAGTTGCCGATGATACTTGAGAAGGCAAAGAGGAAGATGGCTATGGCCACGAACACGGGACCGGTGTTGCCCACCTCGCTCTGCAGAGCCGACTGTGTGAGGGCGATGCCATTGAGTTCGGGTATTTGGTAGAGGCCGCTGATAAGGATGATGAACGCCGTGCAGGAGCAGACGAGCAGCGTGTCGGTGAAGACGCCGAGCGCCTGGATGAGGCCTTGCTTCACGGGATGGCTCGTTGTGGCCGTCGCCGCTACGTTGGGGGCGCTGCCCTCGCCGGCTTCATTGGAGAAAAGTCCGCGCTTGATGCCGTTCATCATTGCGGCACCCAGGCTGCCACCCGCCACCTGCTCAAAGCCGAAAGCATCGAGCACGATGACTTTCATTACGTGGGGGATAAGCTCTATGTTCATGATAATTACGACAATGGCCAGTATCATGTAGCCTATTGCCATGAGCGGCACCAGTACTGCGCTCACACGGGCAATTCGCTGGATGCCACCAAAGATAATCAGCAGGGCCATGACTACCAGCGCTATCCCTACCCACAGTGGCGACCAGCCGAAGGCCTCCTGCATGGCACCGCAGATGGTGTTGGCCTGTATGGAGTTGTTCGACAGGCCGAACTGGCAGGTGATGAGCACCGCAAAGAGCACCGCCATCCACCGCTTGTGAAGTCCGCGCTGGATGTAGTAGGCCGGACCACCGATGAACGAGTCCTTATAGGGAAGCTTGTAGAGCTGCGCCAGTGTGCTCTCTACGAAGGCCGTAGCCGAGCCGATGATTGCGATGAGCCACATCCAGAACACCGCCCCAGGGCCACCAATAGCGATGGCCGTAGCCACTCCCGCCAGGTTGCCCGTGCCCACACGTGTGGCTACGGAAACGGCGAAAGCCTGGAACGACGAGATATGTTTTACACCTTTGACTGAATCGACCGCCGACTCGGTGAGCAGCCGCAGCATCTCGCCCACCATGCGGAACTGTATGAAGCGTGTCTTCCACGTGAACCACAGTCCACAACCCACCAACGCGCCGATGAGCACATAGCTCCACAGCGCGTCGTTGATGGTGGTGATAAGTTGGTTAATGTCTGTCATTCACAGATAATTCAGGGGAATCATCTCTGCTCGTCGGGGTGTATGCCGTAGTAGACACGCAACGGTGTCGAGCTGACCTTGATGAATCCCTTTGCCTCGTCGGCCGTCCATCCAGTCTGCGTCTCGCCATATTCGCCGAGCTTCGAGCGGGTGAGGTCGTTGGGACTGTCGATGCCGACGGTCTCGAAGCCGTAGGGGCGCAGTTTCAGTATGGCAGTCCCCGTGACGTTGCGCTGACTCGACTGGAGCATCGCCTCGATGTCGGGCATGACGGGCTCCAGGTACTGGCTCTCGTGGAGGAACATGCCGTACCAATTGGCTACCTGGTCCTTCCAGTACTGCTGCCACTTGCTCAATGTCGACTTCTCCAGCAGACGGTGAGCCTCGATGATAAGCTTCGGGGCAGCAGCCTCGAAACCTACGCGGCCCTTGATGCCGATAATGGTGTCGCCGACGTTGGCGTCACGGCCAATAGCGTATGAGGCACCAATCTCCTCAATCTTCTGGATGGCTTTTACACGGTCGGTGAATTTCTCTCCGTTCACGCCGACGATTTCGCCCTTCTCGAACTCAATCTTCAACAACGAGTCGGCCTTGGCGGTGACGTGCTTCAGATAGGCCTCCTCGGGCAGACCCTGTGTGGGGTCAAGGAGCTCACCGCCGCAAATGCTGGTTCCCCAGATACCCACATTATAGGAATACTTCAGCTTGGCGAAGTCGGCCTCAAAGCCGTGCTCGTTCATGTAGTCCACCTCCTCCTTGCGGGTCAGTTTCTTGTCGCGGGTCAGGGTGATAATCTCCACACCTGGAGCCATGACGAGGAAGGTCATGTCGAAGCGTATCTGGTCGTTGCCAGCACCTGTCGAACCGTGGGCGATGGCATCGGCGCCAATCTCACGGGCATAGCGGGCGATGGCCAGCGCCTGGAAGATGCGCTCTGAGGACACCGAGATGGGGTAGCAGTTATTGCGCAGTACATTGCCGAAAATCATGTATTTCAGCGACTTCTCGTAATATTCCTGC
>Ga0265299_10003202_pt1 | contig 16140 bp, 12 predicted proteins | sample AusTroGonzalo_MG_4_FD_193485 | JGI IMG/M metagenome (GOLD analysis project Ga0265299, IMG submission 193485) | Bovine rumen microbial communities from tropical cattle in Woodstock, Queensland, Australia - Gonzalo_02 | ecosystem: Host-associated > Mammals > Digestive system > Stomach > Rumen ... | reverse complement strand
CGTCAACAACGCTGAATCCACGTCCCGTCATAGGGTTCAGTTGGCGACCTTATAATCTAATAATCTTCCGCCCAAAGTCCTGACGGCAGGAAGGCGAAAGGGCGGAAAAGAGAAGAAAAGAAAAATGAATAATGAAACAGAAATTACAAACGAAGAGATAAATAGATATAAAAAAGACTCCGAAGAGATACATAAGAAAATGCCACCAGCTTATTGTGCACTGATGTCTTTCAGTAAAGAGCTACGGAGAATGACACAAACGACAAATAACGATTTAAAGGGGGTTGTAAAAAAACTACATATAATAGTATTTGACAGTTTAGCTTTATGTTTTGTTGCTGCCAACACATTTGATTTAAGGAAAAAGGTATTAAATCTTTTTAATATTTCATCAAACATTGACATCGCATATGCAGGCCTGCATTTTTTAAGAGAACACAACGGAATAAGTTTAGGCCAATATGGAGTTCTTACGGGCAGATTATCAAAAACAGAAAAACAGATTATAAACTGGCTCAATACAGAGCGTAGAAAAATAGGTTTGGCATCTACGGAGCACCAAACCCAAGTCAATGAAATTTCATAATTTTAAGGTGCCGTGCCCATGTCTTATGATATGGAATTATACCAGTCAGGATAGAAACTCTTCTACCCGTCAGTAAATGCACGGATTCTGCTTTTCTGTCGGACTTTTTCCGGCACGGTTTGGTCTGGCACGAAGAACAACAACGACAACAACAACTACTACTATTACGATTTGTCTAGTAGTAGTTGGAGCAACAACAACAATAAATCCACGTCCCGTCATAGGGTTCAGTTGGCGAGCTTGAATTATGGAAGAAATAAAATTTGACGATCTGTATTGGGCCTTTCTTTGTTGTGACAGTAATAAGAAAAATACAGATTCGGCCATTCGTTTTAATCCCTTTCATGCAAGACAGATATGGAAACTCATAGACGAAATTCAAAAACGTAAATATAAGCTCTCCCCTTTCAGGGCTTTTATTGTAGATTATCCGACACTACGAGAGGTGTTTTGTGCGGCATATAGAGACAGAGTAGTTACCTGGTTTGTGGTAAATGAACTTGGACCGCAGATAGAAAAAAACCTTGTATATGACAATTCCAACTGCAGAAAAGGCAAAGGAACAGACTTTGCAATAAAGCGTGTTCAGCGCTTTATCCGAAGTGAATCGGAAAACTACAAATACGATGTTTATGCTCTGAAAATAGACATGTCAGGTTTTTTCATGTCTATAAATCGTCAATTGCTTCTTCAGATGTTGTATGATCTGATAGATACAAGATACAGAGGTAAGTATCCGGAAACACTGAAATATTTATGCAGCATTCTGGTTCTGACGGACGTAACCAAGAATTGTATTTTCTGTTGTGATAAAAGAAAGTGGGAAAATCTTCCAAAAAGAAAAACACTGTTTGGCAATGAGAATGGATTGCCTATAGGTTCGTTAAGTTCCCAGATTTTTTCAAATCTGTATCTGTCTTTTCTTGATCATTTTATCAAACACTATTTGAAAGTTGAAAAATATAACCGATATGTAGACGATTTGATAATTATAAATAAGGATAGAAACAGGCTTGAGCAATGGTATAAAAAGATAACAGCATTCATGGAATCGTATAATCTCAAGCCAAGTTTTGGAAAATGTTCAATTAGAAACTGTAGCGAAGGAGTAAGCTATTTAGGAAAAATTATTTATCCTCACTTTACGGTCCCTCAGAAACGATATCGGAAAAGAGTTGTTAATAGTGTAAAAACATATGAAACGCCAAGAAAAGCATATAACAGCCTTGCATCAAGAAAAGGAACTTTTAAAAGATATCACGGTTACAACCTCGGAAGATATGTATATAATGCACTGCCGGAGGATTTCAAAAGACACATATCCTATTCGGATAAACGATATTTTATATGGAATAATAAAAGTATGACACTAACGGAAATTTTAAATTACAACAAAGATTTCACTTCAGAAGAATATGCAAAGACTATTTTTTTGTGGACATATTCATTTCAAGTCATGCCCATTCTTTGTAAAAATAATTACAGAAAATACTTTAAAGAGGAGTGTGGGATAAAAAATGCTTTGGATTTTCATATCAAACTAATACGCGAGGGGTATTTTAGAAAACTGAGTATAATAGAATCCCTTACATATCTATCGTTTTCAAGTCTTAAAAATCTATGTGAAAAATATAGTTTCGACCAAGAAATTAAGAACAAACAAGATGCAATAAGGATAATCGGAGAAAAAGCGACACAAGCAGAACTCCAGGTAATTATTATTCCTGATTACTACACAATAACGAGGAAGGGGCGAAATTATATAGATAAACACCGTAACATGATCATCGTACACAAAAATATCAAGCAAAAACAAATGATTAGCTAAAATAAGAATAACTTATTATGCATTAAATATTTTCCTGAAAAAGGTGGAAGAAATAATTGGGTACACGCACATAACTATTATTGTTTACAAAGACGACATTGTTTTTACCAAGTTCCAAGCTCTTGTTTATTTTGATGGAAAAAACTTGAAGGTATGTTGATATCTGATAGCAACAGGTAAAACATTTCATTTTTCCGCCATACGGCGGGCTTTTCTTTCTGATAGTTTTCTGCCGTTTTTTAAAAGATTTATTTCTTTAATTTGAAATCGTTTGCGGCCATCTACCCATTTTTTGTTATCAACTTTGTCATATTTCGTTTACTTTGCATTAATTTATAACTACCATTATTAAAGTAGAGAGGTAAATCTATGAAAAAATCATTTACAGTGGCACTTTTGTGCCTGCTCGTATGTGCGTTTGTGTTCGCAAGCGATCACAATATCAACGTACAGGTCTCTCCTTATTCTTATCAGCATATTAATCTCAGAATTCCTGCTGAGTATAAATCTGATTACGGATGGGGACTGAAAGCCGGATACAGATTCCACTACTCTGAAGTAGGACAGGTGGGAGCTGATTTTTCGTTCTCTGATTACAAGTACAATTCTGATGTGTCAAGCAGATACCTTGTGTACAGTCTTCTTGTAAAAGTAGGAACACAGATCAAGATTACAAAGGCTATGGCTCTTGATATTGACTTCGGAGCCGGAGCAGAGATCAGAAATTGGAAGTCAATTACAAAGGTCTATCCCGTTTTGGGCTCTTACATCGGTCTTTCTTATGCAGTAAGTCCTATGGTGGATCTTACGGCCGGAACAGATCTTAGAGTTGGCTGGCAGGATAACAACAACAGCTTCTACAGTTCAAATGACTTTGATGTTATTTGCAACCTGGGTGCAAGAATCAATCTTTAAGGAGGCAGAGCATGAAAAAATTATTTACTGTTCTTTTGGTAACACTTGCCCTTCTGACAATCGCAGTCTCCTGTGCTCAGGATGTTACTGTTGATGAAAGCGTTTCAAGAAGTTACACCGGCGACACCTTTATGGTCAACGGCAAGTATTATGGAACATTTGAAGAGGCTATTAAGGCGCTCAAGGGATCTAAGGCAATCGGAGATAATGACGGTGTTGTTTATCTTCTGAAAAATGCTGCAGGTCCCGGTGCTGTTATTAATGGTATGGATGTCACCATTGATTTCCAGGGCTTTACATATGATTTTACAAATGTGAACGCTCTTATTGATGGCACTCCGGAGCAGACATTCGGCCTTAAGATTACCGGACAGTCCAATGTAAATCTGAAAGGAATGGAAAAGATCTCTCTTTATGATGAAACTGCCAAACTTACAATGATTTACATTGAAGACAGTAACGTAATCCTTGCAGATGCTCCAAAGCTTCAGGTTGAAGACGACCAGTATGTATTCTGGGTTGCAGACGGAGCTACACTTACAATCGGAACTACTGTTACAACATCAAAGACAAATGTAACAGGTGGCATCAAGCTTGAAGGCGCTTCAAATGTCAATGTTGAAGATAGTGAAGTTGAAATCAAGAACATGGTTGTTGAAGGAACCGATGTTCTTGTAAGCATTGACGAAAGTGCAACAGTTACCACAAACAATGTAGATGTTGCAAAAGCAATCAACGACTACAACACAGGATCCGGAACAGTTGCCCCCGAGGTTCTGGGCCACACTCACGCTTCCACAGGAACAAAAGCAAAACAGATTGACGGACAATGGTACACCGTAACCATTTGTGATACTTGTGGAGCTGAAATGAGCAAGACCGCCCTTGTTTTTGACGGACAGGCCAGAATCGATGCTGTTGGTTTTGATACTCTTAATGCTGCAATTGGTGCTGCCAGAAACGGTCAGACCATTACATTACTGAAGAATATCGAGCACTCCAGTGATAGTTATAATTCCGCATATTGCATTAACAAAAGTATTACACTTGATGGAAACGGCAAGGTAATTACAGGAACAGGAGGAAAAAGAGGTACTACAGAAAACAGGCCTCACCTTTACATTACCGGGTCAAGTGCCAGTAACGTGGATGTTGTAATAAAAGATATAAAAATAGAGAATACTTCAAGTTCTACGGGGAACGTAACTGCTCGTGCCAGAGGAATAGAAACCAGAGGGAATATTGATAGTGTCACATTAGATAACGTAACGCTTATTTCCGCTGATCAGCCTTTGACAATAGGTGGAAACCAGGCAACTACGGCAACAATTACGATCAAGAATTCAAGTATAGAGGCTACATCCTACTATCCAATTGTTACTTTTAATCCTGTTGATATGAAAATCGATGATACTACGCTTGAAGGGTATTGCTGTTTTAACCTTCTTGGTCCATCAAGTTCTGCTGGAACAAGAGGTTCTGTTATTACAGTTAAAGACAGCACTTTGATTAGTAAGAATGGTAATAGTGGTGTATCTAACGATTACGGAACAGTTGTATTCAGTGATTCGGATATTACTACTAAATTCTATGGTTGTACTTTCAGAACAGAAAGAACTGGCGATGCTATGCAAGCTACCATACTTATCAGTGAATGGAATTCAGAAAACAAGAATGATACAGTATATATTTCTTCTGACTGTGTGTTTGAAAATCCTTACAAGCCTACCACTCCATTGTATGTATCATCAGGAGGCCAGGTTACTTTACAGTCAGATGCTGATTTGGGTGCGACCGGAAAAATATTTGAGGGATTGGTATTTACAAAACACGGTGATGTTTATACATGCACAATAGGCGAAACCGATACTTCTGCATACTTGGCTGTAATGATAATGCCATCTTATAGTATGCAATACTATGGTCTTGCTATTTCACAAGATGACTTGGTTGAATACCTTGATAATGGATATTATGTAATGACTAAATCCAACACTCCATATGTACCGGACTTATATGAATGGGTTTCTTCTGATACTGTCCAAGTAGGAGCCAAGCCTCTTTCTGAATATCCAATTTCAGCAGGAGAATATGAACTGGTGCTAGTGCAGCAATCAGTCTAAAATAGTTTTCACAGGGGCTTCGGCCCCTGTTTTTGTTTGTCTTTAAGTAAAAGAATTTTTTTCCGCCATACGGCGGGAGAATTGTATCTGCGACAAAGGAGCATATTTGACTTATAATGGAAAATAATTATAATATAACTATGGAATTTCAATGGGACAGAAAGAAAAACGAAATCAACAAACAAAAACACGGCATTTCATTTGAGGAAGCGTGTTCTGTTTTCAACGATGAAAACGGTATATTGATTTTTGACCCTGACAATTCTGATTTTGAAGATAGGTTTTTGCTTTTGGGAAGAAGCAGTGTATTAAGAGTTCTCGTTGTCTGTCACTGTGTAAGAGAACAACAAGACGAAGAATTAATACGTATTATTTCTGCAAGAAAAGCAAATTCAGAAGAAAGAAAACAATACGAGATAAGGAAGATCAAATGAGAGACAACTATGATTTTTCGGAAGGAATTAGAAATCCCTATGCAAAAAGGTTAAAGAGCCAGATTACCATCAATTTGGACAACGAAACGATTTCTTACTTCAAAAAAAGTGCAGCAGAAACAGGAATCTCTTACCAGAATTTAATTAACCTGTACCTGCGCGATTGTGTTCAGAATAACAGAAAGCCTACTTTCATTTGGAAGTAAAACCAAAGAATCAAAAGGATGTTTTCTTGTCATTGTAACTTCTAAAACCAAAGATGATTTTATATTAATCGAGGAAAAACTATGAAAAAGACAATTATGTTTATTACAATACTTACCTTACTGGCCGTTTTCTTTGTCTCCTGCGGATCTGATCCTACCGTTCCATCAGGAAACAATAACAACGGTAGTAATAATAATTCCAATACCAATACAAACACTGAGAAGACTATCTGTTATATCTATCAGTATGACCTGACAGCGCCTACGGGTGGAAGCGCAGTTGGCGATGTAAATGCAGCCAAAACCCAATATCGCAATGTTGCCTTAAAAACTTCATTTAAAAATTATAATGGAGAAGACAAAGAGTATTTACTTAGTTTTGGAGAAGGATTCAAACTTTATGAAAGAAATCCAGAATCAAACACTTATTATGCCTTTGCAGGAGTATACAATAACTCAAGTAGAATATTAATTGAAAGGCGTATGTCTGACGGAGATATGTATTTTGAATACGGCTCCAATCCTTCCGAAGCTGAACAGTATCTTCAATACACATATAGATCTTTTCCAGAGTGCCCTGCACACTGGGGAGTCAAGGTGAAAATAGGAGAAACTGAAACCAGAATTTTCTATGCAATAGCCCCCATATATGCATTTAATGATTTCAACAGCAGTTTTCTTGATTTCTCAGATAACCTTCATCCGATAGATGCAAGTCCTAAATTCTATGCTTTCTGCAATAACTATGAGAGTGCCACCTACATAGAGACAGTAAATGGAATTGAATTTTATAATTCAAACATCCAAAAAGGTGATGAAGTCTGTTTCAGGGCAATTGATAAAGACATTATTTACTTTAATCCTGAACTAAACAAAAGCTTTACTTTTGATGAAATGACAAGTCACATATTAAACAGCGGGTTAAGAGAACAAGAATATCAAGATTTGCACTTCAGAAAAGATACAATTTTGGAGAGAAACACCTGGATTTGTGAAGGATTCTTTGATTGGAGTTATGCATTGACACAAGAATAATAATTAGCGGCCGGAATATCCCGACCGCTTTTTTTATTAAGAAAGATTCTTATCAAAAACAATTATTTTAAGCAATACTTTGTACTTGCTGTTGATTGTCATGTATAACTCTGAATATCTATTTGTATTTTGTTTTTTTACTGTATCTTCAAGATCTGGTCTGTCTTCGTTTGGCAAACTATGCCAAATCGTAGAAAGATAAATATCTGCTCTTTTTCTTTCACTATCAATAAAAACATTTGATATATTTTCAAACGTAGTTGTGGCGTAGTAATTACCACTCATGGCTATATTTTCAATTTCAAAGGTTGTCTCTACGACAAGATGAAAAGGCTGATCTACGTCCATATAGAACACTCTGTAATTGCCCGCATTCTTATTGGCCCCGGATGTTTCACTGGGCAAGAATCCGGAACCATAGCCGTCGTAGTATTTTTGCTCTGCCGTGCTTGTCGGATAACTTGTATATAAAGTTATCTTATTGTAGCTTGAGCCGTTTTTTTCTCTGGTATTTCCCTTGGTCCCTACAGCCTCTTCCCCAATGCCCTTGATCGTTACCAGGGCCTCCTGGTAGTTCTTAAAAAGAATCGTGTCATAAAGGCCTGTCTCAAGGTTTACAGCTACGAGAACACAGTCTTCGCCATTGTTGGTGTAGTTGATACTGTTTTCACTGATTCCACCGTTTGTGACAGTGTCCCAGAAGTAGTTATAAACCCTTAATACAGAATCATCGTCTACCTTGTTGATTTCCCTACCCTCTGCTGTGGGTTCAGGACTTCCCAGCATTCTTAAGACAGAACAGCTGTTGTCTGTCAAAGGAGCTGGAACAGGAAGAGTCTTTGTGACAATATCAGTCCCTCCAGCAGGATTGGTCCATTTGTAGGTCTTAAGAGTTGTCAAATCCTTTGCAACATACCAAAGGGTGTTTGATACGGCACTGGTGGTGGGCGTGTATTTTGCCCGTAAAATCCAGCCTGTTTCAGAGCCTTCACGGATTTCTATGATATCGTTTGCCAGTGTTTCCTGATTTCCCGAAAACTGGTAGAGATCTACGCTTTCAAGTGTACCACCGATCATAATACGCCACTTCCAACGGTATGTGTTGTTCGGATCGTTTTTGTATTTTGCATACACATAACAGTGCAGGTTCTTTGTGCCATGGTTCGTACTGTTAAAAACTGTGTTTCTCAAAGGAGTGATTGTAAACTGTCTGAGCATGCCGTCAATGGACAGCTGGAACAGCTGCTGTGCATCCCATGTTCTGAACAGCGTTATCTTTGAGTACCACGAAGCTTCACTGTTGATGGCCGCTCTGTAGTTTTTCTGATCAAGATAGTTGTTTTCGGCCACCGCATCCCAGTCTTCAAAATCCAGACTGAACATAAGCTCCTGGGCTTCAGAGCCCTGGAGAACACTTTCCAAATTGACCTGGTATGTGTAAGACTGATCTTGATTGTCAATGGTATTGGCCGTAAAGCACAACACATCCTCCACCGTATTTTTGTTCGGATCAAGATAATCAAGACCTGCCTGTGTAATGTCCTCAAGCGTTGCCTTTACACTTACGGATATGTTTGTCTGACCGATTTGGAACTTGAGAACACTTTCAGCTCCATCAGACATAAGACATACAAATTCACCTCTGTTTCCGTTCTGCTCCCTGAAGTAGATACGGTTGTTAGACGATGTAAGATACAGATTCTTTATCTGATATTCACTGGAAGATGCATCGCTTACTGAAAAGTCATAAACAGCTCCAGCTACAAGAGTAAGCTCTTTTGTATACTTTGTAATGGTTCCGCTTTTCATTTCGTCCGTGTACTGAAGATTTGAATTTATGTATGCACTCTTGATGCTGTATTCGATCTCAATGCTTGGATTATTACAGGTTACATTTATCATGAAATAGCGGTCATATGCTTCTTTTATGTCACTTTTCGCATAGACAGTGTATGTTCCGATTTGATTGGCATTTAGGGCATTGATAGTACAGGAGTTGTCCTGGACATTATAAAGAGTGAGCTCTTCACAGGTAAAAACAAAAGCGCCGTCTACTATGTTTCCCTTGTCGTCGTAGTGATAACACTCGAACTTGAAATTGGTGTTCAAGTTTCCAAGAGAGTCAAGGTTAAAATCATAGGTGAATATGCCGTCATCAGAGCTGTAGGAAAGGCCGTTGAAGCTCATGACTATTGTGCTTTTGGCAATTCCGAATTCATCAACTGTGCTGCCGCTGCTGCCGGATCCAGACCCGCTTCCGGATCCCTGCCCGTTTTCTCCTCCGCTTCCGTTTGCAGCTGCACTTGCAGGATCTATTTCCGCATTACAGGATACAAAGACAAACAAGAGAGCTGTTAAAAGTATTAAGATTATATATGCATGTTTTTTCATTTTCTTTTTTCCTTTTAAATTGTGGTAGTTGTCACAGGCGAATCGATATAACCGACCTTGTATTGATAAACAGACACATCAAAGCTGATATAATTTGCAAGCTGTCTGAGTAGATATGCAAATCCCGATTTCTCTGCCCCAATATATGAAATTTTGTATTCTGCTGTTCCCGTCTTTATATAAGAAGTTGTTATTTCTCTGGTTCCAAAAGATTCATACAAAGAACCATAAGAGGTTTTTGGAGTTATGCTCATATAGGCTGTCGGCGCACTGCCTAAATTGAGCCAGGAATAAAGAGGAACAGTGGAAAGCGTATAATTTACATATATGGCCAGATAGGAAGATGAGGTGTCTTTTTTTGCACTGTAAGCTGGTTTTGACAGCTGTGACAGCCTTATTACCGCGCTTGTCAGAGTAAAACCAAGGTCTCCTTCTTCCTGCGTAGGCTCTGTTTTTACCCACAGTGTCATTACCCCTGCCTGCGTCAGAGGCTCAAAGTAATAAATGCCGTTGCTATTAGGATAAATCCGCGTCCAGGTCTGTTTGTTGTCAAGGCTGTAATATGTCGGCCTTATGTTGCCAAACTCATCGCGTGAGAGCGTGATTTTTGCCGTTCTCTTGTTCCTGTACCTCTGAACTGCGTCAGAACTGTCTATCTTCGCCTTGCCTGTTATTGTGTTTGCAGCAGGCTCTAAAGTATATACCGGGCTGTTTGTGTGCTCTGTCTCGTAATGGATATAGCTTTTAAATGTTATGCTGTCCCCGTCATAATTGTTTACCACCCATACCGATCCGTCCCATATGCGCTGCTCTTTGTACACACCGTTTCTGTAAAGCGCAATCCAAAGCTCTGCATTTGAAGGAATGTTTCCTGCTATTGAACTTACCTCATATGAGCTTTCTTCTGTTGTACTGACTTCACAGGAAATCAAATTTTCCCTGTCTCTGAAAGAATCAGGATTAAGCGTAATCGTTTGTCTGTGTTCGTCAGTTATTTCATACTCGTGTATATATCCGTATCCCGGCGCATCAACGCTGTAGTAGTATTCATAGTTTCCGGCATATTGCAGATTTTCCTCAATATAGGTTCCGGGACTAAGAGTTCTGTAAGGTTCGTCGGCATCACGGTCTATGTACAGTTCTTCTGGAACATTTGTATCTGTGAATGCAACATTCTTATACAATGTCATTGTATAGGCAGAACCGTTCGTAACCCTTACGGTGTAATAGTTGCTTCTGGGGATCTGGCCTTCTGAGAAAGTATTCCATGAAATGTTTCCACCGTTTTCCGTATGCCAGGAAACATTGATTGCCCCATCATAAATGTAAGGCTGAATCTCAAATTCAGAAACAATAGGCTCGGAAGTAAAGCCGCCGCGCTCAATGAGATAGCTTGTTATCTGATATTTTCCTGCATGAGTGAGATGTATTTTCTTTCCATTCGGAATTACAGAAGTTTCGGGATTGTCTTCATAGTCATATACTTCATACGGATCATCGTCGGATGCAAAAATACCCTTTCTGAGAACCTGGATATAAAGACGGTTTCCGTCCTCTTCAGAAGTAGTGGCTACACTGTCTCCTGTTACCGAATATATTTTCCCGTTTCCGTAGACGCTGTCAAAAGGACCTGCTACTACACACTTGGGAGCAGTATGGGTTTTTGTGTCCGAATTGATTTCTATTTCCTTTGCAAGCTTGTTTCCGGCTTTAACTGTTATGGTAAAATCGCCTTTTTTCTCACCTGCAAAAACCAGAATCTGATTTTCTGTTGTCTTCGATATAATCGGAACATATTCATCATACTCTTCTTCAACTTCAAAACTCAGATTGCCAAGCGTATAGCCGTCTCTTAACGATAAGAGTAACACCGTGTTTCCGTTTGCCAGATACTCAATCTTGTCTCCGACAACCGCCCTGTCATCCTGGCTTTCTATTTTCTTTCCTGTTCCATCTGTTTCTGCAGTAAGACCCAGTTCATAAGTTCCGTCTTCCAGCAAAAGTCCTTTTTCCTTCATCTCCGCATAATTTATAAACGAGTACGAAAGCGCACTTTCAAACGGAAGACGCGAGACATAGGAAAAAACATATGTCTTTTTTGCCTTGCTGTCACTTGCATTAGCCGTTACATAGTAGTCCCCCAGTTCGTTTATTGAGTTCACATTAAAGGAGAAGCTTGTCTCGTTGAAAACCACAGTGGCATTATCAGGCAGGTTGTGAGTCCACTCTACCGTTGCCAGACTGTCGTTTCCTGCAAGATCGCGGTATGTTACGGAAATGCTTTGGGACATCTCAACATCTTCAATGTAAAAGATTTCCTTTTTGTTTGAAGTGGTGAAAGCAAGATATGCACTCTTGTCGTCGTTCCACTCTTCATCCTTGATCTTACGCCTGCGGTTGTATGTTTCTGGATCTTCCTCTTCTTCAGTCTGCTCGGTGGCCCTGCTTTCGGAAACAGCATCCTCCATGTCACAGGAACAGATCAGACATACAAGGGAGAGAAGTATTAAAAGATAATATAAAATCTTTTTCATTTTTCTCCTCCTATCAGAAAATTCCGAAGTTTACCGTACAGGTTCTGGAAGAGCTGTCGATATAGCCATTCTTCCACTGGTAGATGTAATAGACCCTGTTTGTCGACCACACAGGCCATGTGTTTACTATTTCCTGATATGAAGTAAGGGTTTTTGTAACACTACCCGAAATCTGGGCTGTAGCTCCGCTTACATTCGGCCCTGCATAAACCCAAAGACGACCATTAAGGAAGCCTCCCCTGTTGTAAGAGAAACTTGCAGTCGGAAGTTTTGAGAGAGTTATGGTTGCCGCTGCCACACAATAGCCCTGGGCATTTTCGTTCGGATGAGGCTTTGTGATGATGTACAATGTCTTACTGCCGCCGTTTTCTCCAACATCGGCTTTTGTCAGATAAAGCGCGTACTCTTTCTTGACTCCTCCTGAGAACGATTTCCACTTGCTCTGATCGGCAGGATCGCTCCATGTGTAATACATTGTTCTGTAATCACCATTAAGATTTTTGGTGTTCTGTACTATGATGGTCCTTGTGTTTCTCTGAGTCTGTTCTACATCTTTATCTGAATACAATATTGTCGGTGTTGCATTAAGATAAGGCACATCAGGTGTGTAGATCTGAACGCTGCTTGGAATTTTGTTGTTTGCAAAATAGATATATGTTTTGAATTTGTACTTTGCATCTGTGTTTTCTATGACAATGCTTGCACCCGGATAATCAAAGGCATAGACATGTTCTATCTCAGGATCTCCCCAACTAAGGCTGTTGTCCTTGTATACTGCCATGTAGATTGTAGCCGAATCGGATGACGGGAAGCTGGATGCACTTGTTATGATGTAATTTGAACCCTGCTTCTGGACTGTAATGTGTGAAATATCAATGTCAGAAGAACCCTGGATGTTGCAGGTCTGGGTATAGCTGCTTGAAGCGTCGATTTCGTCTTCATAGATTGTGCCGTATCCTGAACCATAATCAGAAATCCAGGTAGTAATAGTGTATGTTGCAGCATTGTAAAGCTGTGGGGCTATCGTCTGACTCGGAATAAGCATTCCTTCGGGTTTCTCGCCCCCTATTTTGTCTGAAGGCTCAATCCTGTAGTGTACAATGCCGCTGTCGTTGGGATTGCTTAAAGTTACCGTGTAATTGTTGGTGGGGGTTATCTGGCTCTTGTTTTCAAGTCTGTCCCAGAAGGCAGAATCGTTATCCGGTATGTTGGAGTTAAGAGAGCTGATAATAAGAGTGCTTTGGATGTTGACCTTACAGGGCTCTACGATTACATACTTTGTAACTTCATGCGAGTTGTTAAGAGCATCCTCTATATTGGCCGTGATGCGGTACTCACCTGCATGCTTTAAGTGCAGTATTATACCGCTTTCAATATCGGATGTTTCCTCGTTTTCCCTCCACTCGTTGTAAATCTCAAAATCATCATCACTGTTGTATTTTCTTCTTAGAACGGTAAAGACAAGGTCATTGCCTCCGTCAAGAGGATAGGATTCGTTTGATACGGCATCGCCGGTTATTGATACAAGCTTTCCGTCTGTGCCGAACATAGTTGCACCCAGCTCTGTGATAATCGGGCTTGCAAGCGTTGTGTTCGGATTGACCTGAGCCTGGATTGTAATGATTCTAGTATCTTTCTTTCCGGCTGTAATCTGTACGCGCACCTTCTGGTTTTCTTTTTCCATGCAGACTACAAAGCCGTTGTCAGTTGTCTTGATTAAAAGAGCCTCTCCTTCAATAACCTCTGCATCAAGTTTTCCAAAGTAAGAGCCGTCCTTTACGTTTACAAAAACAGCGTTTCCGCCGGTTGGATTGAACTCAACACTCTCTCCCATGACCATGCGCTTGTCTGAAGACGTGATCTTGTTATTATCAAGATCAAACTCACGGACAGACAAGAGATCGAATGTGTCAGAGTTTTTTACTTCCTGAAGCTTCAGGCTGCTTCCGGAAACATAGCTGTATGATAGGGAATTTGATAAAGAGTCCTGTGAAACTAAAGAAAAGATATAAGTAGAAGCGGTCCTGGGATTCTCCTTCGGCCTAACTGTTATCTGATAGTCATCCAATACCTCAACAGAGTTAACATCAATTGACATCTGGTTTGCGGCAATTGAGTAGTTTGTACTCTCCGGAAGATTGTGTGTCCAAATCGGCGTAGCCTCAATAGGAGACCCAGAAGCATCTGCAAATGATACGCTTAATGTGATTACGCCGTTGTCATTGTTTATATAAAAGATATCGTCCTTGCTGGAGGACGAGAGTATAGTCTTACTGATATTAGGGTTTTCTACTGCACTTCCAGAGCCGCCGCTTCCGTCACCGGATCCGCTGCCACTGCTTCCCGATCCTGAGCCCGAACCACTACCAGAACCTGAACCGCTACGCCCTGATGTGTGCTCTGCCGTTGGATCTACAAGCTCTCCGTTACAGGATAATAGGACAAATACAGTAAATATTACTGTTAAAATCAATATTATCTTCTTAAAGCTCATTTTCACCTCCGGTTATCTGTACAAAGCAACTTATTCTCTTTGGCTCTTCAAGCGTTCCTGCATAAACCGGGTAAATACCCTCGCTGTAAAATAAAAGCTCAATTACCCCTTTTGCCGGAAAGCCAACTACCTGCACATCATCTTGCTGCGGTACAAGCCATCTAATTGCCTGTGTGCTCCCTATCGCCTGCAGCCGGACAAGTGCCTTTCCGTCTGCAAGACTTGCCTTTATGTTTTTCTCCTCGATGCTAAAATAGCCGTTTTCGCCTCTAAAAGAAACGTAAAAGGTTATCAGCAATACAAGTATAACCCCAATTAGAACATAAAATATATAATTAATGCAAAGGTTACAAGCTTTTTTATTTTTTTCCAAATTTTTAAAATCCTTTTTGAATTCACTAATTTGAACCAGGTTCTCTGCCTGTCTTGTAATTGGCAAAACAGCCTTCTGTCATTACACGGGAGGCTTCAAAGTCAGGGATCTTGTACATGTTGCACACTTTAATAGCCTTAATGTCCCCTTCGCGGATATAGCGGGTAACTATGTTTCTGTCTATGCCGTATTTCTTGGAAAAAGAAAGCGCTCCGAACAGGTTGTGTACATGACAAAGCGTATCAAGATTGAAAGAGTCTTTGGGCACACTGCTTTCTCTTATAAACTTGTCCAGTTCCTGCTCTGTTACCAAAATCTTGCGGGATGTGCTTTTGGGGGAAGGAGAAAGAAGATTGTTTCTTACAAGACGTCTTACCGTCTCAGTATTTACGTCAAGTATTTCTGATATCTGACTTACAGAATAATGCATGTATTCCCCCCTTTATCGTTTGAAAGAAACCGTCTGGTTTACCAAAAGCTGTGTCAAAGTACCGCTTTGAATCTTGATGGTAGGCTGGCGCGTTATTGCTCTGTCTATGTAACGCTGGCCCACAGACTGTGTTGCTTCCAAAGAATCTGAAACAAGAAGCTCCAACAGTTCTGCTCCATAAGAGTTGGAAACACTCTTTTCGATGCTCTGACCTGCAATGGTGGCCAAAGTTTCTGCTCCGTAATCCATAATGGATCCAAGTACCGTTGCACCGAGTATGGACCAAAAATGATTGTTCACCGAACCCTTTACCCCGCTGTATCCGTCTCCTGTTACTCCTGCAAAGCCCGGAAGCGTGTATGTATAGCCGTCCGGTGTTATCAGATAGTTCCAGGCAATCTGAAGCGATGTCTGGCCGTACTGAACACTATTGTTGTAAGTTGCCATAACGCGGCTGCCTTTGGGTATTACTATGTTCGAGCCCGTGAGAGTGTCATAAACATTCTGGCGCACTATCCCCACAACGTTGCCGGGTAAATCTGAGTTAATTGATGTGACAAGTGTTATGGGCACAACCGTACCTGCAGCAAGATCCCACTTGTCAAGCCTGCCTGCTGCAACTACAGTTCCGTCCTGGCTTTTTTCCATCCATTCACCCTGGGCTTCGGCTGCAGTCGGACTTTGGGAAGTGCCTGACAAGGTTGAAAGAGCATTCACCAAAGCTGCCATAGAGCCTTCTGAGCTGTTACTTGTCGAATTGTTTGCAAGACCCGTTATCGTATTAAGCCACT
>Ga0265299_10003200_pt1 | contig 16148 bp, 3 predicted proteins | sample AusTroGonzalo_MG_4_FD_193485 | JGI IMG/M metagenome (GOLD analysis project Ga0265299, IMG submission 193485) | Bovine rumen microbial communities from tropical cattle in Woodstock, Queensland, Australia - Gonzalo_02 | ecosystem: Host-associated > Mammals > Digestive system > Stomach > Rumen ... | reverse complement strand
CACCACCTTCGTCATCGCCCACCGCCTGAGTACGGTGCGCAATGCAGATCAGATCATCGTACTCGACCATGGTCGCATTATCGAACAAGGTACACACGAACAGCTCCTCGCCCAAAAAGGAAAATACTATCAATTATACTCATAAACAATCAGCCAACGAGCTTCTATTTTTTACATTTTTTATTATTAAATCTTTGGAATTCTTATATATTTTTCGTATTTTTGGCCCCATAAAACAATTCAATAAAGAAACTTATTACATTTTCAATACTATAACTTTTTGAGTTTAATATTCAAAACATAAATGACATGAAAAAAACATTATTTTCCATCCTTTTAACGCTCCTACCAATAGTGGCAAGTGCAGAGGTTGTAGAGATTAACGGTATCTATTACAATGTGGTCGCTAAGGCAAAAATGGCTGAAGTAACCGAGAATCCAGATGTGTATTATTCGGGAAAGATTGTTATCCCCAAAAGTGTTTCCTATAAAGGTGTTACATGCAAAGTAACGGCCATTCTTGAAGAGGCTTTCAGCCGATGCCGTAACTTGACTTCCGTCACCATTCCTACTAGTGTAACTACCATTGAAGATGCAGCCTTCGAGGGATGCACAAGTCTGACTTCCATCACTATTCCCAACAGTGTGACCTCTCTCGGTGGCGGAGTTTTCTCAAATTGCTATGGTTTAACCTCCGCGACTATCGGCAACGGTGTAACGTCTCTTGGCTATGATTTATTCTATGGTTGTTACAACCTGAAATCCGTCATCATTGGCGATGGCGTAACCTCCATTGGTAATTATGCATTCAATGGTTGCAAAAGCCTGACTTCCATAACTATCCCCAACAGCGTCACCACCATTGAAAACGAGGCTTTTTCTGGATGCATCAGCCTAGAGTCAATAACCATTCCCGACAATGTGGCTTATATTGGAAATAGTGCTTTCATGGGCTGTACTAGTTTAACCTCCGCCACCATCGGCAATGGTGTAACTTCTCTTGGTGATTACACTTTCAATAAATGCACCAGCTTAAAAACCGTAATCATAGGCAATAGCGTCACTTCCATAGGCTATAGCACATTCTACCGCTGTACAGGTTTAACTTCTGTAACCATCGGCAATAGTGTGACATCTATAGGCTCTGATGCTTTCAGAGAATGTACAAGTTTGAAATCTGTAACTATCCCCAACAGCGTCACTTCCATTAACAGTTATGCTTTCCGCGATTGTAGTAGCCTTATTTCATTAACCATCGGTAATAGAGTGACCACAATTAAATATGGAACTTTCCGAGGCTGTATCAGCTTAAAAACCGTAAATATTCCCAACAACGTGGAGGAGATAGGAGGTGATGCTTTCTATGAGTGTAAGAATCTGTCAACCGTTGGAATTGGTAGTGGAATCAAAGAAATCGGAGATGATGCTTTTGCATATTGTGAAGAATTAACTGATGTCTATTGCTTTGCTGAAGAGGTACCAGAAACAGATGAGGATGCCTTCGAATATTCCTATATCGAATATGCCACTCTCCATGTACCAGCTGGCAGTTTGGATGCCTATAAAGCCACATCACCATGGAGCGGATTCATGAACAAAGTGAAGATAACAGCAAAGGTTAAACTCAACAAGTCTGAGCTTTCCCTTGAGAAGGGCAAGACGGAGACGCTGACCCCCAAATTCACTCCTACGTCATTTCCTGACCAAAGCGTAACCTGGAAGAGTTCTAACAAGAGCGTTGCCACAGTTACGAGCTCTGGTAAGGTGAAGGCCGTCAAAGCCGGTACTGCCACCATTACATGCACCTCTACGGTGACGGGAGCAAAGGCCACCTGCAAAGTGACCGTCGTGGATGGTTCTGTTACTCTCAACAAGACTGAGGCCATCCTAGAAAAGACCAAGACGATGACTCTGAAAGCCACAGTTACTCCCGAATCATTGACAGACAAGAGTGTGACATGGAAGAGCTCGAATACAGCGGTTGCTACGGTGACCAGCGCTGGTAAGGTAAAGGGAGTGAAAGCAGGTACAGCCACCATCACCTGTACGTCCAACGCAACGGGTCTGAGCGCAACCTGCAAAGTAACAGTCGGCTATGTGAAGCTCGACCAGACTGAGGCGATCGTTGAGAAAACCAAGACTATGACTCTGAAAGCCACAGTCTATCCATCAGCATTGGAAGACAAGAGTGTGACTTGGAAGAGTTCTAATACAGCAGTTGCCACAGTATCGAGCAGCGGCAAGGTAAAGGGTATCAAGGCTGGCAAGGCCACCATCACTTGTACCTCCAAGGCAACGGGCCTGAGTACCACCTGTAAAGTGACTGTCGGCTACGTCAAGCTTGACCAAACTGAGGCCTCCGTTAAGAAGGGTAAGACGGTGACACTGACAGCCACAGTCTATCCTTCGTCACTGGAAGACAAGAGCGTGACTTGGAAGAGTTCCAATACATCGGTTGCCACAGTATCGAGTAGTGGTAAGGTAAAAGGCATCAAGGCTGGTACCGTTACCATTACATGTACCTCCGTTGCTACTGGTCTGAAGGGCACCTGCACAGTGACGGTATTATCAACCTCTGGTTCACGTTCGTTGGATGGAGACGATGACGACGTGACAGGCATCAAGAATATAGATGAGAATGCAGCTCGCATAGAGCCGTTCGATGTTTATGACATGAGTGGTCGCAAGGTGCTTAACCAGGTAACTTCACTTGATGGTCTGCCTCGCGGTATTTATATCGTCAATGGCAAGAAGATGCTGAAGAAGTAGTGATGCCAAAATTGTGCATCGACTACTAAACAAAAAGCTGCCATTATTTTAAAATAGTGGCAGCTTTTTTCGTGATAAGAGCTAACACTACACCTTATTAATAATAAATACCCGAAAAGTTTGGAAGTTTCGGGATTTCTGTTTATATTTGCATCTGAATAGAAGACAAAAATAACTAAAAATTTATATCATGGTTAAAAAATTATTTACGCTACTCCTTTTGACGCTATTGCCTTCATGGTTATGTGCGCAAGTTGAGATTGATGGATTATTTTACAATCTCTATTCTGACGGTAACACTCCAACAGCTGAGGTTACGAGTTATTCATACATAAATTCAGGCAGAATTGTTATTCCTGCCTCAGTTAATTATGAAGGTATCACCTACGATGTGACCTCCATCGGTGGATCCGCGTTCAACTATTGTTATGAACTCCAATCTGTTGTCATTTCTGAAGGTATTAGGTCCATTGGTCCAAGTGCTTTCCTGTTTTGTGACAATCTCTCCATGATTGAACTACCTTCAACTATTACAAGTATAGACGAGGGAGCATTCGTTCATTCTCCTTATGCAACATCTGCTCCTCATATCATCTCACATATCACGGAGCCGTTCGCCATCAGTAATAATGTATTTGGAACCTCAGAGAACTGGTATTCAGAAAACACCGATCCCTCACCGAAGATCCTATTTGTTCCTGTAGGTACTAAGTCAAAATACGAGGCTCTATCAGGTTGGACAAAGTTTGCCAAGATAGAAGAAGGCGAACTGAAGGAAACAACCATTAACGGCCTGCATTATGAATGCTATACAATTTCTAAGACTGCAACTATCGTTCGTGACGACAGTTACCAAGAGAACCTGACAAGCATCGAGATTCCTGCAACCATCACAGTTGAAGGAGCACAATATAGTGTAACAGCCATCGGCTTTAGGGCTTTTGAAAATTGTTGGCAGGTCAATTCTGTCACAATTCCCAACAGTGTGACCTCTATCGGCAATTCTGCCTTCCAAGGTTGTAGCGGCTTTACTTCCTTAGCAATTTCCAGTAACGTAGCCTCCATTGGCGAATATGCTTTCCATGGTTGTTGGAACTTGACATCAATAGTAGTGGAAAATGGTAATCAGGCATACGATTCCCGCGGCAATTGCAATGCTCTTATCGAAACAGCTACCAATACTTTGTTACTTGGGTGCAATAACTCTGTAATCCCCAGTAGCGTAACAGCCATTGGTGCCTACGCTTTCATGGAGTGCAATCAAATGACATCCTTAACGATTCCCAGCGGAGTAACTTCCATTGGCGAATACGCTTTCCAGAACTGCAATGGCTTGACATCAATAGTAGTGGAAAATGGTAATCAGAATTACGATTCTCGCGACAATTGCAACGCTCTCATCGAAACAGCGACCAATACTTTGATTTTAGGATGTCAAAACACCGTAATCCCCAATAGTGTAATCACAATTGGTGAACGCGCATTCGAAAATCACCATCTTCTCCAAACCATCATCATTCCTGAAGGTGTAACGTCTATTGGCGAAAGAGCCTTCCTGTGGTGTATGAGTCTATCTAAAGTAGTACTACCTTCTACCCTCACAAGTATTGGCAAAGGTGCATTTATCTCTTCTCCTTATGCTACTTATGTTCCTACTATTATCTCGCATATTACAGAACCATTTGCCATCAGTGATGATGTCTTCGGTATCACAGATAGTTGGCCTTCAGAGAACCCAGATCCCTCATCTGCTACTCTATATGTTCCAGAAGGCACAACATCGAGCTATGAGGCTCTGTCAGGCTGGAACAAATTCGCAAAAATTGAGGAAGGTGAATTATTAGATGTGACCATTGACGGTCTGCATTATGAATACAATTCAGGTACGAAGACAGCTACTATTGTCCGTGATGATAGTTACCAAAACAACTTGACAAGCGTCGAGATTCCTGCATCCATCGCAGTTGATGGGGTTCAATACGATGTAACGGCCATCGGCGAAAGGACTTTTGGGGATTGCTGGAACCTGACATCCGTAACGATTCCCAATAGCGTAACTATTATTGGCAAAGAAGCGTTCCGAAGTTGTGGTCTCCAATCTGTAACTATTCCAGAAGGCGTAACATCGATTGGAGAAGGTGCTTTCCAGTGGAGTGAGAGATTATCGAAGGTTGAGTTGCCTTCAACCCTCACTAGTATTGGCGAAGGCGCATTTACATATTCTCCTTATTCATCTTTTGTTCCTAATATCATATCACATATCGCAGAGCCATTTGCCATCAGTGATAAGGTCTTTGGAATCTTAGACGACTGGGACGCTCCTACAAATCCCTCATCAGCCACTCTATATGTTCCTGTAGGCAGCAAGTCAAAATATGAGGCGCTGTCAGGCTGGAACAAGTTTGCAAAAATTGAGGAAGGTGAATTATTAGATGCGACCATTGACGGTCTGCATTATGAGTACAATTCTGGTACGAAGACAGCTACTATTGTCCGTGATGATAGTTACCAAAACAACTTGACAAGCGTCGAGATTCCTGCGTCCATCACAGTTGGTGGAGTACAATGCAATGTAAAAGGTATTGGCGATAGGGCTTTTGAAGGTTGTTGGCAGATAACTTCCATCACGATTCCTACCAGCGTGACCTCCATCGGCGAATATGCTTTCCTGAACTGCAACAACTTGACATCAATAGTAGTTGAAGATGGTAATTCGAAATACGATTCTCGCGACAATTGCAATGCTCTTATCGAAACAGCAACCAATACTTTGATAGTTGGATGCAATAATACCGTTATCCCCAACAGCGTAACAACCATCGGCAGTCATGCTTTTGAGAATTGCCATGGTCTCCAATCTATCATCATTCCAGAAGGTGTAACATCAATTGGAGAATGTGCATTTATTTATTGTGGTAATCTCTCAAAGGTGGTACTACCTTCTACCCTCACAAGTTTTGGTGAACGCGCATTTGCCTCTTCTCCCAATTCTTCTGTTCCAAATATTATCTCGCATATCACAGATCCATTTGCCATCAGTGATAATGTCTTTGGACTCTTAACGGATAACTGGGATGATCCTACAAATCCTTCATCAGCGACTCTTTTTGTTCCCGTAGGTTCTAAGTCAAAATACGAGGCACTGTCAGGTTGGAAGAAGTTTGCCAAAATAGAAGAAGGCGAGTTGATGGAAACAACCATTGACGGTCTGCATTATGAGTATAATTCTGGATCTAAAACAGCAACTGTAATACACGATGATAGCTACCAAGAGAACCTGACAAGTGTCGAGATTCCTGCTACCATAACAGTTGAAGGAGTACAATGTGATGTAACGGCCATCGGCGATAGGGCTTTTGAAAATTGTTGGAAGGTGACATCCGTAACAATTCCCAACAGCGTGACCTCCATCGGCAAAAGCGCTTTCCAAGGTTGCGGCGCCTTTACTTCCATAACGATTCCTAATAGCGTAACCTCCATTGGCGATCGTGCTTTTGATAATTGCTCTAGTCTCCAATCTGTCATCATTCCAGAAGGTGTAACTTCTATTGGCGAAAGCGCTTTCCAGTGGTGTTACAATCTCTCAAAGGTTGAATTACCTTCAACCCTCACAAGTATTGGTGAAGGTGCATTTGTTTCTTCTCCTAATTCCGCATCTGTTCCTAATATTATCTCGCATATCACAGAGCCATTTGCCATCAGTAACAATGTCTTTGGAACCTCAGAGAACTGGTATTCAGAAAACACAGATCCATCATCCAAGACCCTCTTCGTTCCAGTCGGTACCAAGTCAAAATACGAGGTACTGTCAGGTTGGAACAAGTTTGCCAAGATAGAAGAAGGTGAATTGTCGGAAACGACCATTAACGGTCTGCATTATGAGTACAATTCTGGTTCTAAGACAGCAACTATTGTTCGTGACGACAGTTACCAAGAGGACCAAACAAGCATCGAGATTCCTGCAACCATCACAGTTGATGGAGTACAATGCGATGTAACGGCCATCGGCGATAGAGCTTTTGATAATTGTTGGAAGGTGACTTCCTTCACGATTCCCAATAGCGTGACCTCTATCGGCAATTATGCCTTCCAAGGTTGCGGTGGCTTTACATCCTTAGCGATTCCTAGCGGAGTAACCTCTATTGGCGAATATGCTTTCCGAAGTTGTTGGAACTTGACTTCTATTGTGGTGGAAGATGGTAATCAGATTTACGATTCTCGTGACAATTGCAATGCTCTTATTGAAACAGCTACCAATACCCTGTTAACAGGATGCAATAACACAGTAATTCCCAGCAGCGTAACCACCATTGGTGCCTACGCTTTCCAAGGTTGCTATCAAATGACATCCTTAACGATTCCCAGCGGAGTAACCTCCATTGGCGAATACGCTTTCCAGAACTGCAATGGATTGACATCAATAGTGGTGGAAAATGGTAATCAGAATTACGATTCTCGCGACAATTGCAACGCTCTCATCGAAACTGCGACCAACACTCTATTAGTTGGAAGCAATAGCACTGTGATCCCTAGCAGCGTTACTACAATTGGTGATGATGCATTCGAAAATTGCCATGGTCTCCATGCGATCATCATTCCTGAAGGTGTAACGTCTATTGGAAGAAGTGCTTTCATGTGGTGTGATAATCTCTCGAAGATTGAATTACCTTCTACTCTCACAAGTATTGGCGAAGGCGCTTTTGTCTCTTCTCCTTATGCTAATAACACTCCTCATATTATCTCACATATCACAGAGCCATTTGCCATCAGTAACAATGTCTTTGGAGTCACAGATACCTGGTATTCAGAATACACAGATCCCTCGCCCAAGATCCTATACGTTCCCGAAGGCACTCTATCGAGCTATGAGGCTCTGTCAGGCTGGAATAAGTTTGCGAAGATGGTAGAAGGAGAAATGCAAGAAACGACCATTGATGGTTACACATTAATCGCTGAGAAAGACTGGATGGGTATTTCTGCTGATAGATTATATTATATCCAATTCGCTGAGCCAGCCAATGGAAGCTATACAGGCGGCGCTGACGGTATTGAGATTACTGTAACCAAAGATGTTGGTCAGCTATGGCAGCCCCAGGCTATCGTTCTCCAAGGTTTCGATCTTGAAGAAGATGCTGATTACAAGGTTGTGATCACCGCCAAGCTTCCTCGCGATGGCCAACTACAGATCAATTTGGGAAACTGGGAAAAGAACTTCCAGTATGCCAATTCTATAACAGCAACCGGCGACTTCCAGCAGATTGTATTCGACTTCCCAGAATATGGAAGTGATGTAACAGATGCTCATGTACGATTCATGTGTGGTAATTTCGTAGGAACCACCATCGTGCAGAAGGTTCAGGTATTCAGAAAGAATGATGGCAATCCTGACGACACCTCGTTTACTAAAAAAGGTATTACCTATGAAATCACTGGAACAGGAAAGGTTAAGGTTTCTTCTGTGGACAAAACTCTGACAAGTGCCTCTATTCCCAAAAGTGTATCATATTATGGTAACTCCTATTCTGTAACAGCAATCGGTGAGGATGCCTTTAAGGATTGTATTAGTCTGACTTCTTTGGATATTTCCACCAGTGTGACAACTATTGGCAACTTCGCTTTTGAAGGTTGTGTTGGTTTGAGCTCAGTGTCTATTCCCAACAGCGTGATTTCTATTGGCAAAAAGGCTTTCTTAGGTTGTAGTGGTTTGACCTCAGTACAAATTGGCGAAAAAGTAACCTCCATTGAAGCAAGCGTCTTCTCTGGCTGCAGTAATCTTAAGACTATTATATCTTTGATAAGCTCTCCATTTGATATCGAAATCAATACTTTTGATGAGAGTATTTATAATACTGCAGAACTTGTTATTCCAAAAGGTACATTGTCTGATTATCAGTCAAAGACAGGTTGGAGCAGTTTCAATAAGATTTCTGAGGTTACAGACATTACTCCTGTTGGTTACACATTAATCGCTAAGAAGGATTGGTCAGGTGTGACTAACGAAGAACTTCCTTGGATTGGATTCGGCAAGATCGACGATTCGGGAACCTTAAATGGTAGTGCAAGAGGTAGTGCAGATGGTATTGAGATTACCGTCACTCAGAGTACAGGTCAGATTTGGCAGCCACAGGGTATCGTCCTCGAAGGCTTTGATATTGAAGAGGGTGCTGATTATAAAGTCGTGATCACTGCCAAGCTCCCTTGCGATGGCCAACTCCAGATCAATATGGGAAGTTGGGGACTTAACTACCAATATGACTTCCCTGTAACAGCTACCGGCGACTTCCAGCAAATTGAATGTGATTTCCCAGATTTTGATGGTGAAGTAACAGATGCTCACGTATTGTTCCAAAATGGTAATTTCGTAGGCACCAGCATTGTAAAGAAGGTCATGGTTTATAAAAAAGGTAGTGATGGTCCTGACGCAACCTCGTTTGTAATAGATGATATTAGGTATAAGATTAACGGCAGTGGGACTGTGATGGTCAAATCTGCTGATAGGACACTGACAAGTGCCACTATTCCCGAAACAGTTACATATTATGACAACACCTATTCTGTAACAGCTATTGGAGAGGGAGCTTTCGGAGGTTGCACCCAGCTTGCTTCCGTAACTATCCCCAGTACTGTGACTACCATTGGAAAATCTGCTTTCAATGGCTGTAGCGGCTTGACATCTGTTGAGATTCCTAATAGTGTAACGTCTATCGATGCTATGGCTTTCTATGGTTGCAGAGGTTTGACTTCTGTTATCATTCCTAGCAGCGTAACGTCCCTCGGTGATTTGGCATTCGGTTGGTGCAGTGGTCTGACCTCTGTTTCTATTCCCGGCAGCGTGACATCCATTGGTGATGGTGCTTTCTCTAGTTGCAGTGGTTTGACATCTGTGACCATTGGCAATAGTGTAGAATTCATTGGAGGGTCGGCTTTCTATGGTTGCAGTGGTTTGACTTCTGTTACCATCCCCAGCAGCGTAACCTACATGGCCAATGGTGTTTTCAGTGGTTGTAGTGGCCTGACTACAATGAAGGTAGAATCTAATAATACCGTATATGATTCTCGTGATAATTGTAACGCCATTATAGAAACAGGAAATAACATACTAATTGCCGGATGTAAATCCACAATTATCCCCAATACCGTGACGTCCATAGGTGAAAGGTCTTTCGCGGATTGCAGCGGTTTGACTTCCATTACTATACCCAACAGCGTAACCTTCATCGATTATAGTGCTTTCTTCGGTTGTAGTGGTTTGACCTCCATTACAATTCCTAATAGCGTGACATTCATCAATGAAGATGCTTTCAGTAATTGTAGTGGACTGGCTACAATTACAGTAGAATCAGGCAATCGTGTATATGATTCTCGTAATAATTGTAACGCTATCATACAAACAGAGTATAACACTCTGATTGCTGGATGCAAAACTACAATTATCCCGAATGACGTAACTTCCATCGGCAACAGTGCTTTCAGGGGTTGCAGTGGTTTGACATCTGTTACTATCCCTAATAGCGTAACCTCTATTGGTTGGTGTGCTTTCGCAGGCTGCAGTGGTTTGACATCCGTTAATATCCCCAACAGCGTAACTTACATTGGAGGGGCTGCTTTCTCTGGATGCACAGGTTTGACCTCCGTAACGATTCCTAACGGTGTGACGTCTATCGAGAGTGGTGTCTTCGAAGCTTGCAGTAGCTTGACCTCCGTTACGATACCTAACAGCGTGACCTCTATCGAAGGATACGCATTTAGAAATTGTAGCAATCTAACGGATTTCTATAGCCTTGCAGAGGATGTTCCTACCACAAACACAGAAGCTTTCTCCGAGACAAATATCGGGAACATAACTCTCCATGTTCCAGCAGGCTGTGTCGATACCTATCATGCTGTTGCACCTTGGAATGGATTCAAGGAGATTGTAGAGATCGTAAGTGGTATTTCACTCGACAAGACAGAACTTATCGTTGAGAAGACCAAGACTGCAACACTGACAGCCACGATTTCTCCTGCTGCATTTGACCAGAGCGTAACCTGGAAGAGCTCGAACACGAAGGTTGCCACTGTAACAAGCGATGGTGAAGTGTATGGCGTCAAGGCCGGTAAGGCTACCATCACCTGCACCTCCGCAGTGACAGGCACGAGTGCTACCTGCGAAGTGACGGTAGGTTACGTCAAACTCGACCAGACAGAACTTGTCGTGGAGAAGACCAAGACAGCAACACTGACAGCTACGGTCTATCCTTCTGCATTGGAAGACAAGAGTGTGACGTGGAAGAGCTCGAAGGAAAGCGTCGCTACAGTGTCGAATGATGGCGTGGTTACAGGCGTCAAGGCCGGTTCTGCCACCATCACCTGTACCTCCAATGCTACAGGTCTGAGCACTACTTGTGAAGTGACCGTCAGTTATGTCAAACTTGAAGAGTCTGAATATGTCCTTGAGAAGGGAAAGACGATGACGCTGACAGCCACGGTTTATCCTTCGGCTTTGACAGATAAGAGCGTGACGTGGAAGAGTTCTAACACTGCGGTTGCCACGGTATCAAGCAGCGGCAAGGTGAAGGGTGTCAAGGCTGGTACAGCCACCATTACCTGTACCTCCAACGCAACAGGCGTGAGCACCACTTGTAAGGTGACCGTCAGCTATGTCAAATTCGAAGAGTCTCAGTATATCCTTGAGAAGTCAAAGACGATGACTCTGACTCCTTCCGTCTATCCTTCTTCACTGACAGACAAGAGCGTGACATGGGAGAGCTCGAACACAGCGGTTGCTACGGTATCGAGCAGCGGCAAGGTGAAGGGCGTTAAGGCTGGTAAGGCTACCATCACCTGTACCTCTGTGGCCACGGGCATGAGTGCCTCTTGTGAAGTATTGGTCGGTTATGTCAAACTCGATCAGACAGAGCTTGTTGTTGAGAAGACCAAGACGGCTACACTGACAGCTACCGTCTATCCTTCTTCACTGACAGACAAGAGCGTAACTTGGAAGAGCTCGAATGAGGCTGTTGCTACAGTATCGACTAGCGGCAAGGTAAAGGGTGTCAAGGCTGGCACAGCTACCATCACCTGTACCTCAAATGCAACGGGTCTGAAGGCTACTTGTAAGGTAACTGTCAGCTATATCAAGCTCGACACTGAGGCTATCGTTGAGAAGGGCAAGACAAAGACCCTGAAACCCACAGTCTATCCATCTGCATTGGAAGATAAGAGCGTGACTTGGACGAGTTCGAATACTGCTGTTGCTACAGTGACGAGCAAGGGCAAGGTGAAGGGCGTTAAGGCTGGTACTGCCACCATCACCTGCACCTCTGTAGCAACGGGTGTTAGCGCCAGCTGTAAGGTGACCGTCGGCTATGTCAAACTCGACAAGACAGAGGTTACCGTTAAGAAGGGCAAGACAGTGACGCTGAAAGCCACAGTCTATCCCTCAGCATTGACAGACAAGACCGTAACGTGGGAGAGCTCGAACACAGCGATTGCCACAGTGACAAGCGCTGGTAAGGTAAAGGGCATCAAGGCTGGTACAGCCATCATCACATGTACCTCAGTTGCTACTGGTTTGAGCACCACTTGCGAAGTGACGGTAACTGCCACCTCAAACGGACGTGGAGACGACGATGACGTGACTGATATCGAGAGTCTGGATGAGAATCCTAACGCAGCAGAGCCGTTCGATGTCTATGATCTGCGTGGTCAGAAGGTGCTCCACCAGGTAACTTCATTGAAAGGCCTGCCTGCCGGCATCTACATTGTCAATGGTAAGAAGGTGCTGAAGAAGAAGTAATTTCATTCTGATACTCATTTAAATCCCGAAACGCTTGGAAGTTTCGGGATTTTTGTTTATATTTGCAGCCATATTATAAATTACCTGAAACAATTTAAAGATGAAGAAGATCTACTGTTTGTTCCTTTTGGCGTTCCTGCCATTGTTGGCTTATGCAGATGCCATAGAGATTAATGGTATCTATTACAATCTGGACTCTGAAGCTAAAACGGCCGAAGTGACAAAGAATCCTAATAAATACACAGGAGAGATTGTTATTCCTAAGACAGTAAAAAATGAAGGAATTACATATAAAGTGACGTCGATTGGCGATTTCGCATTCGAATGGTGTAAGGGATTAACCTCCGTAACCATCCCCAACAGCGTGACAACCATCTGTCTGGATGCTTTTTCTGGTTGCAGCGGTTTGACCACCATAACTATCCCTGGCAGTGTTACAAAAATAGGCACATTCGCTTTCCATAATTGTACTGGCCTGACCTCTGTATCAATCCCCAACAGTGTAACGCATATTGGCCTTGGTGCTTTTGAGAAATGTACCGGTTTGACCTCAGTGACGATTCCCAACAGCGTGACGTATATTGGCAGTTATGCTTTTAAGGAATGTAGCAGCTTAACCTCTATCATCATCCCTAACAAAGTGACAGTCATTAATAGTTATGTTTTCAAAGAATGCACCAGTTTAAGCACCATCCTCATTCCCAACGGTGTGACGTCCATTGGCAAAGGATCTTTCGAAGGCTGTAGTCATCTGACAATTGTCTCGATTAATAAGGACATCCTTGAAATTGACAATCGTGCTTTCGCTAATTGCACAGCATTAACCAATGTCTATTGTTTTGCAGAAGATATACCAAATACCGCTGAAGATGCTTTCGAAGAGTCGAATATTCAAAACGCCACTCTTCGCGTACCAGCAGTTAGTCTGGATGCCTACAAAGCAGAAATGCCTTGGAGTAATTTCAAGAAGAAAGTAAAGATTTCAGTAACAGTTAAGCTCAACAAGCCTGAACTGTATATTGGGAAGGGTAAGACTGAGATTCTTATTCCCACTGTTACTCCTTCGACACTGTTAGATAAGAGCGTGACTTGGAAGAGCTCGAATACAAAGGTTGCCACAGTGACGAGCAGTGGTAAGGTGAAAGGAGTCAAAACTGGTACTGCCACCATCACATGCACCTCTAATGCAACGCAGGCAACAACCACCAGCAAAGTGACCGTTGTGAATGGTGATGTTACTCTTAACAAATCAGAGGCTATCATTGAGAAGGGCAAGACCATGAAACTGAAAGCTACTGTCTTGCCAACAACCTTGGAAGACAAGAGCGTGACCTGGATGAGCTCTGACCCGAAGATTGCCACGGTGACGAGCAGCGGCAAGGTGAAAGGAGTCAAATCAGGAACAGCCATTATCACCTGCACCTCTAATGCAACAAAACTGAGCGCAACTTGCAAAGTGACCGTTGGTAAAGTAGTCATCAGCATGTCTGAGTTTACCCTTAAGAAGAGTAGGACAACAATGCTGACCGCTACGGTATATCCCTCGTCATTGGAAGACAAGAGCGTGACTTGGGAGAGCTCTGACACGAAGATTGCCACAGTGACCAGCGACGGCAAGGTGAAGGGCATCAAGGCTGGCACTGCCACGATTACTTGCACTTCTGTTGCTACAGGTTTGAGAGGTACCTGCACTGTGACAGTATTGGCTACTTCAGAATCACGTTCGTTAGATGGTGACAATGAAGACGTGACAGGTATCGAAACTATTGATGAAGCTCCTGCTATCACTGAGCCGTTTGACGTCTATGACCTGAGTGGACAAAAGGTTCTTAATCAGGTGACCTCTCTCAATGGCCTGCCTGCCGGCATCTACATCGTCAATGGTAAGAAAGTGATGAAGAAATAGCAATTAATCTAAAACAATTTGACGATGAAGAAATTATTTACACTATTCCTTTTGGCGCTCCTGCCATTGATGGCAAGTGCTTATGATGCTTATATAGGTGGTATTTATTACGATCTATTTTCAAGTGGTGATGCAAGAACAGCTAGAGTTACTTATGGTTCTAACAAGTATTCGGGTGTAGTTGTTATTCCTGAGTCTGTTACATATGGTGGTAAAACATATAGCGTTACCTCAATCGGCGATGATGCTTTCGAGTATTGCTACAACCTGACTTCTGTAACGATTCCTAATAGTGTGACCTCCATTGGAATGAGTGCTTTCGCAGATTGTTACTGCCAAACTATAACATTACCCACTTCCATTACTTTCATCGACGATTTTGCTTTCGAGGAATGTTTTGTACAAACCGTAAATGTATCTGTAACAGATCTCTCTTCTTTCTGTAATAATAAAGTAATGGGGGTAATCATGAGATCAGATCTATGGGCGCCTATAACATTGATAGACAAAAATGGAAATGAAATCAAAGAGTATAATATTCCTGATGGTGTAACCTCCATTGGTTATGCTGCTTTCAATAATTGCAGCGGCCTGATTTCTGTAACGATTCCCAACAGCGTGACATCTATTGGAGATCGTGCTTTCGCTCGCTGCAGTAACTTGACCTCTATAACCTTCCCTCAAAGTGTGACATCTATTGGAGATTATGCTTTCAATTATTGCAGTAGCTTGAACTCAATAACCTTCCCCAAAAGTGTGACTACCATTGGATTCAGTGCTTTCTCTAGTTGCAGCGGCTTAACCTCCGTAAACATTCCCAACAGCGTGACATCTATTGGAGGTTCTGCATTCTATGGTTGCAGTAGTTTGAACTCCATATCCATCCCTAATAGTGTAACATCCATAGGTTTTAATGCTTTTTCTGGTACACCTTGGTTTAAGAATCTACCTGACGGAATTGTATATGCCGGAAAAGTGTTATATTGTTATAAAGGAATAATGCCGGAAGGTACAATTATAAGCATAAAAGATGGTACGTCTAGTATAACAGATTATGCTTTCTATAATTGCAGTGGTCTGGCCTCCATAACCATCCCTAATAGTGTGACATCAATTGGAGGTTCTGCATTCGATCACTGCACTAGTTTGACCTCCGTTACCATCCCCAATAGCGTTACATCTATAGGAAGTTCTGCATTCTACCAATGTAGCAGTCTTGCATCAATAACTATCCCAAATAGTGTAACCTCCATTGGTGGTTCTGCTTTCCATGGAACACAATGGTTTGACGATCAATTAGAGGGGATTGTATATGCAGGTAAAATAATATACACTTATAAGGGCAACATGCCAGAAGACATAAGTTTAAACATAGAAGAAGGAACACTTGGAATCGCAGATTTTGCTTTCTCTGGTTGCACAGGCATTACTTCTATAACGTTTCCCAACAGTCTGGTTTCTATTGGCGATTATGCTTTTAAAGATTGTCGTCGAATCGTCGATATCTATTGTTATGCAGAAATGGTTCCAAATTTGGCCCCTTATGCTTTTTCGTACTATTTTGAATCCTTAGATGAAGAATATTGGGTATCTTTATTACCGAGTATTACCTTATATGTGCCAGAAAACGCAATAGATGAATATAAGACGACAAGTCCATGGAGCCAATTCAAGGAGATTGTTGGTATGGAGGCA
>Ga0265299_10003198_pt1 | contig 16152 bp, 17 predicted proteins | sample AusTroGonzalo_MG_4_FD_193485 | JGI IMG/M metagenome (GOLD analysis project Ga0265299, IMG submission 193485) | Bovine rumen microbial communities from tropical cattle in Woodstock, Queensland, Australia - Gonzalo_02 | ecosystem: Host-associated > Mammals > Digestive system > Stomach > Rumen ... | reverse complement strand
ATTGGACGTTTCTTCTCTACAGCAAGCCTTGGACATTTTACACAGGCCAAGACCATTGCCAACTTTCCATCCGCCAATATTTCAGGAATTATAGGTAGAGTAACCTATCCCATAATGAGTAAAATACAAGATGACAACAAGCGTCTATCAGATGTGTATCGGCAATTGGCTCGTATGATTGCTTTTGGAGTCTTTCCGATGATGTGTGGTCTGGCTGCTCTTTCATTTCCTACAATTCAGGTGTTGATTGGTAGTCAATGGCATTTTGCAGCAATTTTAATGGTGCCATTATCTTTTAGTTTTATGTTTTACCCGATTCATGCTATTAATATGAATGTTCTTCAGGTAAAAGGTAAATCGAAGCTGTATTTAAAATCGGAAATGATAAAGAAAGTGATATCTATCGCATTCTTAATAGGAACGATTCCCTTTGGGATTGTAATCATGTGCTATGGCAGGATTGTGTCCTCTGTTTTGACATTATTGGTTAATATGTTTTATACTAGCAAACAGGTTGAGGTGGGACTATTAGCACTGATAAAAGATTTGTTACCTATATTGTTTTTATCTCTGATAATGTATGGAATTGTCTGGTTAATAGTGTCTTGTTTTGAAAGTGTTTATATCCAGTTGGGTATAGGTATTCCTGTTGGTGCATTTTTATATTTAGGAGGGGCTTATGCATTTAAGATTAAGGAAATAAAGTATTTAAATATTGTAACTAAAAAATTGAATTATGGAATTAAAAGAATTCATTGAGAATTTTGCAGCTCAGTTCGATGATACTGACGCAAGTGAGATTAAGGCAGAAACTGTATTTAAGGAATTAGACGAGTGGTCATCATTGATCGCCTTGTCTGTCATTGCCATGGCTGATGAAGAATATGAGGTGACTTTAAAGGGTGATGACATCCGGAATGCCAGTACCGTTGAGGACTTGTTTAACACGGTAAAGTCTAAGGCGTAATTATAAGCGATGGCTTTTCTTAGTTACAGGAATGTTCGTGTTGCGGGGATGTCTGTAGGCGTACCCAAACATAAGATTTGTAATTTAGATGCTGCAGACATATCTAAAGATTATGATGCCGCTTCTTTTATAGAGGTGACGGGCGTTAAGGAGCGCAGAATCGGTGAACTCACGGTTTCTGATTTGGCTATCCCTGCAGCTAATCAACTGCTTGATGAATTAGGTTGGGAAAAACCTTCTGTTGATGGTTTGGTAGTAGTAACCCAACATGGAGATTACATTGTGCCAGCCACATCCTGTATTATACAAGAGAGGCTCGGATTGTCCAAGGAATGTATGGCTATGGATATTTCTTTAGGATGCTCTGGATGGGTCTATGGCTTGTCTTCTCTCGTAGGCATGATGAGTAGTGGCAATCTTCGTCGATGTCTCTTAATATGTGGAGATGCCCGACGCCGAGTCGAATTCAATGATCCGTTGTTTGGTTTTGCTGCTACAGTTACAGCCTTGGAATATAAGGAGGGAGCGGAAAATATCTGTTTTCATCTTGGTACAGATGGAAGTGGATACGATGCCATCATCATTCCTGACGGAGGAGCCAGGAACCAAATTACCCCCTCTTCTTTTATTCCTCAGGAGATTGATGGAAGGGAGTATACCCCATTGCAGTCGAGGATGAAGGGTATGGATGTCTTTTCATTTGGCATTACTACAGCCCCCAAATCTGTTAAGAAATTGGCAGAGCATTTTGGATTCGATTATACTTCCTATGATTATCTGGTGTTGCATCAGGCCAATATGAAAATGAATGCGATGATAGCAAAGAAGTTAAAGTTCCTACCAGAAAAGGTTCCGTCTTCCATGTGGAATTTTGGAAACACCTCCTCTGCGTCTATTCCATTGACCATCGCCACTCAATTAAGGGAGTGTTGCACGCAGGGGCTTGTTAGATTACTTTGCTGTGGCTTTGGTGTTGGTTTGTCATGGGGCACTGTAGCTTTAGAAGTTGAGAACATTATTATACCTGATTTGATAGAAATTGAAGAATAACAAATTATAAGAATTATAATTATGGAACTTAAAGATTTTATTGAAAATTTTGCAGCTCAGTTCGATGATACTGACGCAAATGAGATTAAGGCAGAAACTGTATTTAAGGAATTAGACGAGTGGTCATCATTGATCGCCTTGTCTGTCATTGCCATGGCTGATGAAGAATATGAAGTGACGCTGAAGGGTGATGATATCCGGAATGCCAACACAGTAGAGGATTTGTTTAACAATGTTAAGTCTAAAATGTAATTATGGCTTTCTTAGAATTTAAGAATGTAAGGATAGCCGGTCTGGCAGCTGGCGTTCCTAAAAACATTGCCAGCAACCTTCATCCCACTGAATATGATAAAGTGTCGAGTGATTATTCACCAGAAGACTTCGTGAAGACTACCGGTGTCATGGAGCGTCGATATAGTTTTGATTTGACGACCTCTGATTTGTGTTATGCTGCTGCAGAAAAACTGATTGCCGATCTTGGCTGGGAGAAAAGCGAAATAGAAGGTATCATTTTCGTATCTCAGACTCCAGATTATATTTTGCCTGCGACATCTTGTATCCTTCAGGATCGTTTAGGTCTGAGTAAGGAATGTTATACGGCCGACATCTCTTTGGGATGCTCAGGCTGGGTTTATGGATTAAATATTGGAGTTTCACTCGTCAGTAGTGGTAGTTTAAAAAAGGTTTTAGTCCTTTGTGGTGATGCAAAAGGACGTGTAAAAACGGCCGTACGCCGTTTAAATCCTTTGTTTGGCAGTGCAGGAACAGTGACAGCCCTTGAATATCAAGAGGGAGTACCTGCTATTCAGTTCCATTTCGGTACTGATGGTAGTGGTTTTGATGCTATCATTACTCCTATGGTGGATCACGTAATCCCGTGACTGTAGCTAGTTTTGATAATTATGAGTTTGAAGGCTCTGAGACGCATCGTTTGGCGGCTCGTATGAAGGGAATGGATGTGTTCTCGTTTGGTATTACCACTGCTCCGAAGTCAGTTAAGAAGTTGGGTGAGCATTTCGGCTTTAATTATTTGGATGCCGATTATTTCGTATTCCATCAGGCCAATATGAAAATGAACGACATGATCACTAAGAAACTGAAATTACCCAAAGAAAAAGTTCCTTCCAGCATGTATCATTTTGGCAATACCAATGGTGGTAGTATCCCTATGACGATTGTTTCAGAACTGAAAGGCAAAATTGAGGATAAAGAAACGTCTTTTGTTTGCTGTGGCTTTGGTGTTGGTCTCTCTTGGGGTACCGTAGCATTTAAGACCAATAATGTTGTCATTTCCGATCTCGTAGAGGTGTCGGATGACGAAACCGATAAAGTACATGTCGTATAATCCATATTCATTAGAGGGTAAGACTGTCTTGGTTACGGGTGCCTCGTCAGGTATTGGCAGAACGACTGCCATCGAGTGTTCAAAGATGGGAGCCAGTGTTATCATTACCGCCCGTAATGAAGAACGATTAAAGGCTACTTTGGAGAGCTTAAGTACAGAATTCGGACAGAACCATCAGATGATTTTGGCTGATTTATCTTCCGAAACAGGAGTTAATGCTTTAGTAGACGTACTTCCTCATCTTGATGGCGTATCCTTGAATGCAGGAATCGTAAAAACTTTGCCGGTTAAATTCATCAATAAAGATGATCTCACTGAAGTTTTGAATGTCAATATGATGGGACCAATCCTTTTGGCTCAGCGTCTGTTGAAAAAGAAGAAAATTACCAGAGGCAGTTCTGTCGTCTTTACTTCATCTATTGGAGGCGTTATGATTTCTACTGTCGGCAATACAATGTATGGTGTCTCAAAGGGTGGACTGAACGCTTTCATGAAAGGTATGGCACTTGAGATGGCATCTATAGGAATTCGGAGTAATAGTGTGAACCCTGGCTTTGTTGCCACCAATATCCTGTCTGCAGGAACCATATCTGAGGAGGATCTGAAGAAAAATGTTGCAGCTTATCCATTAGGACGATTTGGGAAGCCGGAGGATATAGCATACGCCATTATCTATTTGTTGTCAGATGCATCCTCCTGGGTAACTGGTCATACGCTGGTCATTGATGGTGGTGTGATTTTGAGATAATGGAACGATTACTTCAGAATAAGGTCTGCATCATCACGGGTGCGGCACAGGGTATTGGCAAGGGCATCGCAGAGCGGTTTGCTGCTGATGGTGCCATTGTCTATGCCTGTGACCTCCGTGAGGGGAGCATGGAAGAATGGGCAAAGAAATGCTCTAAACGTAATGAGACCCGTGTTGTTCCGATATATTTCGATGTGTCAGATGCTCCGGCAGTGAAGAATGCTCTGATGACTATCTTCAAGGCGGAGAAACATATTGATGCTTTGGTAAATAATGCAGGAGTTGTGTTCAACAAGAAAATAGGCATGATTGTGCGGCAGGAGACTGAACTGATGTTCCGTATCAATGTGATTGCAGTTATCGAGTTGGTACAGTTGTGCTCACGTTTGATGGCAAGGACTGGTGGTGGCTCCATCGTCAATATAGCTTCTGTGACTGCTGTTCTCGGCTCTCCTGGACAGTCTGCCTATTCTGCCACGAAGGGAGCTGTTATATCGTTTACGAAGTCAGCTGCCAAGGAATTGGCCCCTCAAGGCATCCGAGTGAATGCAGTGGCACCTGGCATTGTGAAGACAGAGCGCTTTGCAGAACTCTATGAGAGTGACGGGGCAAAGATTGATCAGCGTATCTCACGGATAGGACTTGGACGATTGGGAACGCCAGAGGATGTTGCTAATGCCTGTGCGTTTTTGGCAAGTGACAAGGCCAGTTATATATCAGGAGAGATACTTGGTGTAAACGGTTGTGCTTCTATTTAGTTCATAGTTCATAATTCATAGTTCATAATTAAAGATGATTTTGAATTTAGATAAGTGGTCAGGTGAGGCTGTGGCTGCGATTGATTCGCAAGGTCAACAGTTGACGTATGGTGAATTGCTGGACTTTGCGGAAAAGGCAGAACAACTAATGCCTGCACGTTCTTTGTTCTTCCTGTTGGTGGAGAATAATGTTGGGGGCATAGCTTGGACGATAGGTAACATCTACGTAGGCAATGTACCGCTGATCTTGAACGCTCACTTGGATGAAGGATTATATAAGAGTCTGTATGAACTTTATCAGCCACCGTACGTCTGTGTGCCAGAAAGTATGGCAGACCGGTTCGATTATGAAAAGGTTGTTACCTGTTATGGCTATACCTTGATGAAGACTGGCCATGAGGCTTGTCCGATGAATGATGATTTGTCTCATTTGTTGCCGACATCTGGCAGTACAGGCAGTCCGAAGTTGGTGCGTCACAAATATGATAATATTGAGGCTGCTGCCCTGAATATCTCCACGTTCTTTGAGCTGACGGAGAAAGATCGTCCACTGATGGTATTGCCATTGTATTATACGATGGGCTTGTCTATGGTGTTTAGCCACTTTTATGTAGGTGCTACTGTCTTGATTACGAACTTAAACATGACCGACCGTAACTTCTGGAAGTTCATCAAGGATGAACGGGCAACAAGTTTTACTGGGGTACCCTATAGCTTTGAGATTTTGAACCTGATGCGTTTCTTCCGTATGGATCTGCCCGACCTGATCTTGTTGACACAGGGTGGGGGAAGGATGCCAAAAGAACTGAACCTGAAGTTCGCAGAATACTGCCGTGACAACGGGAAAAAGTGGATTGCCACTTACGGTCAGTCTGAATGTACCGCCCGTATGGCATGGCTACCTCCAAAATGGGCTGTAGAGAAGGTTGGAAGCATAGGTATTGCAGTTCCTAATGCAGAACTCTCATTGATTGATATGGCTGGCAATCCCATCACAACACCAAATACGGAGGGTGAAATGTGCTATCGTGGCAAGAATGTGACCATGGGCTATGCCCGTCAGCGTGAAGACCTGTTACTTGGTGATGAACGTCATGGTTTTATACGTACAGGTGACTTGGCCTATTTTGATGAGGACGGTTGTTATTATATTGTCGGTCGTATAGGGCGCTTCTTGAAGCTTTTCGGTATGCGTGTCGGATTGGACGAGTGTGAACGTATCGTCAAAGGCAAGTTCCCCGGCATTGAATGTGCCTGTGTCGGTACAGACGAAAAGATGTTGGTTTATCTGACAGACGAAAACTATAAGATTCTAGTAAAAGAAGAACTCATCAATCGTCTGAAACTCGTTGCTTCATCCTTCGAAGTCCGCATCATTCCCGAAATACCGAAAAACGAAGCAGGCAAGACCCTCTACGCAAAATTAGAAAACAAATAATATGATTTTTGAAACGAATTAGAATAATTACCATAATTTAATTCACGAATTCTAATTATTTATTAGTTATAATTTATGGATGAAATTATTCATATTATTCACATTTGTTTCCTTAATATAGAAATAGAATAATGGAGAATATTGAAAAGTATAACGATGCATTTGTAGAAGTCTTTGGTGCGAAAAATGAAGACTTAACTGATGATTATGGTAAGGAAACGGTAGATGAATGGGATTCCGTTCACCAGTTGAGCCTTGTTGCTCAGTTTGAGGATGCCTTCGACATCATGCTCGATCCTGAGGACATTATGGACTTGACTTCTTATGCCAAAGGCAAAGAAATATTAAAGAAGTACGAAGTTGAGTTGTAATGGCTAAGTGGGAGATTAAAAATGTCAACATTGCCGGTGTGTCGATGGCTGTGCCAAAGCATACGGTAAAGACAGCTGACATTGACTTGTTTACGGCAGAGGAGGCGGAGGTGTTTGACAATACAGTCGGCATCAAGTCCCGTCATATCGCACCAGATACGACGTGTGCCTCGGATATGTGTCAGGCTGCTGGTGAGAAGCTGTTGGAACAACTTGGATGGGAAAAGGACAGCATCGATGCGCTGATATTCGAGTCTGTGACAGGTGATTACCGTACACCACCCACTTCCTGTCTGTTGCAAGACAGGATGGGACTGAGCGAGGATTGCTTCTGTGTCGATATTCCAATGGGCTGTTGTGGTTGCATGTATGCCATTGTTGTGGCAGGCAACCTCTTGACTACAGGCCAAATCAAGCGCGCCTTATTGTTAGTAGGTGATACTGCTTTGCGTATGGGCTCCATGAAAGATAAGAGCCGTGTACCTCTCTTTGGTGATGGTGGAACGGCGATGGCCTTGGAATATGATACAACCGCCCATGATATAATCATTGACTTTCATACCTTTGGTAAAGGTGCTGATGCTTTGATGACACCCCATGGTGGTTTCCGTCATCCTGCCACACTGGAATCTTTTGAATATGAAGATTTTGGCAATGGCATAGTCCGTGCCCCGATTCACACAATGATCAACGGTATGAATGTCTTTTCGTTTGCAATCAGCAGACCGCCGAAGTCTGTGGAGCAGTTCCTAGACGATTATCATATCGACCGTAACGCTGACATTGATTATTTCTTGATACATCAGGCCAATAAGATGATTGTTGATCGTGTGGTGAAGAAACTGAAATTGCCGTTAGATAAGGTGCCCTATAATTTGGAAGAATATGGCAATCTTGGGGGGGCTTCTATTCCTTCTTTAATGGTGACAAGAATAGCAGATAAGTTGAGAAAAGAAGATGCAACTCTTCTCGGCTCTTCCTTCGGTCTAGGCCTTAGTTGGGGTACGATGTTGCTGAAAACTAAGCCGATGGTGGTACCTGATTTGTTGGTCATTTAGTCAATGATGCTATGATACTTAATAAAAGATTTGTATGTTTGTGCTTTTCCATCAGTTTCTTTCTTCTGCAATCTTATGCAGAGGATACTTATTTTTTGCATGTCCAGACCAGACAGGGCCAGTCCGTAAATTTGAACTTTATTCATCAGCCGATTATTACATTTGAGAAAGATAGTGTCATTATCTCTACTGTTGATTTGAAGTTGATGTTTTGTTATAAAGATGCTGTTCTGTCTTTTCTTGATAAAGTGCCATTTTCTATCAATGACAGTCGTCAAAATGCTGTCTCTTTTTCAATTCAGCGGGGTATTGTTAAAGGAAGAAACATACCGTCTTCATGTGTTGTCCGTTTTTATTCTGTGAGAGGAGAACTATTGGGAGAAAGTAAGCCAGATCATGAAGGAATAGTGAGATATGATGTCACTAATAGTCGAGAGAAGTATCTGATTGTCAATACAGGTCAAGTAGGTCTTAGTTTTAAAATTGTGCTTCCATGAAGAAGAATTTTTTTACTTTAGTTATTGTGTCTCTTCCCCTGATTGTTTGGGCACAGACGTTGCAGATCCATCGGGGAAATGCTGTTATTAACTATGAGACTCATCTGATAGATTCAATTTCCTTTACCCATGAGGACTATCCTGAGAATACCAATGAAAGTAATCTTTTAAAGGAGGTTTCGGATTTAGAAGAAGAAAAGAATTCGCTTATCAATGTATTTTCGGCATGGGATAAGCGGGAAACAGGGAAGTGGAACACCCCTCCAACTAAGGAGATTTCATTATCACCGATGTTTACGATCTATGATGATGATGTTGTAGACAAATATTCTCCAACTTCATATCCTGACAATTATTATAAAGGTGGGTATTTTTCTGTTTTATATCCTTTACTTAAATCATTAAGTGTAAAATATAAGCAACAATTATCCTACCCCTTACGAGCATGTTTGGCCACGGAAGGTCAGCGTATTGGGTTTACACAATCGTCTCCTAAGTTAACAGAAAATGGACTATATGTCAAGAAACTGCACGATAAGGCAGGATGGGAGATTTCATGTCATAGTATGACAGCACGTTATTATGCTGATTATTGGTTGGTTGATAGTTTGAATAGTGCAATTGCTAATGATATCCTGATAAATGGACAATGGTATGGTAAGACAAGTGGTGCAACAACAGGTATCTATTGCTTGGCTGACAAGAAGAATTATGTGATCAAAGAAGACAAGAGTGGTTGGGAAGAGTTGCCACGTGCTTATTATCGGATGTATCTTCGGGACTGGAAGACTAAGAATGTTGTTATGTATAATCCGACATTTCCTGTTGATTATCAGTTGGGTGAGTGGAGACGAATCGCTGATGAACTGCATTTCCCATATTCGGATTGCTGGATAGGATGGGGTGCCACAGAGAGTGGTCAAAGTGTATTGGAGTGCAATAAATATTTTAAATATGGTTTTGATTTTTGGACGTTACGAGGCAGTACGTTGGTGAATACCCCCCCATTGACATCAACCATACATCGCACTCCTGTTGAGCAATTGGGTAAGAAGGTGTATATCGGCCAAGAAGATCCGGATAACACTTATGATATGGATATGTATAATGCCGAGGTTAAACTCATTAATGAAGCTGTTGCAAACAACGGCTGGATTGTGTGGGCTTTCCATACTTACCGACCTTGTTGGTACAATTGGTTAGATGGTAAAAACTATAATAAGGAATGGATTATACCATTGAATGAAGAAGAGATAAGATCAATCGATGAGAATAATTATTGGGATAATCCTCCCAAACGATTAGGTATCAGCAATTGGGGAGAGTGGGTACCCTGTGAGGGTACGAAGTTAAAGATGCTTTACGATATTTTCAGTTATGCTATTGAATGTGGTATGCTGAATGTGACAGGTTATGAAGGTGCTCAAAAGATGGGCAATGTCTTTTCATCTGGAATATATACAAAGGGAGACAAATATGATTTAGATAAGTCCATTCAGCCTCAATTGTCAAATTATCCGCATTTGGTTATAGGTGTGAATAGTGCTATTGATTATTATAATCCATAAAAATTTATTTTATAATGTAAAAATAGGTGTTGCTTGGGTGTTTAATAATTTGATACATGTATAAGCTGTTTTTTAAAAGGTTTTTTGATTTCTGGATAGCGTTGATAGGATTGATATGCATCTCCCCCATTTTGTTGGTGGTGACAATTTGGTTACACTTTGCCAATAAAGGTGCTGGAGCTTTTTTCTTTCAAGAACGACCTGGTAAAGATGGAAAATTATTTAAGGTAGTGAAATTCAAGACGATGACAGATGAACGGGATGAAAATGGAAACTTGTTGCCAGATGTCCAACGTTTGACAAAAGTAGGACGTTTTGTTAGGTCGACCTCCATAGATGAACTTCCCCAATTGTTTAATGTGTTAAAAGGAGATATGTCCCTTATCGGTCCAAGGCCATTGCTTCCGGAATACCTATGGGTGTTTGGAGAGTTTCAAAAGCGTCGTCATGAAGTCCGGCCTGGTATTTCTGGGTGGGCTCAAGTTAATGGGCGCAATCATTGTAAACTGAGTAAAAAATTTGAGTATGACGTGTGGTATGTTGATCATTGTACTTTGTTGACAGACTTAAAAATTATATGGTTGACAATAATGAATGTCCTGAAACGCTCTGATGTAGGGGAGGGTAATGCTGATATGCAAGAGATAGATGACTTAGGGTATTTGCCTAAGATATTAAAAATCATGGAAGAGAAGAAAAATGCTCAGTGAAATAGGTAGTAACTTTTGGTTGAATCCTCACAAAACACTAGCGGATGCCCCAATAGGCACCCCCGCTCAATTCAATTGTGTTGGTAGTGACTATGTCTGGCTTTCAACTGGTCGGTCTGCTATTAAATATGTTATTCAAACGATAGAAAGGAGATGCCCTACAATCAAAAGAATTGCAGTATTACCTTCTTTTACATGTGATACTGTTTTTGAACCTTTTCTAAATGCGGGCTATCAAGTGTATTACTATCCTGTTGAAAAGAATCTGACAACAACGTCAAGGTCTATTCGTCAAGTGGTTAATGAACACGATGCATCGATTGTGTTGTTCCATCGCTATTTCGGATTTGATACAATCGATTTACAAATCAATGATTTTTGTGATGAAATGAGGCGGTTGGGAAAGTATACGATTGAGGATTGTACCCAGTGCCTTTATAGTGGGTTTAATAGGGCTCCCGTAGATTTCATGGTTGGAAGTATTAGAAAATGGACGGGAACTCCAGATGGCGGTTTCGCAGTATGTCGTGATGGCAAATTTGAAACAAAGCCTTTGAAGTCAGATAAGCAGTTAGAGACGGCAAAGCTAAAGGCTTCTTATGCAAAATACCGTTATTTGTTTGAAAATACAGGCGATAAGTTAGAAATGTTAGCCATGTACAGATGTGCTGAAGATATTCTGGATAATCGGACAGATATATATTTAATCTCAGATACATCCTCAAAAGTACAGGCCAATCTTGATGTTAATGATCTTAAAAGAAAAAGAAGGGATAACTTTAATGTATTGAGTACATATCTTAAAGTATCAAGTCTGCCGTTATTCCCATTGATCGATGGCTCAGAAGTCCCTTTGTATTTCCCTATTTTTGTTAACGATAGGGCATCATTGCAAAAACATCTTGTACAGAATGCGATTTATGCTCCAATTGTGTGGCCAAAGTGTGAGGTACAGTCAAAGGCGGATGATGGGGCGGAGAATGCTTATGAACACTTGCTCTGTATTCCCATAGATCAGCGTTATGAAACAGACGAAATGAAAAAAATTGTTGCAATTATAAATGATTTCTATAATTTATGAGTAAGAAAATTGCGGTTTTGGGGGCAAATTATCAATACCTATCTTTTTATAGACAAGCAAAAGCTCTTGGATATGAGATATATTCATTTGGAAGAGAATGTGATGATCATGTCAGTGCAGATAAATTTGCAGACCATTTTTATGACATTTCCTTTACAGAGAAAGAGCGGATTTTAGAGATATGCAAGGCTGAAGGTGTAAATGGAGTGACGTCATTCCTTATAGAATCAGCCCTTCCTTATGTGTATTATATATCAAGAGGCCTTGGTGTACCATGTAATTCTCCAGAGTGTGAGGCTTTGACAGCAAATAAATATACGATGCGAGAGCAGATGAGGAAATGTGGAATAAGTATACCTACTTATAAGGTCATACGTGAAATAGATGAAGAGCTTGATATCCCTTTCCCTGTCATTGTAAAACCTGCTGATAGTGGCGGTAGTCGTGGCATTACACTAATACATGATAAGGCAGAATTTGACATGGCTCTTCATCGTGCTTTTGATTGGTCACCATCAAAGACAGCATTGGTTGAACAATTTATAGAAGGACGTGAGTTTAGCATTGAGTCTATTTCCTATCAAGGTAAGCATTATGTAGTTCAAATAACGGATAAGGTGACGACAGAGGCTCCCTATTTCGTGGAGCTTGCTCATCATCAGCCTGCAGTCTTAACAGATAAGCAGTGGAATGCTATAAATAGTCTGACTATTCAAATGTTGGATGCTTTAAAAGTTGGATATGGAGCTGCTCATACCGAAATAAAAATGGATTCAAAAGGTGTTCCCTTTGTTATAGAAATGGGTCCAAGAATGGGCGGTGATTATATTCAATCTGATCTAGTACGTCTGTCGACGGGATATGATATGGTAGGTGGAGTCTTGGAAGTTTCTACAGGCTTTTTTACAGAACCTTGTTTCCCTGTTCAGAAAAAATCTGGTGTGTTTTTTTTATGCGAGGAAACTAAAGAAAAAGTGTTACCCTATATTCAGAATAAAGAAAAATATCCTTTCATTGTTGATGCAGATATTTGGGGAGATATTCAAAACGTCCAATGTAATAGTGATCGTGGTGGTTATTTTATTTATCAAGACAACAATAGACTAGAAATATAAAAAAGATGAATCCATTTTCATTAGAAGGTAAAACTATATTGGTAACAGGTGCTTCGTCTGGTATCGGTCGTGGTATAGCTATAGGCTGCGCTCAATTTGGAGCAAAGCTGGTTGTTACAGGGCGAAACAATGATAGATTGGAAGAAACCCTTTCTCTTTTAGAAGGTGAGGAACATCAAAAAGTTGTTGCAGACTTATCGGTTCAGGAAGGCATAGATAATCTTGTTGTTAAATGCCCGTCATTAAACGGAATTGTTCATTGTGCTGGTATCCCTAAAATATGTCCTGTAAAGAGGTTAAAAAGAGAATTACTTTATGACATTATCAATACAAATGAGATTGCACCTATTTTATTGACATCTGCTCTTCTGAAAAACCAGAAGATACAGCGTAACTCATCAATAGTATTTATTGCATCTGTCGCTGGTGTGTTTACTGCAGGTTGTGTTGGCGATTCTGACTATGCAGCTACAAAAGGAGCATTAAGCGGTTTTTCCATGACTGCGGCAAGGGAGCTTGCGTCACAACAAATACGTGTAAATACAATTTGTCCAGGTATGGTCGAAACACCGATACTAGCACAGGCTAATGGCCTGATGTCTGAAGATGAAGAAAAACTAAGAGTTGCTCCATATCCTCTTAAAAGATTGGGGAAAACAGAAGATATTGCCTATGGCGCTATCTACTTATTGTCAGATGCATCAAGTTGGGTTACTGGTATTAATTTAGCAATAGATGGCGGTGTCCATCTTTAAACTATTTATCATATGAAATGTATATTTAAAAATGTTGAAATCAAAAGTATAGCGACTTGCCTGCCTGAAAAAGTGGTGGAAATGTCTAGTTATGCAAGCATATTTGGAGAAAAAGTTGTTAGCGAGACAATCAATGGTTCTGGGATAGAACGATTACATGTTTCTGCTATTGGCGAGACAACTTCTGATCTGTGTCAGCGTGCAGCTGAGTTGATTTTTGATAAGGAAAATTTTGATCGAAGTACAATTGACGGCGTCATTTTTGTTTCACAGACATTTGACTATTTTAATCCCGCAACCTCCTGTGTGCTTCAAGGGAAACTGGGACTATCAAAGGATTGTGTTTGCTTTGATATCTCCTATGGATGTAGTGGTTATATATATGGTTTATTTCAAGCTGCATCGCTTATAGCTTCGGGAGCTTGTAGTACAGTTCTTGTTTTAGCAGGTGATACTAATTCTAATTTGTATAATTACGAAGATAAATCAAGTGTCATGGTCTTTGGTGATGCAGGTTCTGCTTCCGTTGTAAGTAAAGGTGAGAGCAATATGGCTTTTCATATCCAGACTAATGGCTATGACTATAAGACTGTTATTTGGGATGGACTGGGATTTAGGAAATGGCCAGAGAACCATAATCCTAACTATGTGATGGAAGAAGATACCATGCATGGTGACGATGTGTTTAGTTTTATTGTTTCTGTTGGTCCTCGTACTATAAAATCAGTTTTGGAATTGGCCGGTTGGGATAAGGATGAAGTGGATTTTTATGGCTTGCATCAAGCTACAAAAATCACTATTGATTTCATGCGTCGAAAGTTGAAATTGGCTCATCCAGAGCGTGCTCCTTTCGATATCCAGAATTATGGTAATACAGGCCCAACAACGGTACCGATGGTTCTAACCGATTGGCCATATCGCGCAGAAAACATTGATACTTCTACATGGAAGAAAGTGATTTTGGCAGCTTATGGCGTAGGTCTGTCATGGGGTAGTATTGCCTGTGACCTTTCTCAAACCAATATCTACAGACCCATTAATCAGTAATCAAATGAAGGCGTTTCTATTTCCAGGACAAGGATGTCAGAAAGAAGGCATGGGAAAGGATTTGTATGATAACTTTCTTAAGGCAAAAGCAATTTTTGAACAAGCCAATGATATTTTAGGCGAGCGTTTTTCGGACACCTTGTTTAATGCAAACGAGATGTTACTCATGGATACGCGATATACGCAGCCTGCAATCTTTATCTATGAAGTCGCAGCAGCTTTAGCACAAGATGAGATAAAGCCTGATTGTGTTGCTGGTCATTCTCTTGGTGAATATGCTGCTTTAGTCGTTTCTGGTGCGTTGACTTTTGAGGAGGCGTTGCCATTTATTAAAACTCGCGGACAAGTGTTCTATGAAGCTTTTGAAAAACATCCAAGTGCGATGGGGGCAGTGATTGGAGTTCCAGATGAACAGGTTCAAGATGTCTTAGAGAAGGTAGGAGATGAAGATGGTGAGAGCCTTTATATTGCTAACTATAATGGACCTGGACAGTTGGTAGTTACAGGAGCAAGGGCTAGCATTCGTAAAGTGTGCAAGATACTCTTGAGTATGGGAGCCAAACGAGCCTTGGTATTACCTATGAAGGGGGTCGGACATTCTCCTAATTCTGCTGAAGAAGGTAGAATCCTAGGTGAAGAACTAAAGAAACTCAATTTCAAGGAACCACAAATACCAATCTATCAAGATGCTGATGGTTTGCCTCACATAGATCCGAAGGAGATCTTGGAGAATCAGATTAAGTTGATGACCTATCCCGTACAGTGGACCAGCATTACAATGAATATGCTTAATAATGGTGTGAACGAGTTTTATGAGTGTGGAACAGACGACACGCTTCAAAAAATAGTAAAACGCATGGCACCTGATTCTTTGGTAACCTCAATCCTCCATACCCCAATATATGAGGGTAAGGTCCATGATTATTCTCTGATAAAAGAATAGTAATATGTATTAACATTAAAATAATGAAATTATGACACTAGAAGATTTTGTAAAAAAAGTACAAGGTGAGTTGCAGGATACACCTGCAGAGGAAATTACTTCAGAAACCAATTACAAAGAACTTGATGAGTGGGGGTCACTTGCTTCTCTTTCTCTTATTTCGATGATTGAAGAAGAATATGACCAACTGATTACGGGATCAGATGTACGAGCACGTAATTCTGTGAGAGAATTGTGGGAGTTCGTAGAGTCGCTTTAAGTGTTTATGTGGTAAATAGTAGTTTTTGCTCCCACTAATTAAAAGGGAGTAAAGACTGCTTTTATGTTGGGTGAATAAAGTGAAAAATTAGTAGGTGATTTGGTAAATGTTATTATATTATGGAAAGTACTGTATACTTTAGAGCATTCGAAGATGAAGATTCGGAACTGATTTATCAGTGGATGAATGATGATAAATTAAAACAGATGAGTATAGGATTAAATCGTCGAATGTGTAAAGATGAGGCTTTGGAATGGGTCAAGGCTCGTATGCATCATCACGATTATAATGTCTTTTGGGCTATATGTACCAAAGATACCAATAAGATGATAGGTTATACTTGTCTAACAAATATTCATTATATAAACAGATCCGCCGTTTTTGGAGGTTTGGTTATTGGGGACAAAGATTATCAAGATGGAATGGCTTGGATAGAATCATA